>ERZ781275.1190-NODE-1190-length-19923-cov-7.139068_pt1 | contig 19923 bp, 16 predicted proteins | sample MGYA00375853_ERZ781275 | MGnify/ENA primary metagenome ERZ781275 (study PRJEB29790, sample SAMN03653691) | human gut metagenome | host: Homo sapiens | place: USA: Dallas, Texas | collected 2012-07-23 | study: EMG produced TPA metagenomics assembly of the Gut...
TTGATATTCTCCAAAATTACAAAATCGATATGATCTACATCGAGCCATCAGGTGTCAGCAAACTCAGTGAAATCATCCATACTTGTAACGACGAGGACATTGCAAAATCTGCTTACATTCACGCATCAATAACGACTGTCGATGCTATGCAAGCACCAATGTTTATCAAAAATTTTGGTCTTTTCTTCAAGGATCAAATCACTCATAGTGATGCAATTTTTTTGAGCCATACAGAAGATATTCAACAGACAAGCATTACAAAACGTATGATTCGCGACCTCGCGCCACATACACCAATTCATGAAGAAGCATGGGATACCATTGGTTTGCGTGATTACATCAAGCGCCTATATCATTGTCATGATGATCACTGCTTACACGATGAACATTTATTTATGAGTCATACCTTTAAGGATTTGCGCACCCTTAGTCTTGCACAATGGAAAACCATTTTAGAAGGCATGCCTGATACGGTGCTTCGTGCCAAAGGGATTGTACCAACCACGGAAGGTCCTCACGAACTCCAATACGGCACTCATTATTGTTCGCTTTCACCTAGTGAAACTAATGACTATAGTTTAGTCGTTATCGGCACAGATTTTAATGTACCAATGGTACATAACGAAGTGTGTCAATCATGATACCTGTTTATATCGTTACAGGGTTTATTGGATCCGGTAAAAGCACGTTCATAAACGAACAATTACAATACCGTAAAAAGCTAGGCGGTACCGCAATAATCAGCGCCGAAAAAGGCAGTGAACGCCTCATCAAAGAGCCCTTACAACTCAATGCGGATGAACTCAGTGCCATCGTTCCTAGCGATATCAAGTCTTACGAATTGATAGCCTGTAAAATCGGGGATTATTTAAAACGACTACAGCCAAAAGAGCTATGGATTGAGTGGAATGGCATGGTAAGCTTTCATCAACTAGAAGCCTTACTATATAGCGATATATTAAGCCACCTAGTACAAGTAGAAAAGGTATTGTATATTTGTACCGATCAATTTGTTTCAACCATACTCCCTGGTTTAGGTAATGATGTAATGAGTCAATTGTATAGTTCAGATTGTATTATCACAGAATCCAATACACATCACGCTTTACTACGTACCTACAACGGAGAGGCTAAAATTATAACAGCTCCTACACCAGAAAAAGTAGAACAACTGTGCCGGAATTCCACATGGGGACTCATTCCTAATCTATTAGTTATTGGTATTACAACCTATATACTGTTGGTCACAGCTTTTCGCCATGACATCCCCTATTCCATTCACCAATGCTTCGCCATAATCACGGGCCTAATCATCGAGGCCATTCCATTCCTTTTATTAGGCACGGTAGGCTCGACGATTATTCGCTATTTCGTGCCACAACGAGTGCTACTAAAACTGTTAGGTGATCATTCTTTGAAAAGCTATGGAGCTGCTATGGTCAGTGGCTTTGCCTTGCCAATTTGTGACTGTGCCATCATTCCTTTATTCAAGGCGCTAATAGATCGAGGCATCCCTTTATCAGTAGCTCTTTTATTTATGCTCGCTAGCCCGATTATCAACCCTATCACCATTCTTTCTACATGGTATGCGTTTCCTGACAATCCCATGCTCTCCGTATGGCGTATCGTTTTAGGATTAGGTGTTGCCTTGTTAGTAGCCCTATCGTTCCGATTCTGGCCTCCAGCCACATCTATTTTGAAAGCAAGAACACCACAGAATCTTAGCTACGAAGAAATCGTTTTAGAAACAACTAAAACTAAACATATCGATAAAAAAAGATTGTTAGTCCATATGGAACAAGAGTTTTCTCAACTCTTATTCTATTTTTCCATGGCGGCAACTGTACTATCTATAGTTCAAGTGTATGGCAAGCCTTGGCTTCTCAACGCAGGATTAACCTTGCCAGAATTTACAGCCATTCCAATTTTGCTGATGTTAGCATTCTTCTTTTCAGTCTGCTCTACATCAGATGCCATCATCGGTAAATCCTTGAGCACCTTATTTCCTATTAGCTCCGTAATGGGCTTTCTCATCTTAGGTCCGATGCTAGATATCAAAAACGTATATATATTAAAGCAATATATGCCTACCTCATTTATCATACGATTAAGCATAACGATTGCTGTTATGTCCTATATGGCAGCATTAGTATTCAAATTCTTTCTTAGCTAATTTACAAATTTTTATAATCATTATCTCAGTTCTTAATTAATTAAAAGGAGATGATTTCATGACATTAGGACTGAAAGATCGCTTTTCTATCGTGAAAGGTCTATTGTATCTCATCTTAGGTATCTGTTGTATTTACCTCATTGTGACAGGTCGTTATTTGAACTATATTGCACCGCGTTATGAACTTTTACTAGGTATTAGTGGCGTTGCCCTTATTTTAGGTGGTCTAGCGACGATTATTTGGGCACCCTCAAAATACTACAAGCATAACTGGAAATCTATCGTTCCGATTATTATTCCTATTATGTTGCTCATCGTTCCTCCCGTTCTTGTACCATCAACAGGCGTTCATGGTGCCGCTCGTGTAAACGATGATACTAACAATTTTGACTTTACAAACGATGCTATTGGAGAGGTTGTCACTGTTAACAGTGAAAGCAAAGAGCCAGGAATTTCCAAAGACAAAAAAGAAATCGTTTTGAACTCAGACAATTTCTATCAAACCATTGTAAAAGTTGGATCAAATGCTGATCAATATAAAGACTACACAGTTTATATGACAGGCTATGTGAACCGCGAAGATAATACATTAAAATCTAACGAATTTACTATTTCTCGTATGGCTATGGCTTGTTGTATTGCTGACGTTGCCCCTATTGGCATGACAGCCTATAAGACAGACGGTGATAGCTTACAAAATGAACAATGGGTATCGATTGAAGGTAAGGTTTCTACCCGAGACTTCCACGGTCGTAAACAACCATATGTAGAGATTACAAAAATCAAATCGGCAGAACCTATATTAGGCTATGTATACCCTTAAGAATTACAAAAAAACGAGGCTTAACGCCTCGTTTTTAATAGGAATGATTCTGTTGAATAAAATAACGTATATTTCATAATTCAATATCTATATGAATCTACAATAGATTGATTCCTTATAATAGATATTATATTTATTATATTTTTTCTAGTTATTCTAATTATAATAGTTATTAAAAAATAGTTATTAAAACGTTCTATTAGTGCTGTAATTCTTTAATAATTCTCTTGCCAAGAGATGCTGCTACAGCGCACAAGAAAATATCTGGGCCAACTGGGATTAGGAAGCAAGTAATAATGACAGCTTCCACACCAATCGGCTTACCTAAATACAGATTCATAATAAAGTATAGGTACACCATGCCAAGACCATATACAATTAACAGATTTAATATAGATCCGGCTAGCAAACGTTTAAACGATAGTGTATCCATTGTCTCTGCAATGCGTCCTACTACATACGCACCAACCATAAAGCCAATTAAATAACCAAAGGTAGGTTGCAAAATATAACTAGGACCACCACCAGATGTAAAAATAGGAACCCCAACAAGGCCTAGTACAATATAAATGCCAACACTAGCGGCACCTAAACGACTACCTAAAACAATGCCCGCTAATGTAGTAAATAAGATTTGCAATGTAAACGGACAATTCGGTAATGGGACCCGTATGAAAGCACCAACCGCGATTAGCGCCACAAAGAGTGCTGTCATCGTTAACTGACGGGTGGTAATGCGAGTTTGTTTTGATACAGTAGAGCTCATGGTATACCTCCATTCATAACAGACCTAAGCAGGAATTTGTGCTATCAATGGAGAATAAAAGTCCAAGATAACACGGAAACAAACTACTAACTATCTAAATTAAAGCACTTGTATTTTTAATTGTCAACTATAATGGTTGACTTTTAGTTTACTATATAGTCTAATACTATATATACTATGTTTTTAGTACTTTTTAATTTTGACTATAGCTAATAGTTATTATCAATAGTTCATAATAACTAAAAGATATACTCATCTTCATACAAAAATCATCTAATTTCACCTTATTTTCATATAACAAGATTAAATTATACATAAGTAGATTGAGTAAAATCTACTTTCACAAAATCGTAACTAAACGAAAATTATAATTTGGTATCAGGAGGCATTGCTTATGAAAAATGTTAAGAAAGTATCCAAAGTACTATGTGCATTTGGCGTTAGTACAGTATTATTAGCAGGTGTAGTTGGTGCAGCTAGCAACCATGGTTACAACAACCATAGCAACTGGAACGGTGTTGGTAGCGTTGCTCCATCCGCACAAGCTAACTATTCTGTTGACTATATGGGCGCTGTTACAGTATTCCAACAACAATTCCCTGGCGCTACTGTAAAATCTATTTCCTATGATGCAAAACACAATCCTTACTATGAAGTAGAAGGTTATTATGGCAACCGTGAAGTAGAGCTTAAAGTAGACGAAGCATCTGGTCAAATCGTTGGTAAAGAAGTAAAAGGTTACTCCAAAGCTTCTAAAACAATTAACGTTCAAAACATCATCATTCCTGAAGTAGCTGAAACAAAAGCTATGGAAAAAGTTGGTTCTGATTTCCAAACTATGGATTGGACCGTTGAACGTGAAAACGGCAGAGTTGTATATGAATTCGATATGACAACTGGCGGCGGTAAAAATGCTGAAGTAAAAGTAGACGCTACATCCGGTAAAGTTATTAGCGCTAAAGTTAAAAACACAAAATACTAAGATTTTCATTTCATCAAGTGAAACCCTATCCTAACCCACTTAGATGACACACTACACATATAACACACATACTATACACACTGTATCCTTTGGATACACTCTCTAACACACTCTCAGAGAGCCCGTAACACTAACCACGGACTCCCTAAATCCTATCTCACACAATAGGAAAACGGTCTGTGCACACACCACAGACCAAACGTTACACACACTATACTCCCTTAAAGACCTTGGATCATTAAATCCAAGGTCTTTTTATGCCCATTCTATCAAGATTATATTACACCTACACAACATTTCATTCTTATAAAGACAACAACACACTAATAACAAAAAAGCCTCCCTGCGGGAGGCCTTTTGTATAAGTTTTATAGGTTTGATAGTTATGTGTTCTATTTCTTAAGCAAAGTTCAGCTTAAGGATGTCATTTGTAAGTTTTAAAGGTTTGATCTATAGTTTTCCAAACAAGAGGTACGAAAATTATGCTTTATCTAAAGCTTGTGCCAAGTCTTCGATGATATCATCGATATTTTCAAGGCCGATGGATACACGGATCATATCTGGTGTTACGCCAGCAGATTTTTGTTGTTCTTCGTTAAGTTGTGCATGTGTTGTGGATGCAGGATGGATAACAAGAGATTTAGCATCTGCTACGTTGGCAAGGTTGGAGAAGATTTCCAAGGAGTCAACAAGTTTAATACCTGCTTCTTTACCACCTTTTACACCGAATGTAAATACTGCACCAACACCTTTAGGGAAGTATTTATCAGCTAATGCTTTGTATTTGCTGTCTTCTAATTCTGGATAGCTTACCCATGCTACCTTAGGATGTTTGCTCAAGAAATCTACTACTTTACGAGCATTTTCTACGTGACGTTCTACGCGCAAGGACAATGTTTCAATACCTTGTAAGATTTGCCATGCTGCAAGTGGAGTAATGCATGCACCAGTATCACGAAGTAATTGAGCACGAATTTTTACAGTGAATGGGATTGGCAAATCACCAAATACTAATCCATTGTAGTGTTCGTCACCTTCGGAGAAGCCAGGGTATTTACCAGAACCTTTATAGTCGAATTTACCAGATTCTACAACTACGCCAGCCAATGTTGTACCGTGACCACCAAGGTATTTAGTAGCAGAGTGTACAACTACGTCAGCACCATGTTCTAATGGACGGAATAAGTATGGAGATGCAAATGTATTGTCTACAATCAAGATGATATTGTGTTTATGTGCAATATCAGCTATGGCTTGTACATCGATAAGATTAATACCAGGGTTACCAATAGATTCGATATAAACGGCTTTAGTCTTTTCATCGATAGCTGCTTCAAATTCTTCCAAATGATCCGGATTTACGAATTTAGTTTGAATCCCCAAACGAGGCAATGTAGCAGTAAACAAATTATAAGTACCACCATACAATGTGGATGCAGCAACAATATTATCACCAGCATCTGCTACATTTAAAATAGAGTACGTAACCGCTGCAGAACCAGATGCTACTGCGATACCAGCTGCACCGCCTTCAAGTTGTGCAACACGAGCATCCAATACATCAGTTGTAGGATTACCAAGGCGAGAGTAAATACCACCAGGATTAGTCAATGCAAAACGACCTGCTGCTTCCTCAGCATCTTTAAATACGAAAGATGTAGTTTGATAAATAGGCACTGCACGAGCACCTGTTGGATCAACGGTATGACCAGCATGTAATTGTAATGTTTCAAATCTGTATTGTTTGCTCATTATAATAACTCCTTTATATTAACTATATTTTAAGTTCGTTCTTTATGCCTAGTATAGTACTATGTTTTAAAAAATATGTCTACTATTTTTTATATGGTCTTCTCCATAACTTTAAACTATGGTGGACAAAGGAGGATAAAAGCTTTTACCAAAACCGCTAAAGCGAACTAAGTCATTTATGAGAAATAAAATCCCCTAATTACTTCCAAAGAACTAGCTCCCTTGAGAGATGTTAGAAGTAATTAGGGGTACATAGTACTATCAATAGATTGGAAATAAGTACTTACATTTAGATGTAAGCGCCTAAATTTTTATCCCGTTCAAATTTCATTTTTTGGATTTGTTCAATGATGTACGGTGTTTCTTGGTATACATAGTAGTTCAACCAGTTTGTAAATAATAGTGTACTTACAGAGCGCCAGCGCACGATGGGACGTTGTTTCGGATCATTATCCGGGAAGTAGTTTTCAGGAACCGCAATATCCATACCTTTTTTGATATCCCGCACGTATTCACGATTAAGTGTATCCCAATCGTATTCGGCATGACCAAATACAAAGATATGTTTATTATCTAAACTACGAACGATAGCAGCACCTGTTGGTTCAGACCCAGCCAAGAGTTCCAAGTCACGATTTTCCTTAATTTGTTGCAAAGAAACTGTAGTGTGACGAGAATGTGGCATCCAAAACTTTTCATCGAATCCACGCATGAGCACTGGTCGATCATTATAAATATCGTGTTCGTAAACACCGAACAATTTCTCATCCATAATGGATTTATTAATACCAAAGTGATGATATAAACCAGCTTGAGCTCCCCAACATATATAAAAGGTCGAATATACATGTTCTTCGCCCCAGTTCATGATTTCTACAAGTTCAGACCAATAGTCTACCTCTTCAAAAGGCATTAACTCAACAGGAGCACCGGTAATAATCATACCATCAAAGAACTGGTCTTTTACCTCATCAAAGGTGCGGTAGAAAGTTTCTAAATATTGTTCATCTGTATTTTTAGCCTTACGAGATGCGGTGTGTAATAATGTTAAATTAACTTGCAATGGGCTATTACTGAGAGCACGCAAGATTTGCGTCTCCGTCACTTCTTTAGTAGGCATCAAATTGACAAGCAAAATTTGCAAAGGTCGGATTTGTTGATTTTCCGCCCGCTCAGTATCCATAACGAAAATATTCTCTTGAGCTAATTTCGTTATGGCCGGTAAATTTTTTATTACTTTAATAGGCATAATGTCACCTCTACATATTCTACAATTTGATAACCTAATCTAATTAAAAGCCCTTAGCCTCATAGGCACGGCGCCAAGATTCGAGCCCTTCTTCCAAGATTTTACGAGGACAAGCAACATTAATTCGTTCAAAGTCCTCTCCATCGACGCCAAACATAGATCCCGTGTCAAGCCATAGTTTGGCATCATTAACGATCCATTCATCTCGCTCTTTAGGGCTCAGCGGCAATTGAGAACAATCTAGCCACATAAGATATGTCCCTTCAGGCCGATACACATGGATTTTTGGCATATATTTTGCTATATAGTCGATGGTGAATTGAATATTATCTTGAATATATTCTTTCAATTCATCAAGCCAAGGAGCCCCTACTTTGTAGGCTCCTTCACAGCCAACAATCCCCATCGTATTCAACTGGCTATAGCCAGCACGATCGATTTCTTTGATAAAACGGCGGCGTAAGGAATCATTAGGAATGAAAATATTACTTACTTGTAAGCCTGCAATGTTGAAGGTCTTGCTAGGTGCTGTACATACAATACAGTGTTCTGCATAGCTTTCACCAAGAGCAGCAAAGACCTTATGCGTATGACCTTTCCATACAAAATCTGCATGGATTTCATCGCTCACGATGAGCACATTATGTTTAATACAAATATCGCCGAGGCGTTTTAACTCGTCTTCAGTCCACACGCGCCCTACTGGATTATGGGGGTTACACAAGAGGAATAATGTTATATTCTCCTCAATGATTGCACGCTCGATGCCTTCAAAATCGATAGTGTATTTTTCGTCGCCTTTGATGAGTGGCACATTGATAAGACGCTGATTGTTGTCATCAATAACCATACTAAATGGGTAGTACACTGGTTGGTTGATGAGCACGCCCTCACCTTCCTTGGTGAAAGCTCGAACCGCCATCGCCAAGGCAAATACAATCCCTGGCGTTTTAACGAGCCATTTTTGTTCTGGAGTCCAATTGAAACGTGTGGCGAACCAATTTTTCAACACATCGAAATACTCATCATCAGACTCGGTATAACCAAATACGCCATGGTTTACGCGGTCCAATAAAATTTGCTTCAATTCAGGGGGAATTTCAAAATCCATATCCGCTACCCAGAATGGCAACACATCAGCTGGTTTACCGCGCTTAACAGCAAAATCATATTTTAAAGATTTCGTGTGCGTTCTATCTAAAATTTGATCAAAATTATATTGTCCCATAGGAACTCCTTTATTTATTAAAAGCTTGTTCCAAATCTGCAATCAAGTCTTCTGTATCTTCAATCCCTACAGATAAACGCAGCAAACGACGTGTAATACCTTTACGTTCAGCATCTTCCGGTTTTAAATCTGGATGTGTTTGCGTTACAGGATATGTCAACAAGGATTCTGTACCACCAAGACTTTCAGCGAATTGAATAAGCTTAATACCTTCTAATACTTGTTTAGCCGTTTCTTCGCTATCTACTTCAAAGGATAGCATGCCTCCAAAGCCAGTTGTTTGAACTTTATTGATTTCATAGCCTGGATGTTCTGGAAGGCCTGGGAACAAAACTTTAGTTACTTTTGGCTGTTTTTTTAGCCATTCAGCAAGAGCAATGGCATTCTTTTGATGTTGCTCCATGCGAAGAGCCAATGTTTTTACACCGCGAATGACGAGCCAGCTATCCATAGCGGATAGGCATGCACCTACTGTTTTGTACGTCAAACGCAATTTTGCCGCGATTTCTTCGTCTTTTACAATAGTAAAGCCAGAGATTACATCGTGATGACCACCGATGAATTTTGTACCACTATGAACGACAATATCTGCCCCCAAGGTCAATGGCTTTTGGAAATATGGACTCAAAAATGTATTGTCAATGATCACTAGCGCATTACGTTCATGCGCCAATGCACAGAGTGCACAAATATCGGTAATCTCCATCATAGGATTTGTAGGAGTTTCAATATATACAGCCTTTGTATTCGGTTTAAAAGCTGCTTTCACCGCATCAAGATCAGAGGTACCTACATAAGTGAACTCGATGCCGTTTTGTTCGTAAATATTTGTAAACATACGGATAGAGCCACCATACAAGTCATCACCTAAGATGATGTGGTCTCCTGGGGAGAATAAATGGAATACTGCATCCACCGCAGCCATACCAGAAGAGAATGCCAACGCATCTACCCCCTCTTCAAGGCCTGCCATCAATTGTTCCAAGCGGTCACGTGTTGGATTAGACTCACGGGAATATTGGTAACCTGTTGTATCACCCAACTTTGGATGAGAGAACGTACTAGACATATATATTGCAGGGGAAATCGCACCGGTATCATCCGGTTTACCACTGCCATGAACGCATTTTGTATTAAACTTCATTCCAATCAACTCCTCATATTTGTATACAATATGTTAATTATAAGAGTAGACAATGATTAAGGTCAACAAAAATGGGCACTCATACGTCTTGAGTGCCCTTAAAAGGTCATATCTATTTTGAATGGGTTGTCATAACTCTAAGTTAAGTTAACCTAATTTTTAGTGCGTTTTGTAATAAGTAATGCCAAAATAATACCTAATGACGAAGTTACCAATTGCGGCCAACTAGATACGAAAAGCATGGTATTTACAATCTTTGGTGGAAATTGGAACAAGGAGAAGAACAAGGAATACCCACCAAAGAGTACGCCGGCTTTTACCAAAGCCGCCACAATGATAAGCAATGCTTTTGGTTTATGTTGTAACCAGTGGGCTACGAATACATACGCTGTCGTTCCTAGGGCCGTAATCAAAATGAACGGTGGCAACGGCAACATGCCTTGTAAATGCGCCACTACTGGTGCAATCCAAGCAATAACAAGACCATTCTTCCATCCATAGCGCCATGTGGCGAGTACAAAGGTTGCAGACGTAATGGAACCGATGAGGAACATACTCACTTGGTTCGGAATAAATGGGAACATGAGGCGCAAGCTTTGCGCCAATAAGGCAACGGCCAATAAAAGCCCTGTGCCCGTAATAGATTTTGTAGACATAAGAACCTCCTACTATACGATATAGATTTTTCAAGAGGTACTTACCTCATATATTAGAACTAAGCTTCTACGAATAATAAACGTGCCCGATCATATACCCAGTTATAAACATACGTATAACCTAATATGACTAATGTCATCGTTATATCTGTAACAAAGGCCATCCAAAAACTCATATGCATCATGTACATAATAATCGGTACTGTGGCAAGCATAAACAAACCTTCAAACAACACCGCATGAACCGTACGGATTACAGGACCTCGCGCTAATCGGTCACCCGGTACTAGTTTATCAAATATCCAGTTAAACACAAAATTCCAAACCATAGCAAGTAAGGAAAAAATAATCATCAAGACCAGAGGCTGCCCCTCATGCGGAACAAACTGCATCACGATCCAACCGATTAAAATGCAACCAATCTCATATAAAATTGACTGTACTACCCGCTCAAAAAAAGACATAATACCTCACGCCTATAAATACACCTATATGCGCTATTATAACACATAGTGATTTATGCCATTTTCGGATATAAAGGAAGCCCCTCGAAGTGTTCTGTAAGCTCAACTTGCTTTTCCTGAAGTGAGTATTGCCATTTCAGGATAAAAAGAAGCCGCATTGTATCTTCTAAGCGACTTGCCCTCCCGAAGTGAGTTATGCCATTTTATGATAGAAAAAGCCGCCATATGTCTGTCCAGCGACTTGCGTCAGAATGGAGCGCAGAGAGACATATGGCGGCGGAAAGCCTATCCTAAAAGTGGCATTACGAACTGAATCCATGGAATACCCACTACAATAAAGATTGCGAGGTAGATAATCCCAAAGATTGCCCCTAATTTCCAGAATTCAGGACCTTTGTTGTAGCCACTAGCAAACCAGATTGGGCTGTGACCAGTACCATATGGTGTAAGGATACCCATAATACCCATTGGCACTAACAGAATCAACATAACTTGAGCTGGATCAACACCAGGAATTTGAAGAATTAGAGTAGCAAACAAGCCTACCATAGCTGTTACATAAGCAGTGCCAGAAGCAAAGAAGTAACGAAGCAAGCAGAATGCTAACAATAAACCAAGAATGGCCATTGTTGGATCTAAAGATACTAAAGAACCACCTGCAGATTTAGCAAGCCATTCCAAGAAACCTACGTTTTTAAGACCAGAAGCCATAGGTACAAGTGTAGCGAACCAAGTCAAAACGTTCCATGCTGGTTTGTTAGCAAGGAAGTCTTGCCATGTCATAATCTTAGTAAAAATCATCAAGATAATAACAATTAAAGCTGTTGTAGTTGGGTTTACTTTAAATGTCGAAGCACCAATCCACAATACAAGAGCCAACACAGAAATCAAGGCCATGAAGATTTCACTACGTGTCATAGAGCCTAACTTCTTGTACTCATCCTTTGCCCATGCTGCAATTTCAGGGGAACCTTTCACCTCCGGTTTGCAGAATACATAGGTCAATAGTGGTGTGATGATAAACAAGATGAGACCTACTGGCAAGAATGCTAGGAACCATGTGCCCCAGTTAGCAGCTACGATACCAGATTTAGCAGACAATTCAAGGGCTAATGGGTTTGGCGCTGCACCAGTCAAGAAAATAGAGCTAGATACACATGTAGTTGCCAATGCTACCCAGTTCAAATAAGAACCAATTTTACGAGGGTTCTTATCTGGATAAGAATCGAACATTGGACAAATACTAGATACGATTGGGTAAATCGTACCACCAGAGCGAGCCGCATTACTTGGAATAAACGGAGCCAACACAAGGTCAGTAATAGCAATGGCATAACCAAGACCTAAAGAGGACTTACCAAGCTTTGCTACCAAGAACAAGGCAATACGACGGCCAAGACCAGAGTTTTCATAGCCAATACCAATCATGAAGGCTGCAAAGATCAACCAAACGATGGCGTTAGAGAAACCACTGAGGCCCCAACTGATAGCTTGTGCATCAGTAATCGCCTTTGCTACACCCGTTGCTTTATCTACTACAGGGGCAGGACCTACTTTAAACAACATAGATACGGTAACTGCAATGATACCGATAAAAGCTGGTGGCATTGGTTCTAAAATCAAACCTACCACGAGGCCAGCGAAAATACTTACGTAAATCCAAGAATTTGCGCTAAGGCCTTCAGGAGCACCGATGAGCCATACAAGAATAGCTACAACAAGCGGTGCGAATAATTTCCAATTCAACTTCATTAGAAACTCTCCTTACTACTTCAAAACAAAATATAAAAAATAAATGCAAAAAAATGCTTATATAGTATATCAGAATTTTTTATAAGATGATATAAACTCAATCATAATACTTATTAATTGATAATAAACTTTTAGTAATATCTTTAGTCATAATACTAAACACACTAGATAATTTAAATTTTATACAATATAATATAAATATCGAAATTTATTAATTTATTAAGAGTAAGAGGCTTCCAATGAAACCATTTATATATTATATAAAACCTTTATGGTTGCCTGCTGTTATAGTATCGTTTCTTTCGTTACTCACAGTAGCGGGCACATTATATATACCAACATTGACGGCATCAATCATTAATGACGGCGTTCTCAAAGGCGATCTAGAGATGATTGCCAACTCTAGCATGAACATGCTTGTTGTGGCATTACTAACAGTACTATCCGCTATCCTAGGCGTTGCTATGAGTGCTCATATTTCAGCATCTGTAGGCAAGGTATTGCGTGATGATCTAGTGAAAGCATTACAATATTTTTCACTCCGAGACTTTACGCACTTTGGTACTGGCACCATATTGATGCGCACAAGCCGGGACGTAGAAAAAATTCAGTCGGTCCTAGGAGAAGGATTAAATATGATTCTCCCTATGCCGATTATGATATGTGTTGGCCTCGGTCTTACCTTCTACAAAAGTTGGCAACTAGGGCTCGTCATCCTCGCCGTAATGGCTTGTATGATACTCACCATTATCTTTATTGAAAGCCGGGCCTTACCACTTATCAAGGCTATACAATTAAAGCTAGACGATATCACCGATATGGTTCGGGATCACATCGTAGGTATGCCAGTGATTAGAGCTTTCAACAGAAGAACCTATGAAAACGAAAAAGAAATTGCTATTTTTACAGAGTCCGCACAGCTCAACAAAAAATTACGCCAAACCTTTGCCATCGGTTTACCGACTATACTCATTCTATTTAATGTGAGCACCGTTGCCATTCTCTGGCTCGGTGGCTACAACGTCAGCATGGGATCCCTGCAGGTAGGTGATATCATGGCCGTTATCGAGTATGCGAACCTCATCCTATTGAGTATGCTCATGGCCATATTCGTCATCATCGACATCCCTGAAGCTATTGTATGTTATTCTCGTATTCGTGAGTTGTTAGAACACGAAAACACCGATACCTTCCCTGAACCATATAATAGCAACATTATAAATTTAAATTCTCACTCTACAAAGTATTCTACTAATCAAGAAGAGAGCCAAAACTTTGCGGTAACGGCAAACGATGATACACCTCTTTTGGAGTTCCGCAATGTTACGTTCCGTTACGATAATGCGGAATCTCCTGCGCTAGAGAATATCTCTTTTGTGGTACATCACGGCGAAACCTTAGCCATAATGGGTGATATCGGTTCTGGTAAAAGTACAATCACCAACCTTATTCCTCGACTCTTCTCTATTGAATCTGGAGATATTCTCTTTAAAGGTACGTCCATCTATGAATGGAATATAGATGACTTACGCGCACGCATCGGCTATGTGCCACAACGAGCTTACTTATTTACAGGCACGGTAGACATGAACGTCCGGTATGGTTCAGCGCCAAATCAAGATATTACCGCTCAAGATGTAGAAAATGCATGTCGACTCTCTAAGGCAGATGAATTTATAAGTCGCCTTGAAGGTGGTTACCAGTATATGGTTGCCCAAGGTGGTACTAATCTATCTGGTGGTCAACGTCAGCGCCTTGCCATGGCTAGAGCCTTAGTTCGCAAACCGGATTTATTCATATTCGACGACAGCTTCTCTGCCCTCGACGGCACTACAGAGCGTGCTGTTCGTACCGCACTACATGAAGAGTTACAAAAGGATAATCGCCCTGCTCTCATTTCTGTGGAGCAAAAGGTAAGCGCTACTAAAAAAGCAGACCACATTCTAATTATTAACAGAGGTCAAGTTGCAGGATACGGCACACATGATGAACTGGCAACCACCTCGACTGTATATCAACAGATTTTAGCATCTCAGGAGGTGACAGTATGAGCCCATTACGTCGTTTCCTAATCGAATCTAAAAGCCAATGGGGATGGCTAGCGCTCCTCATCTTAGCTCTCATTACAGCGGCTACATTTGAGGTCTCTGCTCCAGTCTTACTAGGTAAAATTGTAGATGCTATCGTCAGCGGTTTAAAAACAGATCAAGATATTAATACGATTATTGCCTCTGTAGATACGATTATTCTCTGGCTCATCGCACTCTATAGTGGACATGCACTATTTACTTACTTTGGTGAGTATATGATGTCCTCTATTGGTTCTAAAACAGTATTAGCTTTACGCACACGCATGAGCACCCACCTATACTCATTGCCTATAGAGTACTTTCACGATCACCAGCGAGGCGATTTACTAAGCCGACTCACCTCTGACTTAGATGCCGTTGCTGAAACTATAGGTGAAGGCGTACCGGGCCTTGTATCTGCCATTATCGGTATTATAGGTGCCACGGCTATGATGATTTGGATAAGCCCGATGCTAGGCATCTCTATCATCGCCATTATATGTATTGGTATCCTATGTTTAACATGGTTATCTAAACGGGCTCGTCGGGTTTATCTCAAAAACCAAAGCGCATTAGGTGCTTTCAACAGTGGCATAGAGGAAATTGTAGTAGGAAAACCGATTATCCAAACCTTTGGCCTTGAAGATACTACGACAAATCAAGTACAGATACTGAACGAGAATCTATTTAAAAGTATGAGAAGCGCTGCTTTTACGAGTCAACTCGTTGAACCTCTTGTAAAGTTTCTAAATCAATTCACCTATTGCCTCGTTACTATTCAAGGGGGCCTCATGGTATTACGAGGCTCTATTTCTATCGGCGATATCCAAGCCTTCTTCCTCTATGTAGGACAAGTTTCAGATCCACTCTCTCGCAGTTCCTACATTATGACAAAATTCCAAGAAACGGCTGCCGCTTTAGGCCGTATTTATGAGGTTATAGATACACCAGCTGAAATTGATAAGGGCACCAAAACATTAGGCGATACAACAACACATACAGGCACTATCGATTTTGAACATGTTGATTTCGGCTATACACCATCCAATGTGTTTATGAAAGATATCAACATTCATATTCCTGGTGGATCCATGGTGGCCATTGTAGGCCCTACGGGAGCTGGTAAATCAACCTTGGTAAACCTTATCATGCGCTTTTATGATATTATGAAAGGCCGTATTACCATTGATGGTGTCGACATTCGTGACATATCTCGTGAAAGCTTACATAATACGGTAGGCATGGTATTACAAGATGCTTGGATTTTCACAGGCACCATTGCGGATAACATCGGCTACGGTAAACAAAATGCAACACGAGAAGAAATTGAATATGTTGCAAGGCTAGCTATGGCAGATCACTTTATCCGTACCTTACCAGATGGCTACGATACTGTGCTCAAACAAGGTGGTGATGATCTATCCCAAGGTCAACGCCAATTGATTACTATCGCTCGCGCATTCTTAGCGGACCCTAGTATTCTCATCCTCGACGAAGCAACGGCTAACGTCGACACTCGAACCGAGGTGGAGGTTCAAAAAGCAATGAATACCCTCCTCAAAGGTCGTACAAGCATCGTAATCGCCCACCGCTTGTCTACAATCAAAAATGCTGACTTCCTACTCGTAGTAGAAAACGGCACCATTGTGGAACAAGGAACACATCACGAACTAATCGAACGTGGTGGTCACTATAAAGAACTCTATGAAAACTATGCGGCAGGTATGACCGTATAGTCAAGGTTCCAATAAATATCTAATCTCTATTAATGTATAAATAATAAAAGCGATACCTAAACTCTTTAGTATTAGAGAAATAAATTAGGTATCGCTTTCATATTTTATTTATCTATAATCATACCACCAGTAGCCTTTAAATCCTCATACACCTTATATCCAGCTTTAAGGTGTTCTATTTGATTTTCTGGAACTACATAATCAAATTTATACTTATCACCTTGGAGACGAATTATAGGATTGGAACCTTCAATTAATATTTTTATACCAGGAGCTAGTTTTTCAAATGGTACATCAAGAAATTCATATTTCCCACCCATAACAATTTGAGTACTTTTACCTCCACCAGATTGACCAGCAAAACTATTAATTTCATAATCCCATCGATTTTGATCAGTTGAGAAAATAATCTTATCCCAAAATACCCAATCAATACCATCTGAGAAATTGACGATTTTAATACGTTCATTAATAAAATTATCTTTATTAATCGCATACCAATAGACTGCATCTTGTGGCGGTATTAATTCACCCCAAGGTTTGTAAATAACACTTTTCTCAACCTTATCCTCATATTGTGGAACCTGAGAAAGAATTGTTACAAGTTCATTAGATTTTTCTTTTTTTTGCTCAGCAGTAACTACCGTAGCACTATTTGAATTACTACTATCATCTGCTTTATTTGTCAGCGCAACGCCAACAAAAAATAGGACTATCATAACTATAGTTGTTAAGAACACCTTTTTACGATTTGGATTTTTCTCATTTTTAGGAAAAACATGTTTTGGTGAAATTATACCTATAACAAAAAACATAATAATAAATAAAAATATTAAAGCTACAATTACAGAGTACATATATATCCCCTTTCTCTATAACCCCTTGCACAAACTTCACATTAACCTCATTTTACGTTAATTTATATATATTTACCAATAAACAATTCATAAATCTTTCATAAAACTTTCTATCTAAACAAAAGAACCACTGATAATCTATAACTAATCAGTGGTTCTTTTATTTGTGCTCATGCACAGCACGTTTCCTATATTCTATTCACCTTTTGGTACGAACCATAGGCCGTTGTTATTTTTTTCCATGTAGTCTTTAAATTCTTGAGAGTGGTAAGCTGCTACAAGGTCTTTTGCCCATTGTGCATCTTTATTTTCCTCGTTAACTACTACTTGTAACAACCATTGTGGCAATACATCTTCGTTAGCCAACGCTGATTTTGGATCAATTTTTGCATTATAAATGATAGCACCGGTAATAACAATATAGTCGAAATCAGTACGTACAGAAGGAATTGTAAGAGATTTCATTTCAGTAAATTTAAGATGTTTAGGATTTTCAATGATATCAGCTTGTGTTACTGTTGCTAAATCTTTGTTAGGATCAAGTTTAATCCAACCGATTTTTTGCAACAACGCATAGGCACGAGCCATGTTAGATGCATCATTTGGTACTGCAATAGTATCACCATCTGCCACTTGGTCTAAAGAGGTTTTAGAACCGCTAAAGATACCTGCTGGCACCGTTGGAATTGGAGTCAACGCTACAAGATGACCATTTTGTTTTTCGTTGAAGTTTTTCATGTATGCTGTATGTTGTTCAACGTTGAAATCTACTTCACCATCGCTCAACACTTGGTCCGCTTGTACCAAATCAGACATATCTACACCTTTAAAGGTATAGCCTTGTTTTTCCAAAATTGGTTTTACACCTTTTTCAAATAGTTCAGAGTAAGGGCCTTGAGACTTACTATAGGATAATTCCTTTTTAGCACCATTATCGCTATTATTGGAACCGCAGCCTGCGATAAAAGCTACGCTAAATACTAATGCCACACCAAGGGCAAGGAGTTTTTTAAATTTCATAGTACATTCTCCTATACTTTCACAATCAATATAACCAAAATCTATTTCATCAAATTAGGAACGACGTGCACGACGTGCAAAGTAGTTACCTATTGTTTGAATAATTTGAACAAAAATAATTAAAATAACAACGGTAAATAACATCAATGGGAAGTTCAACCGCTCATAACCATAGGTGAGAGCCAAATCGCCTACACCACCTGCACCAATAGCACCAGCCATAGCAGTAGCACCGATCAGACCTATGGTACCGGTCGTAATAGATAGAATAAGTGAGCCCTTTGCCTCTGGTAAAAGGAAATGCCAAATCACTTCAAAATGAGAAGCCCCCATCGATTGCGCAGCCTCGATAATGCCTTTATTAACCTCTAAAATAGAGTTTTCAAAGAGTCGAGCCAGATACGGCGCAATGAATATAACAAGCGGTACGATAGCCGCCGTTGTACCAACCCGAGTACCAACAATCATCTTAGTCAACGGTAAGATAAACACCATCAAGATGATAAATGGGACGGAACGCACAATATTAACAATTGTATTTGTAATGGTGTAAACAATGCTATTTTTAACAATACCATTAGGATTTGTTACCACTAGTGTAACTGCGATAATCAGCCCTAGTACGGTGCCAATGAATAGAGATAGGAACACCATGTATAATGTTTGTTCTGCAGCTAGTAATAACTGCGAACCTGGAACACCAAGTTCTTGCATGAAGAAGTCCATTATAGTGTCACCTCCTGCCATTCAATGCCTTGTGCTACAAGATACTCTTTCACCTTGCCTACTTCAATATCGTCGCCAATAAACTGAACAATAAAAATACCAAGTACTGTATGCTCTAGCTCTGTTACGGTAGCAAATAATACACTCGTTTCCAAATCAAAGGTTTTATTAATATGATATAAAACATTATCGGTCGTATTATTCCCTAAGAAATGCATCTTAAGAATCGTATATGGCCTTTTATCACAAGCCAATGTATGTTTCACTGTTGATGGAATTTCATCAGGAATAACGGTCCTAACAAATCGCTTCGTTGTTTCATGTTTAGGTTTACTAAACACCTCAAGTACAGAGCCACTCTCTATGAGCTTGCCATGCTCCATAACCACAACGCGATTACAAATTTTTTGAATTACATCAATCTCATGAGTGACGATAACCACCGTTACCCCTAGTTCCCGATTGACGCGCTCTAATAATTGAAGAATAGACTCTGTCGTATCTGGATCAAGAGCACTTGTTGCTT
>ERZ781275.1191-NODE-1191-length-19922-cov-3.246993_pt1 | contig 19922 bp, 14 predicted proteins | sample MGYA00375853_ERZ781275 | MGnify/ENA primary metagenome ERZ781275 (study PRJEB29790, sample SAMN03653691) | human gut metagenome | host: Homo sapiens | place: USA: Dallas, Texas | collected 2012-07-23 | study: EMG produced TPA metagenomics assembly of the Gut...
TTCTTGATCTGGTTCATTTGATGATTTTTTGAAGTGTTCATCGCACTTGCGTTTTATCCTTTGCTGATTTTATTCAGCTGGAATTTCAGGTTTTATGGTACTATTCTCTTTTCTATGACCCTTACAACTCTACGCTGTAATCGTTGTTTCCTCTTTGCGAGAGAACTTCTATATTTTAGCATCTTGTTTTTTCTCTGTCAAGTTCTTTTTGAACTTTTTTTAAAAAAACTTTTTGCTAAGTGGTGATTTCTCACTCACTTGCCGCCTCACTTGCGACAGCTTCATTATTATACGACGATGCTTTAGGAATGTCAATACCCTTTCTGAAATTTTTTACGTTTTTTTATCATTGTTTTTAAAAGGCTTCTCTGCTATATTGTTCTTTAAGGAATACCTACATTATATAAGGGAGAAGGAGTATTGTTATGAAGGTTTTATCGGTTGTTGGTTCTCCTCGCAAGGACGGGAACACCGCCCAGGTCGTTGAGTACCTCTCAAATAATCTGGAGGGTGTCGATCAGGATCTTATTTATCTGAGCGACTATGAACTGCGCCCCTGCCTTGGCTGTATGCGCTGTGTCCATACAAACCGCTGTGTACAGCAGGACGGCTGGGATCATATCCAGTCCTGTCTCATGGAGGCAGATGTTCTGATTCTTGGCTTTCCCACCTATTACGCGTTTTCTCTGGGTTTTAATGCCATGACCCATGTTTTTCTGGAGCGCTGGTTTGCTCTGCGCCACCTGGGCGTCAGGCTTAAGCTCAAAAAAATTATTTGTGTGGTCTCCTCCGGTACCAGTCCAGAGGTTGCCCAAAAGGGCCTGACCGACTTTTTCGTCAATTACCACCGTCTGCCAGCGCCGGAGTTTTTAAATGTTCAAACCCCCATCGCCTGTATGACCTGTGGTGTGGGTGATGTCTGCGAAATGAGCGGACTTGCGCTGATGGCGCAGGACGGCATAATCTACACGCCGGATATGAAGCCCGATTTATCCAAGCAGCCCGAGATTTTTGAAAAAGCCGCCCAGATCGCTGCGTCCATCTCTGCGTTAAGGGATTGATCCTTTAACCGCTGTTTTCTTCTGAGAGCAGCGGTTAATTTTATGTAATTGATTGAGTTTAAGACTTTACTCTGTTAGAATGAACCTATAAAGGTTATATATTATACAGAAAATGAGGCATTATGAAAACAAAAGACTTAAAAAAGATGGTGAAGTCCGTAATCGAAAGCTCCAGATATAGGCCAATGCGCTTTAAGGATCTGGCATACCTTTTGGATCTTCACAATAAAAAAGATAAACAGATGCTGAACAATCTGCTGACTGAGATGGTGCGGAAGGGCAAAATCGCCTGCGACCATCAGGAACGCTATGTCAACATCAAGGACGAAAAAAGAATTACCGGAATCCTCCAGGGACACTCCAGAGGCTTTGGCTTTGTGACCCCGGACGATGAGAGCATGGATCAGGACATTTTTATTGCCCCCAGCTCCTTAAATGGCGCTCTGGACATGGACCGCGTGGAGGTGCGCCTCCTCACAGCCGCAAAGGACCGCCGGGCGGAAGGCGAAATTGTCAAAGTACTGGAGCGCGGCCGCAGCAAGCTGGTCGGCCGTTTCGAGCAACACAAAAACTTTGGCTTTGTCATCCCAGATAACGATAAACTCAACAAAGATATTTTTATTCCCGAACGCTATATGTACGGTGCCCACACCAATGACAAGGTTGTCGTAAGCGTAACGGTCTGGCCCGAAGGCGGCCAAAATCCCGAGGGCCGTATCGTGGAGGTACTCGGAAGCGCCGACGACCCGAGGATTGACGTTCTGTCCATCTTCAGAGAATTTGACGTACCCATGGAATTTTCCGAGGAGACTCTCCGTGACGCCAATATGTTGAGTGACACAATCACACCCGAAATGTTAAAAGACCGCGTTGACCTGAGAGGCGAGACAATCTTTACCATTGACGGCGACGACGCCAAGGATTTTGACGATGCCGTCTCCCTGAGCATGAACGAAAATGGGCATTATGTGCTGGGCGTTCATATCGCAGATGTCAGCAACTATATCACTGAGCAGGGCGCCATTGACCTGGAGGCCTACGAGCGCGGCACCAGCATTTACGCCATCGACCAGGTAATCCCGATGCTCCCCTTTAATCTTTCTAACAATGTGTGCAGCCTCAAGCCAGACGTGGACCGTCTGACCATGAGCTGTATTATGGAGATTGACAGCAAGGGCAATATCCTGAGCTACGATATTTTTAAATCCGTAATTCACTCGGCTGCCCGCATGACCTATCGTCAGGTAAACCGGCTGCTGGACGGCACCCACGATGAAGGTACCGCAGCACTTGAGCCTTTTGAGCGCACGCTCTTTCAAATGGAGGCGCTGATGTCCATACTCTATAATGAACGCCGGATCCGCCGGGGCGCAGTCGATTTTGATTTTCCAGAGCCCAAAATCACGCTGGACAAAAAGGGTTACCCCTGTGAGATTGTCGCCCTGGAACGCGGAATCTCCGAACGGATCATCGAGGAGTTTATGCTGGCTGCCAATGAAACAGTCGCCGCCCATATCGAAAAGACCGGCCTGCCCTTTATCTTCCGCAACCACCCCGAGCCCGATCCCGAAAAGCTCACAGCCTTCCGCACCTTTATCGGACGCTTTGGCTTCAGCCTCGGTGAAGAGGACACGCCAGTGACGGGGAAGGATTTCCAGAGGCTTCAAAAGGATATTGAAGATTCCCCCGAGGAAAACATCATTACCCGTCTGATGCTGCGAACCATGCAACAGGCCGTCTACGAAGGCAACTGTAAGGGGCACTACGCCCTAGGCGCCGGCTATTACACCCATTTCACCTCGCCGATCCGCCGTTATCCCGACCTGTCTCTCCACCGAACCCTATCTAAGATCATGGAACACGCGGTCACCCCCAAGGAAGTAAAATACCTGAAGGGCCATATTGATGAAATAGCAAAGCACTGCTCTGAACGGGAACGCCGGGCAGACGATATTGAGCGTGAGGTGGACAAGATCAAAATGGTTGAGTATATGTCAAGGCATATCGGCGAAACCTTCTCAGGCCAGATCAGCGGTGTGACCTCCTTTGGCTTTTTTGTAGAGCTTCCCAATACCATCGAAGGCCTGGTTCGTCTCCAGAGTCTGAAGGACGACTACTATTATTACGACGAGGAAATGCACCAGCAGGTAGGTGAACGTTTTGGAAAAATCTACAAGCTGGGGCAGGATGTCACCGTCAAACTCATTCACGCCGACATCAACAACCGGCAGATAGATTTTGAAATTGCCCAGACACCAAAGCAGGGACGGCCATAAGCCGCCCCTGCCGCACAAATTTACCCCTTGATTAATCGCTTTGGTTCTGGTATAATAAAATACTATCTGAAAGAAAGGAAATGGGTGTTATGGCCGATTCAGTCAAAGTCATTGCCAAGAACAAAAAAGCCCGGCACGATTACTTCATCGAAGAAACTTATGAATGCGGAATCGTCCTTGCCGGAACCGAGGTTAAATCTCTCCGCCAGGGCAAGGCCAGCCTGAAAGAAAGCCATGCCGACATCAAAGACGGCGAAGTTTATGTTTATCAAATGAACATTACCCCTTACGAGCACGGGAACATCTATAACAAAGACCCCCTGCGTCCGAGAAAACTGCTCCTGCATAAGCAGCAGATCCGCAAGCTGATTGGGCTTAAGCAGCGTGAGGGCTATACCCTGGTGCCTCTGTCCCTGTATTTTAAAAACGGGCGGGTTAAGCTTGAGCTGGCACTGGCAAAGGGCAAAAAACTCTATGATAAACGGCACACCATCGCAGAGCGGGACGCTAACCGGCGTATCCAGAAAAATCTGCGGCACAGCGTTTAGCTTTCAGAAATACCCAAATGGGGACGTAAAGGTTTCGACGGGGATGTTGAAGCTTGAGTAGCGAGCCGATGCGCTGATCATCGTTAAAAGTGGCACTTAAATATAAACGCAAAAGAAAACAGAAGTTACGGTATGGCTTTAGCTGCTTAATTGCAGTCTAAACCCGTATTAAGACTTACCGCAGCATAATAATTGCTGCACGCTCCTCCATTTAACCTGCGATTTGGAGATCAGCGTTCATAACAGCAGGGAACCGTTTGAGGAAGGGCCTCGGTCCGCAAACGCATAAGAGGCTAGTTCTACAGGATCTTTGTCATTGGAGATCCCGCAGGGCGAATATTAATCAATGACTGTGCTCGGAGAAGCTCCTGTGAATGCATTTTCGGACGTGGGTTCGACTCCCACCGTCTCCACCATTCATGGAACCGCCAGTTTAAGCCATTTTCGGATGGTTTAAACTGTTTTTTTTTAACTTTTCTAACAAAATTCTAACAAACCTGTCTCTCAAGCTGGTTTATAGATAAAAAACGCTCATGTTACAACCATCGAATATTGAGTGTATCACTCGCTTTTGGTACATTTTGTCAATTTCAAAATCATTCATTCATACTGTTTTTTATTCTAACAAAAATTCTAACTTGCTTTTTTATTGGTATTTACTACTTGTCCATCGCCACTAATGAGTGCTGCAATCTTATCTGGAATTTCTCTTTGAATTTTTTCTTCAACATGTGCATAGACATTCATTGTTGTCTTGATACTGCTATGCCCCATATACTCCATGATCTCTTTTGGCGAAAAAGCAGGACCACCCTCTCTGTTTCTTGCATTGATCATAAGCGAACAGCACGTATGCCTTAAATCATATAAACGGATCTTTCTAAATCCATTCTTGACCAGTTTACGCTGTAATTCTCGCATTACAAATTTTTCTTGGAAAGGCTTTCCGTTTTCCTGTAAGAAAACAAAGTCATGCTCCTGTTTATAATAACAATTTCCGTAATATTTTCGGTTTTCTTCTTGCTCGGCCTTTACTGCTTTTAAAACACGTATCGCATCCTTCGACAGCACAAAAGACCTTTGACTATACTTGTTTTTTAATGTTTTTTTGTAGATCATGGTATGCTCGACTTGAATAGCACTAAAATTTATGTCCATCCTACCATTTTCTAAATCGATTGATTGCCACTTTAATCCTAATAATTCTCCTGGTCTAAGTCCATAGTTAATGGCGATATAGACCATCGGGTATAAATAATATGGTTTGACAATCTCCAATACAGTGCTGATCTCTTCTCTTCTAAGATAATCAAAACTATCTTCCAGATTGTTTTTAACCCGATTAGGAACAATACATTTTGCTTTGTTGTAAGGGCTATTTAAAATCAGCTCATCATCTTCTGCCGCTTCTAAAATATTTCTCACGACTCCTCGAATCGTACTGATGGTTTTCGGTGTTTTTCCTTCTCTAAATAAAGATTGGTAAAATCCCTCTAAGTCTTTTCTGTCAACCTCACTCAAAGTTAGCTTTAAGGGTTGAAAGTACTTGGCGATATTCACTTTAATGATACTTCGATATCGCGCCACCGTTACTTCTGCGTAACGATAGGCATTATCATTTATCCATTGTTGTGCATAATCGACAAACAAAGTATCACATGATGTAAAAAGAGAACGCTCTAATTCTTTACGTTTTTCTTCTACTAAAGAAATAAGTTTATTCTTTTCACGCTCACTTCCATTTTTTACTGGAATACCTGTTTTTAACCACGGCTGTTTTCTCTTTCCATCACCATCCTTATAATCACATACTACATACCAGAAATTATTTTTCTTTTGCAGTGTTGCTTTTACTTTAAATTCTTGCTTTTTCATAACGATACTCCTATCGTCCCATCACTACAGATTCAGTATAACAGGATTAAATGTGTGAGACAATTATGCGTTGCTAGCTTTGGTATATTCGATCACCGCTGTTTTTTGAATAACCCAGTGTCCAGTTCGATCTTTTTTCGCCTTTATCTGGCCACTTTGTAACAGATTATAAGCTTTGTTTTTTCCTATTTTTAACATTTTAGCCAAATCTTGAACTAAAATAATATCATCATACTGATTAAACATTTTAGTACCACCTTTTATAGTGATTTGTTATCTATATTAGCCAATTGATATTATTGCCGGTTTGCCATACACCACCGGCGGGGCATTATCGGGATAAGGTTTTTGGTAAGAAAACCACGAAAGTAAAGGGAATCCACCTTTCTTCACTCCATATCACACAAAGTGCAGTACGTAATCGTCGCATTGCCCTTTCTCCAGCGTCATCGCGAAAAATCTACCACGATTTTTTTATAGACATGGTTCATCGGCAAGCGCCCATTCTAACGTCGCTCCATGCCGGATCAAGGGTTTTACCCAGATAATCTTCATTTAGTTTTCAAAGACCAAGAAAACAATTGCTTTCAATTTGAGAGCTTTGCTCGATTAAAATTTTTAAAACTCCCTCTATCTATATAAAGGAAAAAAAGGCGTTTTTTAGAATGAATTTTTTTAACACATTGTTTTTTAAGTATTATTTAAGGTTTCTTGTTGCTCATTGTTTCCGAATATCCGTTCTTATATTTTTATTTACACTTAATTTCAAAATAAGCAAATGCGCTATACGGAATATTACACTTGACATTTTTCAGATATCGTTATAATATAATATTGATAAAAACATTTGTTTGTTGTTATGTAAACATAAGTTTTTTCTAATTTTATGTTAAACACTGAATTTATGTCCCGATAAAAATTGATAAGTGAGGTCCTCAATAATGAACGTTTCTGACAATCAGCTCCCACCTAGTGCATCAGCGGGGAATCCTGATCACATTTATCTTTGCATTGATTTAAAAGCATTTTATGCCTCGGTGGAATGTGTTGAACGTGGTCTTGACCCTTTGACGACCAACCTGGTTGTCGCTGATGTGACGCGTACTCAGAAAACAATCTGTCTGGCGGTCTCCCCTGCCTTGAAAGCCTATGGCATTCCTGGCAGACCCCGCCTTTTCGAGGTTGAACAAAAGTTAAAAGGCATCAAATTGCGAACGGGCAGGGATATCCCTTATATTGCCGCGCCTCCAAGAATGCAGCTTTACATTGATTACAGTGCCCGGATATACGCAGTATATCTTCAATATGTCTCTGAAGAGGATATCCATGTGTATAGTATCGACGAAGTTTTTATGGACATAACCCATTACCTTTCGGCCAATCGCAATAAAAACGGACGGCCCATTACCGCCCGTGAGCTTGCAAAGAGGATCATTCAGAACGTTTGGGCAGCTACGGGCATCACCGCTACCGCTGGTATTGGAACCAACCTTTATCTGGCCAAAATCGCAATGGATATTGTGGCAAAGCATGTCAAAGCGGATGCGGACGGCGTCCGGATTGCTGAGCTCAACGAAACCAATTATCGACAGCTTCTGTGGGATCACCGGCCACTCACAGATTTCTGGCGCATCGGGCGGGGCATTGCCAAAAGGCTTGAAAAAAACGGGCTTTATACCATGGGGGATGTGGCCAGAATGAGCTTGCAGGGCGCTGACACAAATGGGTATGGTGAGAATCTGCTTTTCAATGAATTTGGCATTGACGCGGAACTCCTCATTGATCATGCCTGGGGGATTGAGCCTTGTACCATGGCCGACATCAAGCATTATAAGCCCAGCACTCACTCTATTTCCTCCGGTCAGGTGCTTCCTCATGCCTATGATTTTGAAAAGGGACGGTTGATCGTTCAGGAAATGGTGGATCTGCTGGTGTACGATCTGATCGAAAAAAACCTGGTCACAGCCAGTATTACCCTGCATATCGGCTATGACAAAGATGGTCTGAAGGAATCTCATTACCGCAGAGGTGTTCACATTGATCATTTTGGACGTGCGGTGCCGAAGCCGGCGCATGGCACTGAAAAGTTAACCGATGCTGGTGGCCAGGTGATTTACAGTCATTCAACAAAGAAAATTATGAACGCTGCCCTTAAGCTCTATGACCGGATCATTGACAGGAAGCTCATGCTGCGAAGGGTGTCTCTGACTTTCAATGATGTCGAATCCGCTGTTGCCCGTAAAGTAATCTGCCGACAAGTCAGTATGTTCACAGAAGATGTCCTGGAACAAGAGCAGGAAGACCAAGAGCAAAGGATACAACAGGCATTATTTCGAATAAAGCAGAAATACGGAAACAACGCTGTTTTTAAGGGCATGAATCTACAGGAGGGCGCAACGACGATGGAACGCAACAATCAAATCGGCGGTCATAAGAAATCTTAGCTTCAGGATTTCATAAGGCTTGAAATACCTTTCAGCATTATTTAAAGGAGGTCTTCTTAAATGGAAAACAATGATTTCAGTTACAAGGATATCATTGATCAGGTTCGCCCCATTTCGAAGCGGCACTCGCCTATGGCGAATGCGGACCGGGCAAAACAGTTCAGCCCTTTTGCCGCCCTGAAGGGCTATGAGGAGGCGCTCCAGTTAAAACAAAAAAGATACACGCCGCGAATCGAATTGACAGAGGATGCGAAAAGCCTCCTTGATCGGAAACTGCACATCCTGAATCAATGGCTGGAAAACGGGCAGAAGCCGATTGTGACAATCCGCTATTTTGTGCCAAAAACAGTGGCCAAAATTGACATAGAACTGGGGGCTTATCTGGAAATCAGCGGTGCAGTGGAAAAAATTAATTCAGAAGCGCGGCGCATTCAAATATCCGGCGAATCGCTTTGCATCGACGATGTGGTTGATCTTCAAGAAGGTTCTTTCAACGGGGACTTCTGAAAAAACTGTCTGTGTTTTTAGGGAAAACTGTGTTCGACCTATTTTAAAGAACGCTCACAAAAATGCGAGCGTCCTTTTATCCATTAGCTTTCAATCATTTTTCTTAATTTCTGTAAAATTCTTTTCCGCTGTTTGTATATTGTGTCAATAGAAACACCCCGTCGGTTGGCTAACGCCTTCACTGTCTGATCTTCAAAATAAAGCGCATTAATCAAAGCTGTTTCATCCTTATTTAACCGCGACAATGCTTTCTTGAGTTCCTCCAACAATAGACCAGCTTCAACGATTTTATGCACATCCACTTCTCTAACGCTGATTGCCTCTTTTTCCCGATGTGTTTGTTCTTTTAATGTCTCATAAGAAATCGCACGGTATTCTTCATCTAATGCTTTTAAATAATCCTGTCGCTCCTTATCGCGATAAAAATCTTGATAATCCTGATGACCAACTTCCAGTAGAGCGCCCCCAACGGGTATAAACCACCTTTTTGAAAAAGCTTCTGGATCAAGTTCTTTCATTTTCTTTAATTCACCATAAGTCATTTGGCGATATTTTGAATGATCTTTTATATAACAGACCGCATCTGGACTAAATTCTCTTGGTTTTCGTTTCATGTTTTTTCCTCCAATTCATTTGTTTTTAAACAAACGGATTGGAGGCGGACCTCGTTTAGGTGCCCACAAAAAAAGGGCACACTTACCTACAGCGGTGAGACCGCTACAGACAAATGTGCCCTCTCGATAACAAGAGACTTATAATTTTAGTATTCTTTTTCTGATGGTAATTTAAAGAACGCTGACGATACACACTATCCAATAAAACAAAATCGTTGTATACGGACTTTTGTTTCACCTTCTATGTTCGGTATACCTTGCTCCCATCCTTTCTTAAGTATTTCTTAAGATATTCTTATTATAGCATTTAATGATAGTTTTGGCAACCATATCACTATTTTAATTATTCTTCAGCGTAATATGGCTATTCATTCTTTATTATATATTTTCAATCTATCTATAATCGTTAATTTTTGATACAAATTTTATTATCAAATTGTAGTGTAGAAACACTCATTAAATCGCATAAGCAGTAACTCTGCAATTTTTGTCATATAGCATTTAAAGATACTCCATATTCAAATTACTTTTTTGACAATACTGATCGACTACTGAACCTTTATAACACCGAATAAGGGTATTCTCAGAAACGATATGATCACCAATATATTCGGGATCATTTTTTATCACAAGTGTTTTTAATCGGCTGCAACTTTTGAAAGCATGACTACCAATAGATTTAACATTCTTAGGTATTTCAACATATTCCAGATTTTTACACACATAAAATGCACTATCACCAATAATCTCTAGGCTTTCTGGCAATTTAAGCTCTGCTACTCCAGAAAAATAAAATGCATTTTCTGCAATTGTTTTTATTTTAGACGGTAAATAAATATACTTAAGCATTTTCGTGCGAAAAAAACTTTTTTTCCAATATATTCTACTTCTTCAGGTAAAACTAACCGATTAAGTTTGCTGCATTCGAAAAATGCGCTATCATCAATTCGTTTCAAGTTGCTTTCATCTGGAAAGGAAAACTTCTGAAGTCCTGTACAAAATTTAAAAGTTTCCGGACGTATTTCAGTTACTTTTTCTGGAAAGGAAAACTCACAAAGTTTATGACACTTTTCAAACGCTGAACTTCCAATAATTTCTACATTATACATATCTAATACTCGACGCAACTGAAAGCAACCCGCAAATGCATTATTCCCAATTTCCCTTACTTTTGGTGTTAACTTAGCTGTTCGTATTACTGTTCTTCCTTTAAAAGTATTGTCATCAATTTTTAATATTTGATCACCTATCTCCGTTAAATTTTTAGCATATATTTTCGCCTCTTTTGGACCTATAACATTATTATTTTTCATTATATCTCCTTGTTGTTATATGTTATCACAATATTTTTAGAGCATTCAACTTCAGAAAGACCTATAGATAAATTGCTTAAACGCTGCTCTCGTTTTTCATAAAACAAGCAGCACTATCCACTCAGAAAAAGCAACTTTTGTTCTAATTGAATAGTGTGAATCCAGTTACTAGTATTGCTTAAATACCTCAATAAAAATAACTATCAATTTCTTTTAACACGAAATGATCAGCAAAAAAGTAGCCTCATATGATTATACAACCGGATTTTCATAACTTTTATCCTCATTTTATTATATTACTATGGTCTTTAATTTTCTATAAAATATTTTACAAGTCAGCTATCTGCTACTATGTTCTCCTTTGGAGAGCATAGGGACTGAGAGCCCTTTTTACAGTTATTAAAAAGAGAAAGTATTATAACTTAACTACGGATATAGCCAGTCCCAGAAGTACCACGAGAGCAAGCCTCACTATACAGATCCATGCGCTGCTGGATTCATCAAAAATAATACCAATGCAGGTATTACTTCTGGCTTCGTTTTCGCCATTTTCTATTTCCCTCTGGTATCTTCACTATCCGACCCGTATCCTTCTGTCCCTGACTCGGGGCTGGCATTGCTCTAGGTTTTTCAGCTGCTTTCAGTTTGGCGATTTGCGTCTCAGCTTTTTCTAGCACCTTTAAACAATCTTGGCTCATATAGCCTCGCTGAAACATTGTTTAGGCTATTGTAAGCCTTTCTGGCGGCTTCTACAACCTCTTTGTCTTCCATTCTAAAGTCAGCTTATCTCTTTCAGGAAGCCCCGCTATCTGATTGGTTACTGCCTGTGCGGTTTTCTGATTCTGTCTACTGGGCTTCCAGCTTTGTGATCTATTCTGCAACAACTTCCAGCATCTCAACGTTTCTCACCAGCTTCTGTTGGGCTTTTGTTAATGCGTTGTAGGTGCCTCTGGTGACTTCCACGGCTTCTTTATCAGGCAAAGTCATCTGATTGACTTCTAACAGTGTGGCGATATGTTCTCTCTCGTCTTTCGTGGCATCCTGATTTTCTTCGGCAATCAGAAAGAACTTCTACCCCAACATCTCATGAACCTCGATTTTCAGGAAAGGTACTTATTTTACTTTGATACTTTGGTAAAACACTACTTCACTTCCAGGAATTTCACTTATCTTTTCAAGGGACAGTATATCTTCCTGCTTGCTAATATGCCAATTGCCACTCTCTGTAAGCGCTGCTGCTTTTTCTGTAAGCGGCGTTCCGAGCTCTGGTTCAAAATGAAGATTTATGTCCCATTCTGTTCTTTGAATATTAAGAGGAGCGGCATCCAAAACACTGTAGGTTCCTCCGAAGGTTTCCGGATTTCCCTGGTCATTACTGTAAATGAGCGCAAAGGAATCGTCCTCCCGGAAATGGAAGGTTTCGTGGTCGTTTTCTCTCGCTGTCCAGAAACCACTTAAAAATCTTTGGGCGTCAACTGTTTTTGTCGGATGGCGCAGCTCATAGGATTGTCTGGCGGTCTCCTCTATTCTGAAATACCAGGTATCCGTTTTATGGCAGTATAAAGCGTCGCCGCTGAAGGACCATCCAGCATTGCTAAAGCTTGTTTTAACATGCTCAAGCGTGTAGTATGCTTCCTCCCTGCTTCGGAGCTGGATGCTGTAATCCTTCGGCCCTTCCCATGTACCATCTGTCAGTTCATCGGAGGTGTAGGTACCATTCTCAGCAATGATTAAGGGTTGTTCGGGGTTTTGGTCGCCATACCAGGTGCCTGTATAATTTCCAGGATTTTCCCTGGCTGTAACGGCCGCGATAAACAATAATACCATTAGCCATAGTGTACTTGAACGAACGATCTTCATTTCGATTCCTTCCTGCCTTTGGCTTGAATGAACACTTTTTACAGACCAACTATTACTGCTTCTTTATTCTTTGACATATTCCTTTTTATAACCGAATTGATCGCAGTATTCATCAACCTTTGTCCCTTCCATGCATTGAAAGGTCGTACTCCGGTTGGTCAGCCATTCTCCCATAAATTCCGGCTCGTGGAGAATTTTAATGGTCTTGAGCCGGTTGCATCCATGAAAGACCCAGTCGTCAATATAGGTGATATTCTCAGGAATGGTCACATGTGTCAGATGACGGCATCTAAAAAAGGCTTTTATGCCAATGGTCTCAATATTCGGGGGGATATCAATCGTCTCAATCGCAAGGTCTACAAAGGTCTCATCCAGAATATGGCGAAGCCCCTTTGGCAGCACCAGGTTTTTCAGGCTTTTACATCGGATAAAAGCCCCCTCCTGAATCTCAACCAGTTTTTCCGGGAAGGAAATTTCACTGAGCATCTCACAGTTGTAAAATGCTTTTCTGCCAATATATACCATATCTTCCGGCAGCACTACCCGAGCAAGCTTTTTACAATCCTTAAAAGTTTTTTCCTCAATTCGGGTTACATTTTCAAAGATAACAATCTCTTTCAAACTAGTGCAACCGCTAAAAGCGGCTGTTCCAATGGATACAAGAGACTTTGGCAGAACAATCCGTTTCAGCGCTGTACAGCCCATAAAGGCTTCTTCACCTATGGATGTGACGCCTTCCGGCAGGATTATCTCTGACGCGTAGGTTTTATTTTTAAAAGCACGCACGCCAATGCGTGTGTACCGCTCTGATTCGGGAATAAACACCTTCTTATTCTGACGGTAAGTATAGGCTTCATTTCGTCCAAGTTCCTTATGCGGACCCCCTTTAAATTTTGCCGCTCTGTTCCGCTCTGCCTGCTCCTTGTCCGCTTTTTCCTTTTGTACCCGCTCCATTTGTCTCTGCCCGCGGCGCTCTTTTTCCTCTGCGCTACTTTTAAAGACAATTTCTGGCGGCTTCCTTCTTTTCTTTACCCCTATCTCTTCACTCATCTCTTTACCTTCTTTTTTCCTTTTATTTATCTTCTAACGTTGTATCAATCCATATTTCTTTTTAATACGTTCCAGCTTTTCAATCATGGGCTTCGACGCCACCAGCAAAAAGAATACCGTTGCCCCGGCATGGATCAAATTAAAGGGAGCGCCTGAAATATAAAAGGGAAGCATCACTTTCCATGACAGGGAGGGCTGAACCATAAACACCGACGCGGTATCCATAATGAAGCCATAGATGAAAAATGTGGACAGAAATCCAAACACGCACAGCGGCGACTTTGTTGTGCCCAATAGTCCCTTTCTGAACATAATTCCAGCTAAAAACCCTATAATGCCAAAAGCAAACATCTGCCACGGTGTCCATGGGCCCTGGCCAATGAAAAAATTTGAAACAAAGCCTGTGACAGCGCCGACCAGAAAGCCCGATTCTGCACCAAAACAAACACCGGTTATGATGACCACTGCCACTACAGGCTTAAACTGAGGCAGCATAAAAAAAGCAGCGCGCCCGGCAACCGCAATAGCTGTCAAAACAGCCAGAATAACCAGCTCTCTGGCCTGGGGTTTTCGCCCTTCAAAAACCATGATAAAGGGAACGATGGTATAGATAATAATCATCATACTGATGAAATAATACTTCCGGTCGCCCATAAACTGAATGCCAAACCAGATGGTTAGCGGGATCATGACAATGATCATAAAGATCGCCGCCCAGGTCCGTTTGCTCAGCCGGTGATCTGCCGGCGGCGCTGCGGGCATATCCTGAAAAGCCATATCCTCTTCTTCACCGGTTTCCCAGATATCCACGGCTTCCGGGCGGATATCGTGTTTTTTTTCAATCGCTACCGATTCCGGTTTTCCAACAAGAAAATCGTCTAAAAACTGGTCTAAAAGTTTGTCTGACAGCAAGTAATCACATCCTTTACAGTAATGGCGTTGTTAAACAAATGCCGTGACAGACGGTTAGCCGAGGTCGTATAAAAGCTGTTGCCTGAAAAAAAGGCCCGCGGTGTATTGCTCGTCACAATATTTCCCTCAAAGAACAGGCCGCACCGGTCTGCATACAAGGCACAAAATTCTACGTCATGCGAAACCATGACAATGGTTACACCGTGCTCCTGGAGCTTTTTCAGGATTTCGCCCAGCTCATGCTTGAAATGGTTATCCAGCCCCTTGGTCGGTTCATCCATCAGCAGGATACGCGGCCGCAGCAGCATGATCTTTGCCAGAGCCAGCCTCTGCTGTTCGCCTCCGGATAAGTCATAGGGGTGCTGGGACATCAGATGGTCAATGTGGACAAGCTGCGCCATACCCTCTATGGCTGTCTTTTTTTTCATATCGCTGTCATATTCTGCATTTTTCTTTTCCTTTTCGCCGCCAATCATCTCGTACAGATCCATCTCCACCGTCTTTTTTACAAACAGGCTCTGTGGATTTTGGGGTAAAACACCCAGAAAACCGCGGAACAGCTCTTTGTCCGAATATTTGCGCACTTCTCTGCCTTCAAGAAAAACCCTTCCGCGATAAGGGCGGTTAATACCGGAGATCAGTGACAATGTCGTTGTCTTTCCAGTACCGTTTCCTCCGACCAGAGCGTAAAACTCTCCTTTTTTAACTTTCATAGATAAATCACGAACAACATCCGGAAGGTCCCTTTCATAGCGAAACCAGACATCCTTCAGCTCTATGACATTTTCAGCGTTGGTGTAATAATCCACCTCTAACGGGATTGTCGGCTCAGCGATTTCCTTATCCCCGGCCAGCTCAGAAAGCCATTGCCGGCCTTCACGGACTGTCAGAGGGCACGGCAGGTCGTTATCCACACCTGCATAAATCTGCATGGGCGCTGGCATAGACAAAAACATATCATGCTTCATCCCGCGCAGCTCTTTGCCGATTGTTCTCGGAGCACCTTCTGCAATAATCTGTCCCTCATCCATGACTACTACCTTATCCGCTGCGGGAAATATATCCTCCAGCCGATGCTCTGTCATGATAACCGTTGTCCCCAGATCCCGGTTTATTTTTCTTACGGTTTCTAAAAAGTCCGACGCCGCAATAGGGTCCAGCTGGGATGTCGGTTCATCCAAAATTAAAACCGATGGGTGCATGGCCATAATAGACGCCAGATTCAGCAGCTGCTTCTGCCCGCCGGACAGTTCATTGACGTTGCGCCTGAACCAGGCCTGTATGCCAAAATAAGATGCCATTTCAGCCACCCTCAGCCGGATGGTTGGTGTGTCATAGCCCAGGCTTTCCAGTCCAAAAGCCAGCTCATGCCAGACCTTATCTGTGACAATCTGATTATCTGGATTTTGGAGAACAAAGCCAATCTCTGAGCTTTGTGTCCGCAGGTCCACATTCTCCAGCGTCTGTCCGTGAAAAATGATCTCCCCGGACAATGTGCCGTGAGGCTTCAGCACACTTTTTAAATGCCTGAGCAATGTGCTCTTACCGCATCCACTTTTGCCGCACAGCACCACAAACTCGCCGTCATTTATTTCCATATTAATATGATTCAGAGCCGGATATTCCATTTCCGGATATGTAAAAGTCAAATCTCTGATCTCAAGCGTCGCCATTTCAATTCCTCCAAGCCATCAATAATAACCGGCAGAAAACACAAAGCCGCATAAGCAAAATACGTCAGAAAACTGCCGGGTGTCACTGGCATAATCCCGTTTATTTTTATTCTGGGGTTATACAAAACATATGTACAGCCATTGGCTGTCCCGATTATAAATCCAACCAGCAGCACAGTCATAACACTCATGACCACTGCGTCCCGACGGTCGAAACGGTACAGCGAAAAGGCGGTCCGTCCTCTTAATCCATAGCCGCGGGCCTTCATACTGTCCGCAGTCTCAATGGCATTTTCAAGGGCCCATGTAATCATAATTGACAGGATGGTAATACCGTGTTTGGCCCGTTTAAAAATATTTCCGTTGCTCAAATCCCGTCCGACACACTTCTGTCCATTGCTGATCACCTTAATTTGCGCGATAAATTTGGGAACAAACCGCAGTACCATCGAAAAAATCAGCGACAGACCTGGTATGATTCTTCCAAACAGGTAAATGAACTTGTCCGATGTCATGATTTTTGTATAACAGCAAAACCAGATGATGATTGAAACCAGTGTCACCGCCATCACAACACCATAAATCATTGATTCCAGCGTCATGGGATTTCCGTTTCTAAGATAAAATAAAATCGTGACTCCATAGTGGTTAAACATTGGATTGATCAGCATGGTAATCAGCATTACCGGCAAACTAAAAACAAGATTCATTTTTACTGACTTCCGCCATCCCAGCAGCACAAAAGAATAAACGACCGCCGCGATAAAGGAAATACCGAGAATCACCGGGTGATTCACAAACATGCCAATAACCAGTACAATTACAAAAAATACAAAATTTACAATGGGGTGATAGGTTGAAAAAGTATCCTCCATGGTTGTCTCCTCCTAAATGAAAATGCCAAAATACGGCATAAACCGCAAGCCAAACCGTTTTAAAGAATCGGTTCAGCCTACGGCTGCTGCTTTTATTTTTTGCCCTGCGTCACATCCTTTGTTCTGTTATCCGTGTGTGTAATAATATAGAATCAGTATATTTCAAAGGGAAACCCCAATTGAAAGCGTTTGGGGGAAACTGCCAGGTCCCAAGCTCTGACAGCAGCGCTTAGCTTCCCCCTTCTAGCATAAGTAAATAAATAAAGAAAGATTATCAGGCGCTTACCCGTTATTCAAGCGCCTTTTCAATAAATCCTTTTTTACAGAAGACTCATTGAAAAACCCCCTTTAAACAAATAAAAAAGCCTTTCACAATTTTATGTGAAAGGCTAATAGCAACGTATTAAATCGTATTCAATTTTATTTTTTTGCGCACTTGTCCAACCCGCTTCCACATGTAACGTTCGATTGGCCGTACCAAGGTTCCGAATTTTCTGACTTTTCACCCGAAGGCTGTACAGTTGCAGTGGAGCAGTTGAGCTTTGCACTCATTCCTCTTTCCCAAGGTCGTCATATTATTAACTTGTATAGACATCACTATACATATATCATACCTAATTATTTTCCTCATGTCAACCCACTTCCATTCATTTTATCTATTTTTTGATAAATGGGTTTTAAAGACTGAAAATTTGGGTACGTGCATTCACGCACCCAAATTTTCTCACATATCCGATTAGCTATTTTTCTTTAAAACAAGCGTGCCGGCAAGGCTGATCACTGCCAGCAGGCCAATAGCCGCCAGGCCGCCGGTCATCGGGTCACCAGCAAGACCAGTATGGACGTTTTTGTCTTTTTCGACCTGTCCCTGTCCGTCTTTATTCTGCTCTTCCGGTTTCTGATCCTCCGGTCCGCTGCCAGCAGCGGCTAACGCATCTGCAAGGGCTTTTGCTGCCGCGTCTGTTTCCTCCTGGGTCGCGGTCATATTGGCAGCTACTTCAATGGCTTTGTCGTAGGCTGCTTTCACAGCTTTATCCCTCAAAAGTTCCTCGCGCTTTTCACTGCTGTTCACATCCGCAAGGGCTTTTAACAGGCCATCTTTATTCGCGATTTTTACAGTCTGTGCCTGTTCTCCCTCTGCCAGCGTTTCACCATAGGGTCTGCCGGACAGATCGACGCCGTAGCCATAAAGACTGAACTGAATCCGCATTACATCGCCGTCTTTCAGGTCATAGTCCGTCATCGCCTTGGAAGGGTCTGCATTATTGATATAATACATCCACCCTGCCTCATTCGAATAGCTGTACTGGCCCAGTGTTCCATCCGCATTCCCGCCAAAGGCTATGGCTTCCTCTGTATTCGGTCCGCCTAATGTCTTAATGTAATCCGGCACTCTCACTTCACCGGTATCTGCATTTTTTATCCCTGACAGATATTGATACTGTGTTTCAATTACACAATTTTCTTCACCGATAAAACGCTTCATGGCGTCAAAGGCTGTCTCATCCTGATAAAAAGTCAAATGTATCGGTTCTTTGTAAAAGCCCTGTCCAATGGTAAAGCGTTCAACGTCAATTGTTACCGTACCGCCTGCTGGACGCAGTGCCTCCAGCTGTGCCTCAGCCGCTTCCAGCTTATCCAGGTTTGTCACCAGGATCTGTTCCTCTTTTGAAAGGCTGTCAAAAGCAGCGCGGGCGGCTTCCACCTCGCCTTTCTGATCCCAGCTTGTAATCTGTCCCAATGCGTCAATCTGGGCTATTACACGATCTGCCGCCGCTTGTTGTACGCCCGCTTCACAGCCAAGCGCTGTCAGATAACCGCCATCGTTCCTGTAATAGATCGTCCCCTCGGCGTCACAAATAAAACTGGCCGTGCAATATTGCTTGTTTTCGGGAATATAGAAGCTTTCAACCAGAGGTTCTGTATTCCCTTCAAAATCTTTTATGACCTTCATTTCGCCGTTTGCATTATTTAACCCCACATACAGGTAAACTGTCTGCTTATTTTCCTCAGTGGCATAGGCGCTCGTCAACAGGGGAGAGGACTGGGAAATGCCGCCAAGATCGGCTGTATAAATGTGATCCAGCGTTTCTGCATCGTAAACATTCAGACCTCCGTTGGAGTCGGTCATTGTGCCCGCGGTAACATAGACTCGTCCATTATACACAACCGGCGAGGTTGTCGTCAGTCCGTTGACTAATCCGGTCCGAACGGTCGATTTGTCAAAGCTGCCGTTTTCATTCACTCTGATGGCGTAAACCTTTTTTGCTTCTTTGGCAGTAAAATACGCCGTACTGTTTCCTCTGTCATAAACAATACTGCAGCGAATATTGCTTTCAGCCTGATAACTGTCGATCAGCTCTCCTGTGGCCTTATCTCTTGACTGCAGTAATCCTGCATCATTACCGTATAGAACGGCATTACCGGCGATGGCTCCTCCAGCCCAATAACAGGCTGAGTCTGGGTCATTCCATAGATAATCTTTTACCTCGTCCGTTTTTGCCTGATCCTCATCGGTGACATCCACACAGAAAAAGTTGCCCGCTTTACCGCTGGCAGAGCTGGTTCCCATATATACCCGGCCTTCATCGTAAATGACCGGCGCAATAGGCTGATTGCCATCGGGTGCGGTCTGCCAGAGGGCTTCCAATGTATCTGCATTAAAGGCCTGGAGCATTCCAGAGCCAATGGGTACAAAAATCATACCGTCACCATACGCAGAAAAAGAGAAAAATCCGGTTTTGGCTGCCATCGTCCCCTCTGCAACGACCTCTCCGGTTCCACGGTTCAGCTTCACAATCCGTTTTCCAACTGAAACATAGATGTAATCATCCACAATAATCGGAGCGCCTAAGGAGCCATCCGTCCAGCTTTTTGCCAGTTCTGTCGACCATTTTTCCTGAACTTCTGATGC
>ERZ781275.1192-NODE-1192-length-19869-cov-3.413596_pt1 | contig 19869 bp, 15 predicted proteins | sample MGYA00375853_ERZ781275 | MGnify/ENA primary metagenome ERZ781275 (study PRJEB29790, sample SAMN03653691) | human gut metagenome | host: Homo sapiens | place: USA: Dallas, Texas | collected 2012-07-23 | study: EMG produced TPA metagenomics assembly of the Gut...
CGTAAGACGCCCCATGATACGCGGCAGATGTTTCTCATCCACCATATCCGCCGCATGCTTGCGGAACATCCTGAAACCGATGACGCAGAAAATAATGGCAAGAGCCAATACTGGCCATAGCGAATACCAGTTGGGCGCCTGATGGTAGGCGAAGATGGACTGATAAGATTGCATCACCCGCGTCATTGGGTTATAGAGCAGCAGATTTTTTGCCCATTCTGGTAATGAATTCAGTACGTAAACAATGGGAGTGAACCAAAACCAAAATTGCAGTGCAACCCCAACCAGTTGCCCCACATCCCGGAAAAAGACGTTCATCACACCGAGGATCATACCCAGCCCACCGGCAAACAGGATCTGCAAAAGCAGAACCGGTATCACCGAGAAAAACAGCCAGCCAGGGAAGTTACCTGTGACAATGATAAAAATAAGGAACAGGCTGAAGATAATCGCAAAATTAAGCACTGCCGATAATGTCACGATGATCGGCAGACAAATTTTCGGAAAACTCAGTTTTTTGATCAGATTGGCATTGTTAATAAATACGCTCTGCCCTTTATCCAGCATCTCTGTAAATAATCCCCAGGTCAGCACCCCGGAGCAGAGATAAATACTGTAGGCAAACGGCCCGGTATTATCGGGCATTCTGGCTTTCATCACCTCGGAAAAAACCAGAGTATAGACCAGAATCATAGAGAGCGGTTGTAAAACGAGCCATAGTGCGCCCAGCATACTGGTTTGATAGCGTGCCTGAAAATCACGCTTAACACTGCTCCAGATAAATCCCCGATAACGATAAATCGTCGTAAGTAAATCTCTCACCTTATTCCCCGCTTAACAGGTGTAACAGCTCGGTCGTTTTCTCGTTCATCAACGCCGTATCCGCTTTGGACTCCACGTTCAGACGCACCACCGGCTCCGTGTTGGACGTGCGCAGGTTAAAGCGCCACTCAGGGTATTCAATACTGATACCGTCCGTTGTGTCGATGTGCACGGCCGCCGGCTCATACTGCGCCCGGATGCGCGCGATCGCCTCCGCCGCATTCCCCAGCTTGCGGTTGATCTCCCCCGATGCCGGGAACGCCGCCTGGCGGTCCGCCACCAGCGATTTCAGCGAACTGTTCTTCAGACACAGCAGCTCCGCCACCAGCAGCCACGGGATCATCCCGCTGTCGCAGTAGGCGAAGTCGCGGAAGTAGTGGTGCGCGCTCATCTCCCCGCCGTAGATGGCATCTTCCTGGCGCATCCGCTCCTTGATGAACGCATGCCCGGTCTTCGACATCACCGGCTGCCCGCCGCTGCGGGTCACGATGTCCACCGTGTTCCATGTCAGACGCGGGTCGTGAATGATTTTCGCCCCCGGCTGTTTCTGCAGGAACGCCTCCGCCAGCAGGCCGACAATGTAGTACCCCTCGATAAACGACGCCTCGTCATCGAACAGGAAGCAGCGGTCGAAGTCGCCGTCAAAGGCGATGCCCATGTCCGCCTGATGCGCACGCACCGCGTCGGCGGTATCCTGGCGGCACTCCGGCAGCAGCGGGTTCGGGATACCGTTCGGGAAATGGCCGTCCGGCTGGTGATGCACCTTGATAAAGGTCACCGGCGCCCCGGCCGCCGCGAAGCGTTTCTCCACCTCATCAATCACGTGCCCCGCCGCCCCGTTGCCGGAGTTCACCACCAGCTTCAGCGGACGGGTGAAGTTCGCCAGGTCCACGTAGCCCATCAGGTGGTCGACGTACTCCTTCAGCACCGATATCTGGCGCAGGGTTCCGCGACGCGCCGGGTCCACCGGCGGGAACTGGTTCTCCTCCGCCAGGCGCTGGATGTCACGCAGGCCGGTGTCGCCGCTGATGGGCTTCGCGTTCTCGCGCACCAGCTTCATGCCGTTGTAGTTCATCGGGTTATGGCTGGCCGTCACCTCGATGCCGCCGTCCACCCCGAGGTGGAAGGTGGCGAAGTAAATCTCTTCCGTACCGCTCAGGCCGATGTCCAGCACGTCGGTGCCGGCGTCCATCAGCCCGCGGGCCAGCGCCAGCTTCAGCGACTCGCTGGTGAGGCGCACATCGCCCCCCACCACTATCTTCCCGGGTTTCAGAAATTCGCCGTAGGCGCGGCCGATACGGTAGGCGATGTCCTCGTTCAGCTCCTCGCCCAGTTCACCACGGATGTCATAAGCCTTAAAGCATGTTAACTGTGTCATTCTGCGTTTTGTCCCGAAAAAAATTAGCAACGACCATACTGGTCTTTAATACGAATAATGTCGTCCTCGCCGAGGTACGACCCCGACTGGATCTCCAGCACTTCCAGCGGAATACGGCCCGGGTTTTCCAGGCTGTGCTCGGCGCCAATCGGAATAAAGGTGGACTGGTTCTCGGTCAGCAGGAACTGCTTGCCGTTGACCGTCACCTGGCCGGTGCCGGCGAGAATGACCCAGTGCTCGGCACGGTGGTGGTGCATCTGCATCGAGAAGGCGCCGCCCGGTTTCACGGTAATGCGGTTGACGTTGAAGCGCGGGGTCTGGACCACCACGTCGCAGCGGCCCCAGGGACGGTAAATCTCGCGGTGGCGCTTGTATTCGCTGCGCTGGTTCTGCTTGAGGAACTCGACCGCCTTCTTCACGTCCTGGGAACGCTCGCGGTTCATCACCAGCACGGCGTCCTTGGTGCTGACAATCACCAGGTTCTCCACGCCGATGGCCGCCACCAGCTTCTCGTCGCTGTTGATGTAGCAGTTTTCGCTGTTGTGCACCCACGCGTCGCCGCTGAGGACGTTGCCCTGCTCATCTTTCGGGCTGACCTCCCACAGGGCGGACCAGGAGCCGACGTCGCTCCAGTCGGCATCGAGACCGACCACCACCGCGTCGGCGGTTTTCTCCATCACCGCGTAGTCGACGGACTCGTCCGGGCACTCGCAGAAAATGTCATGCGGAATGCTGATGAAGTCGCTGCCGTTATCGGCGGCATTTACTGCGGCCTGGCAGGCTTCGAGGATATCCGGGCGGAATTTGGCCAGCTCGGAGAGGTATTTTTTGGCGCGGAACATAAACATGCCGCTGTTCCAGTAGTACTCCCCGGAGGCGAGGTAGGCCTCGGCGCGCTCGCGGTCCGGCTTCTCCACGAAGCGGGCCACCTGGTACGGGGTGTGGGCGCTGTCGGTGAGGGCCACGCCGCGCTGGATGTAGCCGTAGCCGGTTTCCGGGGCGTTCGGCACGATACCGAAGGTGACCAGGTGGCCTTCATCAGCATACTGCTCGGCGACGCGGATGGCGTCGTGGAAGACCGGCTGGTTATTGATGATATGGTCGGCGGCGAGGACCAGCATCAGCGGGTCGTCGCCGTGGCGGGTGGCCTGAAGGGCCGCCAGAGCAATGGCCGGGGCGGTGTTGCGCCCGACCGGCTCAAGAATAATGTTGTTGGACAGCTTGTTGAGCTGGCGCAGCTGTTCGGCCACCAGGAAGCGGTGCTCTTCGTTACAGATGACCATCGGTTCATGGATTTCAAGGCCCGAGAGTCGGGTGATGGTTTCCTGCAGCATGGAGTTCTGCCCGTACAGCCGGAGGAACTGTTTCGGGTAAAGCTCGCGAGACATCGGCCAGAGACGACTGCCGGTACCACCAGCCATAATTACAGGAAGTAACATAATGAAATCCTTAAATAAATAATTGCTTTATTTTACTATCAATCAATCGACCGTCGGGTGGAATGGCCTTTTTCAGGCACGCTACCGCCATTGGCTGTCGCAACCAAAATGCGTACTGCTCCCGTGCTTCAGGCTAAACGCCACCCTCTTTCGCTTCAGGTTGTCGGCAGAACGTTCACTCAGCGGTCTGAAAAGCCAGCCTGACGGAACGGGTGTCCTGAAAACCTAAAAGCAGAGATATACCTTCAGGCATATCTCTGCTTTTAACATGCATCTTCCCTCACCTGGCCGCGAAATGCCCCACACTTTCCGCATTTGCCGCCGGGTTAACCATCAGGACTTTCTCATTTACGCAGGGCAAAACGCACGCGCTTGCCGCCACCGAAGAAAACGAAACCGGCGGTTTACCGATGCCAGTAACCGTTATAGAGGGGCGTTCACGATAAAGGGAAAGATGAGAAGAGACATCGTCTTCGCCGCTGAGGAGACAACGCGCTTGCGGGCCTGGTTGCCCTTTGCACATGGCGACGGCGCTACGTTCCGACAGGTGGGATAAACGACTCATGCTCTACAATGCACATTCCACTAAGAAAATCGTCCGCAGATTATAGCGCTGGTCGCGGGGAATAAAAATAAAAAAGCCTACTGATTAATGGATTACTCAAATAATACACATCTTAAACATTCGTTAAACAAAAAGATCAACATTAACCAATTGATATTTAAGATAAAAAATGCAAGCTCGACGAGAATTTTGCCCATTTGCTAAATGATCCGCCGACCAAAAATATAACTTTAAACAAAATTACGCCGTGCCTGAGGGTATTGACTGCCTTCATGGTATCGCCACGAATCGCTAAGCCGCTGACCAGTCACAAGGTTATTATTCGACAGCTAACGGTCAAATGAGAAACGTTGTTATTTATCTGCCTTTGCCACCACGGTTTTGTCAGAAAAAACGCCTTTCAGTTCACGCCTGGCGGAATAGACGCGGCAAAGCAAGTGATCCCAACCGCAAGCCAGTGTAAAATCGGCACTTATGTAGAACGGGATATCCACACCCCGGAGGAAAAATATGAAGTTTTTGGTCACTGGTGCCGCAGGTTTTATCGGCTTTCATATCGCGCAGCGCCTGCTGGATGAAGGGCATAATGTTGTCGGGATCGACAACATGAATGACTATTATGACGTCAGCCTGAAGCAGGCTCGCCTGGATCGTCTGGCATCTCCGGCATTTCATTTCCAGCAGCTGGATCTTGCTGACCGTGAGGGGATGGCGAAGCTGTTCGCCGCAGAACAGTTTGACCGCGTGATCCACCTTGCGGCCCAGGCGGGCGTGCGCTATTCGCTGGAAAACCCCTATGCCTACGCGGACGCTAACCTGATGGGGTATCTGAACATTCTGGAAGGCTGCCGTCATACCAAAGTGAAACACCTGGTGTACGCCTCCTCCAGTTCGGTTTACGGCCTTAACCGCAAAATGCCGTTCTCCACGGAGGATTCCGTCGATCATCCGGTCTCCCTGTACGCCGCCACCAAGAAAGCCAATGAGCTGATGGCGCATACCTATTCCCATCTGTACGGCATCCCGACTACCGGCCTGCGCTTCTTTACGGTCTATGGCCCCTGGGGCCGCCCGGATATGGCGCTGTTCAAGTTCACGAAAGCGATGCTGGAAGGGAAAAGTATTGACGTATACAACTACGGCAAAATGAAGCGCGACTTCACCTACATCGACGACATCGTCGAGGCGGTGGTGCGCGTTCAGGATGTGATCCCGCAGGCCAATGCCGACTGGACCGTTGAGAGCGGTTCCCCGGCCACCAGTTCCGCGCCGTATCGGGTCTATAACATTGGCAACAGCTCGCCGGTGGAACTGATGGACTACATCACCGCCCTGGAAGAGGCGCTGGGAATGGAAGCGAAGAAGAATATGATGCCGATCCAGCCGGGCGATGTGCTGGACACCAGCGCAGACACCCAACCGCTGTATGACCTGGTGGGCTTCAAGCCGCAGACGTCAGTGAAGGTAGGCGTGAAGAACTTCGTCGAGTGGTATAAGGATTACTATCAGATCTAACCTGTCTCTGCCCTGCCGCAATCGTCAGATTGCGGCAATGGATAAACATCCCGTATTGCCTTCACTTATCATTCATTTCTTTACCCGAGCCTGGCACAGGCTATACTTTTTTGTGCTAAAGAATAATTTTTACTGGTTTTAAAGACGGTGCTGAAACCAGTTTCATCTGGCCGCCAGCGAAAAAGACAACAACTATAAGCCTGGTCCCCTGCTGTCACTCTTTTCAATACCATTTTTAATGGCTCCTTCAGCATTTTCTCCTGATAAATAAAAGACATTACTTTCTGTAGGAATTTTCTTAAGAACAGGATATGTTATAGATCGCAATACAGCACCTTCCACGCTGATATATTGCTTAACTTGCTAATGATTCAACCAACTAAAGCTGTGGTAGATATTATGGAAAACCTGTTTTTCTTAGTGGTGGCTGCCATACTACTTGCTGTGTCTGTTTTCTTTTTAATTTCATATCTGAAAGACAGAAAAAAAACAAAACTGACGTTTAATAAACGGAAGTGGTAAGACTCGCTCCATATTGCATTTATATTAAGATAATATTAAGAGATAAAAAAATGATATGACAGAATGACCGTTCATTCTGCGTTTTGGCATGGCCTTAAGGCAAGAAAAAAATAACGCTACTCGCGCCCTGTCCCTCGTATTTCCCCAGGGCATAAATAACAAAAGCCTGCGTTGCAGGCTTTGTTTTACCTCCCGGCGCTTATCTCCGGCATCTACATCACAGTGACGGTAGCTCTTCACAAGGTAAGTTTAACTTATCGGACCTGTTTTCGACCCGCAACGGCTTTTGAGCAGGATCGTAATGTCCATCACAATTTATTGAGGTTAATCTGAATGTGCGAGAAATACGCGCAGTGAGGGATAGAGCGGGGAGATAAAGAAGCACACTGGCGGCAGGGAACCGCCAGTGTCAGACAGGCAGAATTAATCGTTGCCAAACAGATCGCGGGTGTAAACTTTGTTTGCTACATCCGCCAGCTCTTCCGCCATACGGTTGGAAATGATGACATCCGCCTCTTGTTTGAAGGCATCCAGGTCGCGCACGACGCGGGAGTTGAAGAACTCATCTTCCTGCATCACTGGTTCATAGATAATAACAGGAATACCTTTCGCCTTGATGCGCTTCATAATCCCCTGAATAGAAGAGGCACGGAAGTTGTCCGACCCGCTCTTCATGATCAGGCGATACACACCCACCACTTTCGGCTTACGGGCGAGAATAGAATCCGCAATAAAGTCTTTACGGGTACGGTTAGCATCTACGATAGCCGCGATAATATTGTTCGGGACCGATTCGTAGTTCGCCAGCAGCTGCTTGGTATCTTTCGGCAGGCAGTAGCCGCCGTAGCCAAAGGACGGGTTGTTATAGTGGTTGCCGATACGCGGATCCAGGCATACCCCTTCGATAATCTGCTTGCTGTTCAGCCCCTGGCTTTCAGCATAGCTGTCAAGCTCGTTGAAATAGGCAACGCGCAGCGCCAGATAGGTGTTCGCGAACAGTTTGATCGCTTCCGCTTCAGTGGAGTCGGTAAACAGGGTCGGGATATCCTGCTTAATCGCGCCTTCTTTCAACAGGTCTGCGAAACGTTCGGCACGTGCAGAGCGCTCACCAATGACAATGCGCGACGGGTGCAGGTTGTCGTACAGCGCACGGCCTTCACGCAGGAACTCAGGAGAGAAAATAACATTATCAATCCCTAAACGTTCTTTGATGTCGCGGGTGAACCCCACCGGGATGGTCGATTTAATGATCATCACCGCATTCGGGTTGATCTCTGTGACATCGCGAATAACCGCTTCAACCGTTGAGGTATTAAAGTAGTTGGTTTTCGGATCGTAGTCAGTCGGCGTCGCAATGATCACGTAGTCGGCATTACGATAGGCGTCGTGCTTGTCCGTGGTGGCACGGAAATTTAACGGTTTTTCTGCCAGATATTCCTGAATCTCTTTATCCACAATCGGAGAGATCTTCTGGTTAAGCATATCCACTTTGGCCTGTACGATATCCAGGGCAACCACTTCGTGGTTTTGCGCAATCAGGACACCGTTCGATAAACCAACATAACCTGTACCGGAAATAGTAATTTTCATTCGATTACACTTTAATCAGTTAACTGGGTAATGGCGGATAGCCACGAATTTAAATAATGCTGTTGGCGGTTTTACGCTGAGAAGGAGGGTAAGTCAAGTCGGTCGGTTGACCCGGCTAGTAAGCGAATAAACATGACGAGTTCCATCTGGAACCCGCCATTGTAGGAAAAAACAACCTAATTATTTATATACTTCTGCGGTGGCCAGCGTGTGCGCCTGCAGATCTTTCTCCGACAGCGACAGTGCGCAGTCGCTCAGCGCCGGCCAGTCAATCCCTATCTCCGGATCGTTCCAGATGATGCTCCGTTCTGACTGCGGCGCGTAGTAGTTCGTCGCCTTGTAGACAAACTGCACCGTATCGCTCAGCGCCATAAACCCGTGGGCGAACCCTTCCGGGATCCACAGCTGACGTTTATTCTCTGCGCTGAGCACCGCGCCCACCCATTTGCCAAAGGTGGGCGATGAACGACGGATATCCACCGCCACGTCAAATACCTCGCCTTCCACACAGCGGACCAGTTTGCCCTGGGCGTGCGGATCCAGCTGATAGTGCAGCCCGCGCAATACGCCTTTCTGGGACTGGGAGTGGTTGTCCTGAACAAAATCCACCTGGCGGCCCACCGCCTCATTAAACACCTTGCTGCTGAAGCTCTCAAAGAAGAAACCCCGCGCATCACCAAACACGCGCGGTTCAAAAATCAGCACCTCAGGAATCTCTGTTTTAATAATGTTCATCTTTTGCCACCCGTTTATTTGCCCAGAACTTCCGTTACCACGCGAGCCACACCCTGACGCCAGTCCGGGAGAGTCACCCCAAATGCCTGCTGGAATTTTTCATTCGACAGGCGTGAGTTTAGCGGACGCTTCGCCGGTGTCGGATAGGCCGTCGTCGGAATGCCCTTCACTTCCTGAACCGCCAGCTCGGCACCATGGGCTCTCGCCACCTCAAAAACATAGCGGGCGTAGTCGCACCAGCTGGTCTCGCCGCTGGCCACCAGATGATAGGTACCGGCCAGCGCCGGATCACGCAGTGTTTCACGGATTGCCGTCGCGGTGCAGTCTGCCAGCAGCTCAGCGCCGGTGGGCGCTCCGTGCTGGTCGTCAATGATGGAGAGCGTCTCTTTCTCACCCGCCAGGCGGAGCATGGTTTTGGCGAAGTTGGCGCCGCGGGTGGCATACACCCAGCTGGTACGGAAAATCAGGTGACGCGGGTTACCCTGCTCCAGTGCCAGTTCACCGGCGCGCTTGGTTTCACCGTAGACGTTCAGCGGGCCGGTTGCCTCATCTTCCCGGCGATAATGGCTGCCGGCGCCGTCGAACACATAGTCCGTGGAATAATGCACCATCAGGGCACCCAGCTTCGCCGACTCTTCCGCCAGTACCGCCACCCCTTTGTCGTTCAGCAGGTCGGAGAGCTCCCGCTCGCTTTCTGCCTTGTCCACTGCCGTGTGCGCGGCGGCATTCACCACCACGTCCGGGCGGACGGTACGCACGGTCTGCGCGATGCCTTCCAGGTTCGTCAGGTCGCCGCACAGCTCTTTGTCAAAATAGTCCACCGCGACCACGTCGCCGAGGGTGGACAGTGAACGCTGCAGCTCCCAGCCCACCTGGCCATTCTTGCCAATCAGTAAAATCTTCATTCTCTGTATCCTGTCGTTGACGGAGAGGGCATTAACGCTCGTTCAGCAGGCGCTTCAGATAAGCACCGTACTCGGTTTTCTTCAGGCGTTCGGCCTGAGCCGCCCCCCCTTCCGCCGACAGCCACTGATTGCGGTAACCAATCTCTTCCAGGCAGGCGACCTTCATCCCCTGGCGCTTCTCAATGGTGTGAATAAACTGTGATGCGTCCATCAGGCTGTCGTGGGTGCCCGTGTCCAGCCAGGCAAAACCGCGCCCCAGCAATTCCACATGCAGGTCGCCTTGCTCAAGATACATCTGGTTCAGGGTAGTAATCTCGAGCTCCCCGCGCTCGGAAGGCTTCACGTCCTTCGCCATCTCCACCACGTTGTTGTCGTAGAAGTAGAGCCCGGTCACCGCCCAGTCGGATTTCGGCTTCAGCGGTTTCTCCTCGATGGACAGCGCCTTAAAGTTCTCATCGAACTCCACCACCCCGAAGCGCTCCGGATCCAGCACCTGATAACCAAACACCGTGGCACCGGAGGTCTTCGCCGCCGCCGCTTCCAGCTTTTTACCGAAGCTCTGGCCAAAGTAGATATTATCTCCCAGCACCAGGGCGCAGGCATCGTTGCCAATAAACTTCTCGCCAATGATAAAGGCCTGCGCCAGGCCGTCCGGCGACGGCTGGACGGCGTAGCTGAAGTTCACCCCGAACTGCGACCCGTCACCCAGCAGGCGCTGGAAGGAAGGCATGTCGTCCGGGGTGGAGATGATAAGGATATCGCGAATGCCCGCCAGCATCAGGACAGACACCGGGTAGAAAATCATCGGCTTGTCATAGATTGGCAGCAGCTGCTTGGAGACGCCCTGGGTGATCGGATATAAACGCGTGCCGGAGCCGCCGGCCAGAACAATACCTTTCATAAATCTATTCCTTAATCAGTCAGATATCAGTTATTGAGGCCGAGACGCTCGCCGGCATAGGAGCCGTCCAGCACGCGCTGCCACCAGGTCTGGTTGTTCAGGTACCAGTGCACGGTTTTCTCAATCCCGCTCTCGAAGGTCTCCTGCGGCACCCAACCCAGATCGCGCTGAATTTTTGCGGCATCAATGGCGTAGCGCAGGTCGTGTCCCGGACGGTCGGTGACAAAAGTGATCAGGTCAGCAAAGTGGGCGATGTTGCCCGGCTTCTGCGCCACCACCTTGTCGAGAATGGCGCAGATGGTACGCACCACATCGATATTTTTACGCTCGTTATGACCGCCGATATTGTAGGTCTCGCCGCTCTTGCCTTCGGTCGCCACTTTATACAGCGCACGGGCATGGTCCTCAACATACAGCCAGTCACGGATCTGCTCCCCGTTGCCATACACCGGCAGCGGTTTACCCGCCAGGGCATTAAGGATAGTCAGCGGGATTAGTTTCTCCGGGAAATGATACGGACCATAGTTGTTGGAGCAGTTGGTCACCACCACCGGCAGGCCGTAGGTGCGGTTCCAGGCGCGAACCAGATGGTCGCTGCCCGCTTTGGAGGCGGAGTACGGGCTGCTCGGCGCGTACGGGGTTTCTTCAGTGAACAGATCATCGGTGCCGTGCAGGTCGCCGTACACTTCATCGGTAGAGATGTGGTGGAAGCGGAAAGCCTGCTTCTGCTCCTCTCCAAGCCCGGACCAGTAGTGGCGGGCCGCCTCCAGCAGAGTGAAGGTGCCGATCACGTTGGTCTGGATGAAGGCGGCCGGGCCATCAATGGAACGGTCCACATGACTTTCTGCAGCCAGGTGCATCACGATATCCGGATGGAACTCGCTGAACTGGACCGCCACGGCCGCGGCATCCGTGATATCGGTCTGGGAAAACGAGTAGCGCTCGCTCCCGGCCACCGGCGCCAGGGATTCGAGGTTGCCGGCGTAGGTCAGGCAGTCCACCACTCGGACTTCATCCCTGGTATTTTCAATGATATGACGAACTACAGCAGAGCCGATAAAGCCTGCGCCACCGGTGACAAGAATCTTCATATTTTATTTACCTTTGATTACTCATGCAAAAAGAAAATAATTGCATACATCTCCATATTAAAATGTCTGAGATGTAATTTTATGGGGATAATATCGAAGGAACACTTTTAAAACAAATAGCGAAATTCTTAATTTTCCGCTATTTATCAGAACAGAACTTGATTATATATGTACTTTAACATTAGACCTCCAATAAATTTCAGGAGGTCTAATAAGATATATATCAATCTAACCACTCAGTGTGGAAAACGCCTTCCTTATCAGTACGCTTATAGGTGTGCGCACCAAAGTAATCACGCTGAGCCTGAATCAGGTTAGCGGGTAGAACAGCGGAACGGTAGCTGTCGTAGTAGGCAATGGCGGCTGAGAACGTCGGTACTGGAATACCATTCTGCACGGCATAAGCCACAACATCACGCAGCGCCTGCTGATAGTCATCAGCGATCTGTTTGAAGTACGGCGCCAGCAGGAGGTTAGCAATGCCAGCGTTTTGCGCATAAGCATCGGTGATCTTCTGCAGGAACTGTGCACGAATGATGCAGCCCGCACGGAAAATCTTAGCGATCTCGCCGTAGTTCAGATCCCAGTTGTACTCGTCAGAAGCAGCGCGCAGCTGGGAGAAGCCCTGAGCATAGGAAACGATTTTACCGAGATACAACGCGCGACGAACTTTTTCGATAAATTCAGCTTTATCACCGGCCGGCTGAGCCTGCGGGCCGCTCAGCACTTTCGAAGCGGCTACACGCTGGTTTTTAAGCGAAGAAATATAGCGAGCAAACACGGACTCGGTGATCAGAGACAGAGGTTCGCCGAGATCAAGTGAACTCTGGCTGGTCCACTTACCGGTACCTTTGTTTGCTGCTTCATCAAGAATGACATCAACGAGGTACTTACCTTCTTCATCTTTCTTGGTGAAGATATCTTTGGTAATGTCGATCAGGTAGCTGCTTAGTTCACCTTCGTTCCATTCGGTGAAGGTTTGCGCCAGCTCTTCGTTGGAAAGTGCCAGACCGCCTTTCAACAGCGCATAAGCTTCAGCAATCAGCTGCATGTCACCATACTCGATGCCGTTATGGACCATCTTCACATAATGGCCAGCTCCGTCAGCACCGATATAGGTCACACACGGCTCACCGTCTTCAGCAACCGCAGCAATCTGCTTCAGAATTGGAGCAACCAGCTCATAGGCTTCTTTTTGACCACCTGGCATGATGGAAGGCCCTTTCAGAGCCCCCTCTTCACCACCGGAAACACCGGTACCGATAAAGTTGAAACCTTCGGCAGACAGTTCACGGTTACGACGGATGGTGTCCTGGAAGAAGGTATTGCCGCCATCAATGATGATGTCGCCTTTATCAAGGTAAGGCTTCAGGGAATCGATAGCGCTATCGGTACCAGCCCCGGCCTTCACCATCAACAGGATACGACGTGGTGTTTCGAGGGATTCAACAAACTCTTGTACTGTATAGTAAGGGACCAGCTTCTTGCCTGGATTTTCGGCAATCACTTCTTCGGTCTTTTCACGGGAGCGGTTGAAAACGGAGACGGTATAACCACGGCTTTCGATGTTCAACGCAAGGTTGCGCCCCATCACTGCCATACCGACAACCCCGATCTGTTGCTTAGACATTACATACTCCTGTCAGGTTTAGTCAATACACAAAGTAGCAAAATTAATCATGTTAGATAATTTTAACTCAAAGAGGAGATAACTGATAGAACATTTATAAAAATAAAATCCACACTAAGAATAAGAATATGGCTTACGAGGGAAGATAAAAATGATTATATATCAATGCCTCTTCAGTGCACGAGCAATAAAATAACGTCGAAAATCACTCGACACTAAAAATAAAGCGAGAATATAAACAAATGCACCTGCCACAGCAAATAACATAAGGACGAATAAATTTGCAATATCATTTACTGGGTATATAATTGCAAGTGCATATAAAAATAGCACCATAAGTAAAGAAGACACAAAAATGGGGCTAATTCGCTTGAAGAAATCGATAAAAGATACATCAATAATTTTAAATAAACAAAACATTACAGGAAAGAAATTAAGACAATTTGCAATAAAATAACACATTGCAAATATTTTTATATCATATTGTACACCAATAATAAAAGAACTTACTTGTAAAAAAGTACCTAGAAAACCTAAACGCATTAAGACGTCTGTCTTAGCTTTAGCCATAAATACTGCACCTGTTGTACTCAAAACAGCTTGAATAATTGCAGTAGGTGCAAGCCAACGCAGAATCTCCGCAGTTAAAAACCATTGACTACCAAAAACTAAATATATAAATGGAGTGCTATAGAAAGCTAACCCACTCATTAATGGTGTCGTCAACATCAAAATAATGAACACGCAATTAAAATAGTTTTTCGAAATCACTGAATTATCATCTTGATGCCTGCTTAAAATTGGATACAGGGATCTATTGGCAACAAAAGTTAATGTCTGAATAGGAAATAACATAAGTCTGTAGGCAAGGTTATAACTACCCAATATTGCTGCAGACAAAAACTTACCTATTATAAAACTATCAGCATTTCTCGAAAAATAATTAATAAAATTAAAAAGAGATAAATTCGCACTAAATCCAAAAATACTTCGAAGTTCATCAAGATTAATAAATCGTTTGAAATAAGGTCTCCACTTTGACGCATGCCAAAACTGAATTGCTGACATAAGATTAAGAATGATAGCCTGGCCAACCAAACTAAACACACCAAACCCCATATTTGCCATAGTTATTGCTACAATCACTGCAACAATAGAGGATGATACTTCGATAAAAGATATTATTTTAAAACGAGACTCTCTTTCAAGTAAGGCTAAGTGTGTTGCAGCGCAACTAGATAATGGAAAAGTGATACTTAATAAAAGTAAAACTGGAAATAGCTTCACCTGTCCATAAAAAGATGAAACAAAAGGCGCTGAAACAGCTACGATAATAGCTAAAGCTAATCCCATAAAACTGTTAAGCCAGAAAACCGTATTTACTAAATCTTGACTTAAAGATTTTTTTTGGATAATGGCTGCAGAAGTACCTAAATCGCGTAACAAGATACCAAGATTTATAATAACTAGAGCCATGGCCATAATACCATATTCTGCGGGAGGTATTATTTTAGCTAAATAAATAACATTAATTAATTGGACAAGCATTTTAAAAAACTGGGAAAGCATATTCCATTGAGCGTTTTTTAATAAAGTCATATGCGTGTCCCATCGAGTTTGAAAGACTCAATAAAAAAAACATCATTCACAAAGTATACAATGCACGTAAAGTCCGAATTTAGCATTTAGGATGTCTACCTTTACAAAAAACTTCTACTACAGATAATCCAAGTTTAAAGTTTCTGGAAAAAAATAATTTAATTAAAGTCTTAATAAAATAATAATAATTGAAAAGGCTAGGATAGCATCTCGTAGAAATGGCCAAATCAAATAAGCGTTCTTTTCTCCTAAAAGGTGAATCTATTGACTCAGCGCGTGATAAAGAATGAGATAAATGCGAAGCTAATCCTATCGACACTCGCTTATTCTTGGATAATTTCTTGAAAAAACTAGTATCTACACCATATAATGCATATCTCTCATCAAAAACACGGTTATTAAGAAGATTGGTCTTTGCTAACAGAGTGTTGTTTATGACAACTCCAGAAGTTATAGATAATAGGTTCGGTAAGTTATTAACATCTCCTTCAATAATAACTGGCGAACCATTAGATATAGGATAATACTGTTCTCCACCCTTCGATATGATTTTAGGAACTACAATATCATATTTTGGTTTTAAATAATTATCATTTAACATATCAATATAACTAGGATTTAACTCTGTGTCATCATCCAGTATAACATATGAAGAAGCTTCAATTTCCGAAATAAAATTATTGTAAATCTTACTCAAAGGAGAATTGTTTAAATCGTTGACGATTTTTACAGATTTAAATTTGTGATATAAACCATTCACAAACTTCTCGTTAACAGCCAAATTGACGGGTCCATTGTTATAAATAACTAATGTATTAAAATTAAAGTCAAAGTTAACCAACGATGTTAATGTTTTGGAATCTATCAATTCTTTATCGTAAAGTACTACTAGAATCGCAATATTATTCATGGTTATTCTTCTTTATATCAAATAGAGCAATTATATTTAAAGTTTTTTTAGCAATCTTTTTGATTAGTCTAACGGAAAAATATTTTAATTTGAAAGAAAATACAAATAGTGAGGCTTTGATATAGAAATCAACTCCATATTGAGGAGTGTTTTTGATACCTAAGTACTTTTGCAGAGAAGGTGTAATCTTCAAGACAAAAGGCCCATCACCAATATTTTTAGACGCCCATCTAAAGCAAGGCTCGAACACATCGATAAAAACTACAGCCTTGTGCTTTTTAATTTCTAGAACATCATCAAGGTTTCGATGAACAAGATTGGTCTTATTAAGTACAATTAAATTTAGACTATTACTTCCAAATAAAAAATTAAGTGGTAGCGTTCCATTTATACAAGCTATTTTTGACGACAAATTCCATAGCAATAACTGCTGTGGTAAAGTCAAAACCTCAGGAGATATTGATTCAAATCCTGCAGTATTGAAAGCAGCTTCTATGCCGTTCTCACCTATCTCTTTTTTATTAGCATCACTAAATTTAGAACGAGAAAGATAAAATGACTTACCTAAAAATTTATTTTTTTCCTGTTGAGTAGCATCGTTCAATACTTTATTTGAAATAAACTCAAAAATCTTCAAATAATTTTCATTATAATAATCCTCTGTTCGTGCATAGTCAGGAATTATTACGGCATTGAAGGATGTCGGAGATGTTATTCTTCGAACTTTTGATTCATCTATTCCCAATAGTTTAAAAAAATGAATATAATTTGAGTCTATGGCTTGATCATGGCTAATATAAATAATATCCTCACCATTATATTGCTCAAGCAAGTACCACATCCTGCTTAAAAAATCCAGAAGAAAATGCCCCCAATGTTTATAAAAAAATCCAAACCAAATTACATTTTTATTATCATGTTTAACATCATCTGCATTGAAATCGTACTTTCCCCCAAACGAAATCCAATTCATATATAAGCCGGAACTATCTATGAATTTACCGTCTTGGTCTATAACACCTCCCACTCCCCAACTTTTAGGTTTATAATCCTTTTTACAAGGGAGGACAATCGACTTTTCATTAATAGAAAATCCTACTTGTTCTTTTAATTTCATATATTAACCACTATTATTATTGATAATTAATATGAATCTCGGTCATGTTGGATCCAAGTACCATCAGCATTAATTTGATACAGATATTTATTATAGTCAGTCTGAGAATAGTCTAAAAGAGTGACTGGTGATTTATATAATCCTTGCCACATTTTGGCCATGAAAATTTGATCGCGCTGAAGATAGATATCAAAAAGGAAAATATTAACAACACAAAAGAATAATATAAATAACTTCTTAAATGAGAGAAGACTAAAATTCCCCTCGAGATAAACAACAAGAAATCGCGACACCAAAAAAAAGTTGCACAAGGCAATAAATCTACCAAAGCCAGTTATAGAGGAGGCAGAGAGAAAAATAGCCATAGAACATATCCCTGTAAACTCATCTATTTTATATCTATGATTTCTGTCACTTACAAATGATAAAAGTAAAATTCCAAAAAAAACATAACCTAGAATTGATAAAAACATTGCATTGAAGTTGCTATTCTGCCGTGCATACATACCATCAACATATATAGAAGAATGGTCTGATATTCCCCAAAATGTTATACTTGACAAAACTAATGGTAGTATAGTTGTGCTTAAAAAGTAAAAAAAGACGCAGACCGGAATAATTATTTTTTTACTTTTAAGTTTATAGAATCTATTAATAAAAATAACAGGTAAGAAAAACAGCATTGAAAAATGCATAAATACAGAGAACAGAATTAATAAAACGCCGATTTTTCTGGAATCATAGAGGTAGTAAATTATTCCAGCCACCATCCATACCATGGCCATGCCATATCTGATTCCTGCCGCCCAGTTAAGAATATTTAACGTAGAGAAAAAAACCACGTGGGCAAAAATAAATTTCTTATCATTTGTGCAGTACACTTCTTTATTAATAACAACGCCAAATGCAGACAATGAAAAATAAACCATTAAAAAGGAGTAGAACGCAGGTATTAAGTAAAAGTCGACACCTATTTTTTTTGCTATGAATGCACTCAAATAGAATAATATATCGTTCCCCGAACTAAACACTCCAGATAAAGAATACAGACTTTGATATTGCAAAAATCTGAAATAAGAATCCGAAAATGGTGGATATCTGATCATAAAGAAAAAATAAAAAAGCGCCATTATTAAATAAACGCGATTATTATTTTTATTCGGCCTTAGAGCAAAAAAAGATGTAATAAATCCAGCTACGGGAAGAATAAACAACAATAAAAAAGACCAAAATGAAATAATAAACTTATTGTTCATATGAAAAGTCACCTGAAGAGATATAAATCCATTTGCTTTATTATGATGTTTTTTTGCTTCTTGCTAGCGCAATTATTTTATCTAACCCGGATACATTCTTCCTTAACCAATATTTTGAAATTTCCATCACCGTATTTACGGTTCCACATTTAAGAATATCGCTAATAGAAATAGTATCATTTCTATTGATTATATCGCGTAGGTATAATGACTTAAGCTGATTCGTAGAGAGTTCTTTCTTGTGTTTGAAAATAAATTTTTGATATCCTTGATGTGCGTTACCACCTGTAGTAATACGTTTACGCTGTTCATTTACATTCATAATATAGGTAGCGTCATTTAACCTGTAACATGGTCCAAATTTTTTAACCATACGAAACCACATATCATAGTCTTGCCAAGCAGGAAAAGTCTCATCGAACCCTCCCACATCCAAGAACATATTTCGAGGAGCAAACACTTGATTACCTATTACATTTTTATAGCACATATCTTCAAAGGTAATTTCTGCAGCGACACTATTATCACGCTTATAGAAGCGTCCATTGTGGAACATAAGTGCTGATGTTAGAAAATTTATTTTTTTTGCATGTGCAAAATCTATAAAAGCTTTTATCCTTTCAGGCGTAAACTCGTCGTCATCATCCAAACCTGTAATAAAATCACCTTTCGAATATTGGAGACATCTATTACGGCTAAAACAGGCTCCACGAGCTTGTTCATTTTTTAAATAAATAATCGTCTTTCCAGAATTTTTTTCAATTAGCTGATTAACTACTTCTTCAGTATTATCAGTAGATCCATCGTCACAAATTAAAATTTCGATGTGTGGATATGTTTGTCTTAGAACGGATTCTACAGCTTTTTTTAGTAAATTAGCGCGATTATGAGTCGGTATATATACAGATACTAATGGTGTTCTCATAAATTCCTCATTAAACAATATTAATTAATAATTATAACACGAGGGTCAATATCACATTTATTATGATCTTGGACTTTATTTCTTATTGAATACCCAGCTTTCCTATTAATAGATGGATCATTAATAGTATGCGTTATTAAAAAATACTTTCCATTTCCTTTGTTATGTACAACACTACATTCTTCCATAATACAATCTGGGCCTAATAATCCTAATTCAATCCCATCAAAAAACTGAAGATTATTCGTGGATTTACACCGAAGCATTTTGACATTTCTACTAAATTTGGAGACTAATCCATGTGAGCCATTGTTAGATGAAATACACTCTACAAAAAAATTACCACCACCTTGTGATATAAAGCCAGTTCTACGATTATTTTCCGAAATGCAGTTTGATATTAAAATATTTGATGGAATGTGAACTTGCTCACCACTTCCGAAAACATTCTGCAAATCAAAACCATCATACCCCTGTCCAGATGCATAACAATTTGAAATTTGGATATTTTTGCAGCAACAATTAGTATTTGTCCAACTTCTTTTAACATATTGAGCTGTCTTGAATCCAGATTCTCCATTATCAATAAATTTACAATTATCAATAACTACATTTTCTGAACCACTCAAAAAAAGACCGTTATTTCGGCACTGATAAAAGATGGAATTACTAATTTTGTGTCCATAACCACGTGCAAATTCGAAATCATTTATTCTATTCTTGTAACCCCACAATATAGGGTCTCTTGTGCCATTTAATATGGCACAACCTCCCATATGAGCTCCTCCTTTTATTTTACAGGAGTCAATAATAACATTTTTGAAGCCAGCAATAATAATATTGCCATAGTCCGTAGTCACGTTTTTTATTATTACACCATCTAGAGCATAACCGTTAGAACTTCTAAATACGAGAGCGCATCCAATTCTTTGATCTAAAAAATCTCGGTTAATTCTTTGAGACTCGTTA
>ERZ781275.1203-NODE-1203-length-19639-cov-3.233405_pt1 | contig 19639 bp, 19 predicted proteins | sample MGYA00375853_ERZ781275 | MGnify/ENA primary metagenome ERZ781275 (study PRJEB29790, sample SAMN03653691) | human gut metagenome | host: Homo sapiens | place: USA: Dallas, Texas | collected 2012-07-23 | study: EMG produced TPA metagenomics assembly of the Gut...
TTTCACCAGCGATGCCGTCGAGCAGCTTGCCGAACATCTCACCCGCACGGCGCCCGGCGAGCTTAACTACGCCTACTTTGTCTCGGGCGGTTCTGAGGCGGTAGAGACGGCGCTGAAGATGGCGCGGCAGTACTTTGTGGAGATCGGCCAGCCATCGCGCACCCGCTTTATCGCCCGTAAACAGAGCTATCACGGCAATACGCTGGGCGCGCTGGCGGTGGGGGGGAATGAATGGCGCCGTCGTCAGTTTGCTCCCTTATTAATGGATGTTATCCGCGTCTCCGCCTGCAATGAGTACCGCGATCGCCGGGCTGACGAGACCCAACAGCAATATACCGAGCGCCTGCTTAATGAGCTGGAGCAAGCCATCCTTGAGGCCGGCCCGGAAACGATCATCGGTTTCTGTGCCGAAACCGTGGTGGGGGCGACGACGGGAGCCACGCCGCCGACGCCGGGCTATCTGCAAGGGGTCCGCCGCCTGTGCGACAAATACGGCATCCTGTACATCGCGGATGAGGTGATGTGCGGTATGGGGCGGACCGGGACGCTGCATGCGTTTGAACAGGATGACGTGGTGCCCGATTTAGTGACCATCGCCAAAGGACTCGGCGGAGGCTATCAGCCGATTGGGGCGGTGCTGGCGAGTGAGACTATCGTCTCCGCGCTGAAGGCGGGCAGTGGGTTGTTCCAGCATGGTCACACTTACATTTGTCATGCCACTGCCGCGTCGGCAGCCCTGGCGGTGCAGCAAGTGATCGCGCGCGATAATTTGCTGGACGCCGTCAAACAGCAGGGCGCCTATCTGCACAGGGCGCTGCGCGAGGTGCTGGGGGAGTTACCGCATGTCGGTGATACGCGCGGACGCGGCCTGTTTGCGGGAGTCGAGCTGGTGCGTGATAAAGACGACAAAACGCCGTTCGATCCCTCCCTGAAGCTGCACGCTGCGATCAAAGCAAACTGCATGGCGCGTGGACTGATGGTCTATCCCATGGGCGGCACCATCGATGGCCAGTCTGGCGACCACATTCTGATTGCACCGCCGTTTATCATCACCCCGACGCAGCTCGATTTTGTGGTCGATACCCTGAACTGCGTGATCCGCGAAGAGACGGGGAAATTATGAGCAATCGTTTACCGCCCCTGGCGGAACAGGAATGGGACGTTCAGCAGCGTCAGTTAGCGGAAGAGATTATCAACGGACCGCGCGGCGCCTTGCTGCCGCCCTTTGAACCGCTGCTGCGTAGCCCCGAGCTGATGGCCCATGCCCAGCGTATGGGGGAGTACCTGCGCTATCGCAGCGCGCTGGGCCAGCGTCTTTCTGAACTGGCGATTTTGCTGACCGCGCGGCACTGGTCGCAGCCGGTTGAGTGGGCGATCCATGCGCCGATAGCACGCGAGAAAGGGATCGCTGCCGCGGCGGTGCAGGCGATTAAGGAAAGGCGCCGGCCCGTGGATCTCCGGCCCGATGAGCAGACGGTCTATGACTTCTGTCAGCAGCTGCATCAACAGCAAAAGGTCAGCGATGAGACCTGGCAGCAAGCCATTGAGTTATGGGGCGAGAAGGGCGTGGTGGATCTGATTGGAATAAACGGTTATTACAGTTTTCTCTCCATGGTGATGAACAGCGCCCAGACGCCAGCACCGGCTACCTCTGACTCTCTGTTTTCTGCATAAGTTATCGTTTTTATTCGGGCGCATAAAACTGCGCCCGGTATATCAGCTCTTGTTATTGGTTCCTCCGGCGAGATATTTCGCAGGGTGACGTTCGTTGTAGGCTATTTCACTGACGCTGAGGGTAATTATGAGTGGATTATTTAAGAAATTAAAGCTGACGCTGGCATTAGTTATTTGTTCAGCCAGTTTTGTTACAGCAGCAGAAGATAAAATAACGGTGGGTGTCGATACTGCCTTTGTTCCATTTGAATTTAAACAAGGCGATAAATATGTCGGCTTTGATATCGATCTGTGGGACGCGATTGCGAAGAAAATGCATATCAGCTACGAATTAAGGCCGATGGATTTCGGCGGCCTGATCCCCGGTCTGCAGTCGCGTAATCTGGACGTGGCGATGGCGGGAATAACGATTACCGATGCGCGCAAGCAGGTCGTGGACTTCAGTGAAGGATATTATAATGCCGACCTGTTAATAGCCGTGAAAAGTACCGACAATTCCATTGTTAAATTCAGTGATTTGACCGGGAAAAAAGTCGGCCTTAAGCAGGGGACGGCGGCGGCCAGCTTTATGAAAAGCAAATATAAAGCGAATTATATCGAGTTCCCGAATATCGATAACGCTTACCTTGACCTGCAGGCCGGTAATCTCGATGCCGTCGTTCATGATTCGCCGAATGTCCTTTACTACGTGAAGACGGCGGGTAATGGCAAGGTCAAATCCACTGGTGAGACGGACAGCATTCTGCCACAGCAGTATGGCTTTGCGATGCAGAAAAACAGCAGCCTGACGCCAAAAGTCAACCAGGCCCTGCAGGCCCTGCGCGCCGATGGTACCTACGACAAGATTTACGTAAAGTGGTTTGCTAAACAGCCGAAATAACCCTGCCAGGTCGGAGCGATCCGACCTCATATTTTCTTTACGGGTAGAAGCATGAATTTTGACAGTCGCTATATTTGGGATGCATTGCCGCTGCTGATGCAAGGCTTGCAGCTGACGCTGATTATTTCGTTATCAGGTTTGTTAGGTGGATTAATCATTGGCTTGCTGGCCGGGACCTGCCGCGCATTAGGCGGGGCAATATCCAAAACGGTATCACTGGTGTTTGTGGAATTAATCCGCGGGACGCCAATTATGGTGCAGGTGATGTTTATCTACTTCGCCCTGCCGATGGTGTTGCCGGTGCGTATTGACCCGGTTCCTGCCGCCATTATCACCATTGTGATTAACTCCGGGGCTTATATAGCGGAGATCACCCGGGGCGCGATTCTGTCGATCAATAAAGGATTTAAAGAAGCCAGCCTCGCGATGGGATTATCGCCGCGCAGCACCCTGTGGCATGTCATTATGCCGCTGGCTTTTCGGCGGATGATCCCGGCATTAGGCAATCAATGGATTATCAGTATTAAAGATACGTCGCTGTTTATTGTGATTGGCGTGGCAGAATTAACCCGTCAGGGACAAGAGATTATTGCCGGCAACTTTCGGGCGCTGGAGGTGTGGACGGCGGTGGCGATGATTTATCTGTTTTTGACATTGTGCCTGAGCTTCCTGCTAAAACAAGTTGAGAAAAGGATCCATATTTTATGAGCATGGTTGAATTTAGCGCGGTGGCGAAAAACTTCGGCGCCACTCAGGTGCTGCACGATATCAATTTAAAGATTGAAGCGGGCGAGGTGGTGGTGATCATCGGTCCTTCCGGCTCGGGAAAATCGACCCTGCTGCGTTGTATTAACAAACTGGAAGAGATCTCCTCGGGCACGCTGCTGGTGGCGGGCATGCATATTACGGATCCGCACGCGAATGAGTGTGATATTCGCCGCGAAGCCGGTATGGTGTTTCAACAGTTTCATTTGTTCCCGCATCTGACCGCCCTGGAGAATGTCATGTTCGGTCCGCTTCGCGTGCGCAAGCAGAGCAAGGCCACAGCGCGGGAGCAGGCGCTGGCGTTGCTGGATCGCGTGGGGCTGCTTGAACGCGCTAACCACTATCCTGCCGAGCTCTCGGGCGGTCAGCAGCAGCGTGTGGCGATAGCTCGCGCCCTGGCGGTGAAACCCAAAATGATGTTATTTGATGAGCCAACATCCGCCCTCGATCCTGAACTGCGGCATGAGGTCTTAAAGGTCATGCGCTCGCTGGCCGACGAGGGCATGACGATGGTGATTGTGACCCATGAGATTGGCTTTGCCAGAGAGGTGGCTTCCCGGTTGATTTTTATTGATGGCGGCACTATTGCCGAAGATGGTTCACCTGAGGCGCTGCTCACGGCCAGCAGCAATCCGCGTCTGCAAGAGTTTTTGCAACACGTATCCTGAACATAAGTGAATAATGACAATATGAAAACAATCGCAATCCGAGGTTCCGCTTTTGCGGTCGGTCAGCAGCTTGGCGCGTTTGGTCGTGAGGCCTGGCAGACAAAAATCAGGCAAACGGCGCTGTGGCAAACGGTGGCCGCCCTGAAAACGACGGAACAGACCCAGCGCATGCGCGCAGCCGTGCAGGCTCAGTTCCCGCTGATCTGGCAGGAGCTGGAGGGCATGGCGGAGGGGCTGCAGGCGCCGGTGGATGAGGTGTTCGCCTGGAACTGTCGCGGCGATCTGGTGCGTTCGACGTCGGATGGCTGCACCACTCTGGCGGGGAGAAGCGCAGAGGGCGAGTTGATCATTGCGCACAATGAAGACGGCTTCCCGCAGCTGCGTGAAGACTGCGCCATCGTCAGCATAACCCCGGACGTGGGCCTCGCCTTTACCAGCTTCGCCTATCCCGGCTCCCTGTGCGGACATACCTTCGCAGTGAATGAGAAGGGGATAGTCAATACGGTCAACAATATTCGCGCCGTGCATCGTCCGGACGGGATGCCGCGCCAGATTCTGGCCCGCGCCTCGCTGAACGCCACCACCTTAGAGGAAGCCGTCACTCTGCTGAGCGCCACGCCTCGCGCGGGCGCGTTTCACCACACCCTGGGCCAGATGGGCGATAGCCGTCTGTTTAGCGTGGAAGCCACCGGCTCCGGCAGCTCGGTGCTCGCGTTGTCCGCCACCAGCGGGCATGCCAACCATCTGATCCATCCCCAGCTTGCGGCTATTGAACAGATCGTGACCGGCAGCTCCGGCTCGCGCCAGCGGCGCCTGGACGCGTGGCTGGCGACGAACCCGCCGCTGGATGGCGTGACAGCGAGAGCGATGCTCTCCGACCAGCAGGATCCGTTGTTACCGATTTACCGGCTGTCTCCCGACGATCCGGATGAGGAAAATACGCTGGCGACGGCCATTTTTACCTTGAGCGCGACCCGCGTCGTGTGGCAGGTCTTCACGCTGGACCGTGAAAACGCGGTTTTACAGGGCAGCGTTTAGCGGCCCGAGGGCGCTTTCAGCAGAGCGATCAGCAGCGTACTGCCCACCATGATCCCCGCCGCCAGCCACACCATTCCCGACAGGCCAGCTGAGGCGATCAGCTGGCCGCCGACAAGCGCCCCGGTGCCGATGGCGGCATTAAAAATGGCCACGTAAATGGCTGACGCTGGCTGGGCGACCGCGCCCGCGCTGCGCAGTAGCCAGGTCTGTAAGCCGACGAACACAATCGCGATGCCGGCGCCCCACAGGGCTAACAGTAGCCCGCTAAAACAGAATGGCAGTGGCGCAAAACGGGCGGAGCCAAGGATCGCCAGCGCGCCCCCGCTCAGCAGCAGCGCAGCGAAAATCAGCCCCTTCAGATGACGATCGATGAGCTTCCCCGCGATAACGTTACCCAGCAGCCCGGAAACCCCTGACAGCAGCAGCAGGCCGGAGAGGGCGGTCGTCGGGACTCCCTGCAGATTTATCAGCAGCGGTTCAATGTAGGTGAAGGCGGCAAAGTGAGCGGTAATGATGCATGCCGTGGCGCCATACAGGCCACAGAGCAGCGGATTGCGGAAAATATCACGATAAACGCGCAGCCTGACGGGGGCTGGGGCGGCCAGCGCGGGCAGCGTCGAGCACAGCACCGCAGCGGCGGCCAGTGACAGCAAGGCCATCGCCATAAACGCGTATCGCCAGCCCGCCAGGGTGGCGATAAAGCTCGCCAGCGGCACCCCCACTACGCTTGCCGCCGACACGCCGCCAAAAATGATCGCCGTGGCCAGCCCCAGCCGGTGCGGCGGCACCAGCTGCGCGGCGACGATGCCAATTAAGGCCCAGAAGGCGCCATGCGCCAGGGCGCCAATCATGCGGGCGCTCATCAGGGCGAACATCGAATAAGACCGGGTTGCGGCGAGGCAGGAAAGCGCGAGGATCAGCATCAGCCCGACCAGCAGCGCCTTGCGGGAAATACGCGTCGGCATTGCGCCGGAAAGCAGAGCCGCCAGGGCGCCCACCCAGCCATAGGCGGTGACGGCGAGACCCATGCCGGATTCAGTCTGGTGAAAATCCGCCGCCAGGGCGCTGAGCATGCCCACCGGCGCCAGTTCGCTGGTGACGATTGAAAAGGCGCAGATCCCGAGCGCAACGACGGCTATCCAGACGCGCGCCGGCGCCGGGTGGAGGGGTAAAGCAATCTCTTTCATATCAGGCGTATCCTTAGGAAAGGAGCGTTCCGCACGGTACACGGACGTTCAGGTGAGGGGAGAGCAGGTGACCGGATGGCCTGGTTGTCTCCGCAAGTGGCGTGCAGTATCATCCCTGCGAAACTGATAAAAAATAGCGGAAAACGGAGAGTCGTTTTCCATAAATGGAAAACAGATGACCGCAGAATTTAACTGGGATGATGCGCGCATATTCCTCGCCATCGCCCGGGCGGGAACGCTGAGCGGCGCCGCCGACAAGATGAACATGGGGATAGCCACGGTCTCCCGCCGGCTGGATCGGCTGGAGCAGGCGTTGAACGTTCCGCTCTTCAGCCGCCATCAGAGCGGCTATCGCCTGACCGATGATGGCGAAGCCCTGCTCGCGCGGGCCGAGGCGCTGGAATACGCAGGCCTGGCGTTTGGCGAAGCGGCGCAACTGCAGGGGCATGTCGCCGGGGTTGTCCGCCTGGCCACCTCGGATAACCTGGCCACGCATTTTATTCTGCCCTCCCTGAAAGGGCTCCTGGACCATTATCCCGAGCTGCGGGTGGAGGTGCTGAGCGGCGTGCAGCCGGTGAACCTGCACCGTCGGGATGCCGATCTGGCGATCCGCATGGTCAAGCCTGAGGCCGGGCATTTGACGTTAAAGCGACTGGGGACGGTGGGGTTTGGCGTCTATGGCGCCGCCGGCTATCTGGCCGGTGCGGACGGCCTGTCGCTGAGCGAGGCGGACTTTGTGGGGTGGCCGGAAACTCACCAGCACCAATACGCTCGTGGCCCAGGTTTCCGCGGTATCCGCGGGCCTCGGACTGGGCGTTCTGCCGCACTTTATGGCCCGGGCCAGCGGCCTGCAGTGCCTGCAGCCGGAGATCGGCGCGGATCAGACTCTCTGGCTGGTGATGCATTCCGACCTGGCCGGGTCCAGACGCGTGCGGGTTATCGCCGACCATCTCATCACCCTCTTTGCGGCCCATCAAGATCGGCTGGCGATGCCCTGAAGGGGCGTGTAGCGATACGACTGCCCGAGGCTGACGAGCCACGATTTTTTCCGCGCCAGCTAACAGCGATACTCGCCGCGCAATATTCGGCCCAATGCTGCTCCGCAGTCAAAAATCGTGCAGAGTGAGAGGATATCCCCGTCCGGCAAAATAATTTTGTGTTGTGGCCAGCGCCGCATTGTTGCGCTCCCCCAGAAATGCCTGTCGATGTTAGGGTGAGATGTTTATCACCACAGGAGAATGCAAATGATTGTCAGGACCTGGCACGGCTGTGTGCCATTGCAGCATGCTGAGGGGTTTGCCCGCCACCTCGAGCGGACCGGCGTGGAACACGCTCAGAGCATCGCCGGCAACAGAGGCGCCCTGGTGCGCCGGGAAAACCAGGGCGAATGGGCGCATTTCTTTCTCGCCACCTACTGGCAGGATCTCGCGGCGGTCAAAGCCTTCGCAGGCGAAGACTATCACGTCGCGGTCACCTATCCGGACGATGAAGTATTCGAACTCCTCTCCGACCCCTACGTGTTTCAGCATGAAGTTGAGGCCGTGTCGCCGCTGTAGACTGATGACCGGGCAGGTGGAAGATCGGCCAGCAACAGACGGTTGCTGGCCGCGTGAGATCGACTGACGTCACCGGTTAATTAACCCTGGACCGCTCAACTGCGCCAGCGTTTAACAGGTCGGGCTATGTCGAAACCGCCGATGCTCAGACGGCAAACGGCGTCAGGCGCATCAGAGGAAATCGTTTATTGTTACGTTAAGAGGTATCCTGCCTGTTCTGGGAAACGGCAAAGAGGATGTCATAAGATGCTGGCTTATATCACGATAGGTACCAATGATTTTCAGCGCTCAGTAGATTTTTATGACGCTATTTTTAATGTTCTTGGCTACTCACGTCTGCCGGCCTGGACAGACAGCTGGGCAATGTGGGGAGATAAAAATAATCCGGATAAGGCGTTCAGCTTTTGTATTTGCCCTCCTTTTGACGGACATTCCGCAACGGCGGGAAACGGGACAATGTTTGCATTCCAGGCTGATAACGCAGAGATTGTCAGACAGTTCCATGCCGCAGGCCTTCTTGCAGGAGGGCAAAATGAAGGCGCACCGGGCACACGCCCCGCCTATGGCCCCGACTTTTATGTGGCCTACCTGCGCGATCCTGACGGGAATAAGCTGGCATGCGTTTGTCAGCATTATTCTCCCGCAACTGATAAGTTCGTCAACCAGAAACAGGCGCTTCGCATATAGCATCTTACGGTTTTGCGCGTTTACAGCCCCTGACGTGAAATAGGGCGTTCCGGCGACAGCTGGCGCGGTCGGCTACAGGCCAGGAACCAACATCTATCTTGTATGGGCAGACAGCCACCGTTGGGTGAACGTGGAATGACTGCACACTCAGCGCTTGAGGGCGGCAACAATGGAAGCCTCCATTTTCTCCGGTGTCGTGAACGGCGCAAAACGCGTGAGGGGTGTGCCGTCGCGACCGATGAGGAACTTGGTGAAATTCCACTTGATCCGTCCGCCGAGCACGCCGGGCAACGCTTGTTTCAAATAACGAAACAGCGGGTGTGCAGCGGGGCCGTTGACGTCCACTTTCGCAAACATCGGGAAGCTCACGCCGTAGTTAACGTGACAGGTCTGCTCGATTTCATCCGCACCGCCGGGTTCCTGCTTGCCAAACTGGTTGCACGGAAAACCAAGCACCACCAGCCCCTGAGCCGCGTACTTTTTGTAGAGCGCTTCCAGGCCAGCATACTGTGACGTGAAGCCACAATGGCTGGCCGTATTCACCACCAGAACCACCTTGCCAGCATAGTCAGCCATGGAGAGAGGTTGGCCGCGCAGGCGGGTGGCGGTCAATTGATAAAAAGGGGTCATAGCAGGCTCCTGAGAGTGGAAACAGTGCAACGCTGACGATCGCGTGAATGTTTGAAGCAGATTAGGCAGTTATAATACACAGGGTTAGGGATTTGTACCTGGAATGTACAACATGGGGGAAAGAAGCATTTTGCGATGAGGCAGCTGCATCTATTCTGCACAAAAAATGGGCGTATTGATTAATAGAGAAATAAAAGCATTTAAAAAATAAATCAGCCAGCAGGTGACACTAACTGGCTGATTTTATTTAACTACGCTTCACTTTTAGAGGACTGCTTGTGAAACAGTTCGCGGAATACCGGGTAGATATCCTCCTGGTCGCGAATATGCTGCATGGCGAAATTATCAAAGGTCGCCTGCAGGTGTTCATACTCGCGCCACAGGGTCTGGTGCGCCCGGCGGGTAATTTCGATATAGCTGTAATAACGCACCACCGGCAGAATTTTCTTCGCCAGCAGTTCGTGGCACAGTGGGGAGTCATCGGCCCAGTTGTCGCCATCCGACGCCTGGGCGGCGTAGATGTTCCACTGCGCCGGGTCATAACGCGCCTGCACCACCTCATCCATCAGCTTGAGGGCGCTGGAAACGATGGTGCCGCCGGTTTCCTGAGAATAGAAGAATTCGTGTTCATCCACCTCTTTCGCCTGGGTATGGTGGCGGATATAGACCACATCGACGTTTTTATAGGTCCGGCTGAGGAACAGATACAGCAGGATATAAAAGCGCTTGGCCATGTCTTTGGTGGCCTGGTCCATCGAGCCTGAGACGTCCATCAGGCAGAACATTACCGCCTGGCTGGAGGGCTCCGGCCGTTTTTCGTAATTTTTGTAGCGTAAGTCAAAGGTGTCGATAAACGGCACCCGTTCAATTTTAGCCCGCAGCTCGGCAATCTCTTTGCGCAGGCGCTCCTCCTCCAGCAGCTGCACCGGCTCGCTGCGGCTGATGGTCTCCAGATCCTCCTCCAGAGCGCGCAGTTCACGGCGCTTGCCGGCGGTCATCGCCGTCCGACGGGCCAGCGAGTTCTGCAGCGAACGCACCACGCTGATGTTGGCCGGCACCCCGTTAGAGGTAAAACCCGCGCGATGGGTTTTAAACTCGTTTAGCTGCCGGTGCTGATTTTTCTTCAGGTTCGGCAGGGCGAGATCTTCAAACAGCAGATCCAGGTACTCATCTTTTGAAATCTGGAAGACAAACTCATCCTTCCCTTCGCCATCGGCGCTGGCTTGCCCCTGACCGCTGCCACCGCCCCCTTGCGGGCGTTCGATCCGATCGTTTTGCACGAAATGGTCATTACCCGGGTGGACGCGGTTGCGTAGTCCGCCGCGACCCTGATGAAACATCGGCTCGTTGATATCGTCCGTCGGGATCGAGACGGATTCTCCGCTCTCAATATCGGTCACCGAGCGCTTGTTGATGGCCTCGGAGATTGATTGTTTAATCTGCGCCTTATAACGGCGCAAAAAGCGCTGACGATTGACGGCGCTTTTGTTTTTCCCGTTCAGGCGTCGGTCTATGAACCAGGTCATATGCCCTCCTGTACTGCATTAGCCAACTTTGCTTATCATCATTCAGCTGCAGTTGACCCGGCGGCGCACCGCCGGGCTGGACGCATCAGGACGATTTACGAACCCGCAGGTACCACTCGCACAGCAGGCGAACCTGTTTGCGGGTGTAGCCTTTCTCCATCATGCGGTCGACAAAGTCGTCGTGTTTTTTCTGCTCATCGGTTGAGGTTTTGGCGTTAAACGAAATGACCGGCAACAGCTCTTCGGTATTGGAGAACATTTTCTTCTCAATAACCGTGCGCAGTTTCTCATAGCTGGTCCAGTTCGGATTACGTCCGCTGTTGTTGGCTCTGGCGCGCAGCACAAAGTTGACGATTTCATTACGGAAGTCTTTCGGGTTGCTGATCCCGGCCGGCTTCTCAATTTTCTCCAGCTCGGCATTCAATGATTCACGGTCAAACAGCTGGCCGGTGTCCGGATCGCGGTATTCCTGATCCTGGATCCAGAAGTCAGCGTAGGTGACATAGCGATCGAAAATGTTCTGCCCATACTCGGAGTAGGATTCCAGATAGGCGGTCTGGATCTCTTTGCCGATAAACTCGGCGTATTTCGGGATCAGATAGCCTTTGAGGAACTCCAGATAGCGCTCGGCCTGCTCCTGCGGGAACTGTTCGCGCTCAATCTGCTGCTCCAGGACATAGAACAGATGCACCGGGTTGGCCGCCACTTCAACATGGTCGAAGTTAAACACCCTTGAGAGGATCTTAAAGGCGAAGCGGGTGGAGAGCCCGTTCATCCCTTCATCCACCCCGGCATAGTCGCGATACTCCTGATAGGATTTCGCTTTCGGGTCGGTATCTTTCAGGCTCTCGCCGTCATAGACCCGCATTTTCGAGTAGATACTCGAGTTTTCCGGCTCTTTCAGGCGCGACAGAATCGAGAAGCGCGCCAGCGTTTCCAGAGTGCCCGGGGCGCATGGCGCATGAGTCAACTCGCTGCTGTTGAGCAGTTTTTCATAGATACGGATCTCTTCGGAGATCCGCAGGCAATAAGGCACTTTGACGATATAGACGCGGTCGAGGAAGGCCTCATTGTTTTTGTTATTACGGAAGGTCACCCATTCCGATTCGTTAGAGTGGGCAAGGATGATCCCGTTAAACGGCAGGGCGGAGATCCCTTCGGTCCCGTTGTAGTTACCTTCCTGAGTCGCGGTCAGCAGCGGATGCAGCACCTTGATCGGCGCTTTAAACATCTCGACGAACTCCATGATCCCCTGGTTGGCGCGGCACAGCGCACCGGAGTAGCCGTAGGCGTCCGGGTCGTTCTGCGCATAGTGTTCCAGCTTGCGGATATCCACTTTACCCACCAGCGCCGAAATATCCTGGTTGTTTTCATCGCCCGGTTCGGTTTTGGCGATGGCGACCTGTTCGAGAATCGATGGCCAGACTTTGACCACGCGGAATTTCGTGATATCGCCGCCAAACTCATGCAGGCGTTTGGCCGCCCATGGCGACATAATAGTGCCGAGATAGCGGGTAGGGACGCCATACTCTTTCTGAAGGATCTGCGCATCCTCCTGCGGATTGAACAGGCACAGCGGGTGATCGTTAACCGGGCTGCGCTCGCCGTTGGCGCTCAGCACATAGATAGGCACGCGCTGCATCAGGGCTTTCAGCCGTTCAGCCAGCGATGATTTACCCCCGCCCACCGGTCCCAGCAGATAGAGGATCTGTTTCTTCTCTTCCAGCCCCTGGGCGGCATGCTTGAGGTAGGAAACGATCTGCTCAATGGCGTCTTCCATACCGTAAAACTCTTCAAACGCCGGATAGCGTGCGATAACCCGGTTTGAAAAGAGACGGGATAGCCGCGGCTCGAGAGCCGTATCAACCATGACGGGTTCACCAATGGCCATCAACAGACGTTCTGCCGCATTGGCATAGGCACTGCGATCTTGCCGGCAGATGGTAAGAAACTCCTGCAGTGTGAACTCTTCGTCCTTGGCAGCTTCATAGCGCTGGCGATAGTGATCGAATATATTCATGGCATGCCGTCCTTTCGTTTTTTAGCACAGGTTGAGAGCCGTTCATATGAATAGTGGGGGCCCCCGGAAGACATAAGCTGAACATCGCTCTCCTGGTATCCAGCAACCCTTATGCCAGGTTGCGGGTGGGGTAGCGTGAATGTGCCCTGCAATTACACCTTCTAAATTTAAGCGTAGATGCATTTAGAAATCTTGCATGACGCAGAAAATCAATTTCAATGACATATCAATAACTCATCCTGAAAAAGACGCTTTTTGCTTCGCCGGGACGTGAAGCTGTCATCGGGCTGTCACCAGATGGTAAGAGAAGGGTGGGAAAGTGAACGATTTGTGTCATATCGGGTAAAGAATTTGAGGCATGAGACCTACGACGGTAAACTGCACGGGCTGATTATTTGACAACGGGAATATGGATTGTGACTAAAATCAAACTTCTGGCACTCGGCGTGCTGATTGCGACCTCCGCCAGCGCGGCGCATGCCGATGGGAAGTTCACGCTTGGCGCTGGCGTCGGCATCGTTGAGCATCCGTACAAGCAGTATGATGCGGATGTGTATCCGGTGCCGGTCATTAGTTATGAGAGCGATAACTTCTGGTTCCACGGTCTGGGTGGGGGTTACTACCTGTGGAATGACACCAATGATAAGCTGTCGATAACGGCTTACTGGTCGCCGATGTACTTCAAGCCGGGCGACAGCGATAGCGAACAAATGCGTCGCCTGGATAAACGTAAATCAACCGTGATGGCCGGTCTTTCTTATGTCCACAACACGCCCTATGGTTTCCTGCGCACGACGATTGCCGGCGATACGCTGGATAACAGCAACGGCATCAACTGGGATCTCGCCTGGCTGTACCGCTACACCAACGGGAACCTGACGCTGACGCCGGGCATCGGCGTGGAGTGGAACAGCGACAATCAGAACGAATACTATTATGGCGTCTCGCAGCATGAGTCCCGTCGCAGCGGCATGCGCAGCTACGATCCGGACAGCAGCTGGAACCCGTATCTGGAGCTGTCGGCCAACTATCGCTTCCTCGGCGACTGGAGCGTATACGGTATTGCGCGCTACACCCGTCTGTCGGATGAAATTACCGATAGCCCGATGGTGGACAAATCCTGGAGCGGTCTGATCTCAACCGGGATCACTTACACCTTCTGATTGTGCATTATTACAGTGCGCTTTATGCATCAAAACAGGGCTTCGTGCCCTGTTTTGCTTTATGGTGGTGCAGGGCGCTAAGGAGGAGACGATGGTGAAAAAAACAGTATGCTTTGGCGAGCAGGCGGCAGTTCCGGCCATCGGGCTGGGGACCTGGTATATGGGCGAGAACGCGGCGCAGCGTCAGCAGGAGGTGGCTGCACTGCGCGCGGGCATCGACCATGGCCTGACGGTAATCGATACCGCTGAGATGTATGCCGACGGCGGGGCGGAGGAGGTGGTGGGCCAGGCGGTCCGCGGCCTGCGCGACCGGGTGGTGCTGGTCTCCAAAGTCTATCCCTGGCACGCCGGCGGCGCGGCGATGCGCCGCGCCTGTGAAAACAGTCTACGCCGGCTGCAGACCGACTATCTGGATATGTATCTTCTGCACTGGCGGGGCGATATCCCGCTAGAGGAGACGGTCGAGGCGATGGAAAAGCTGGTGGCCGAGGGCAAAATCCGCCGCTGGGGCGTCTCCAATCTGGACACTGACGATATGCAGGCGCTGTGGCGCACGGCGGGTGGCGAACGCTGCGCCACCAATCAGGTGCTCTATCATCTCGCGTCGCGGGGCATTGAATACGATCTCCTGCCCTGGTGCCAGCAGCACACCCTGCCGGTGATGGCCTATTGTCCGCTGGCGCAGGCGGGGCGCTTACGCGATGGACTTTTTCAGCATACCGATATCATCAAAATGGCTAACGAGCGGGGCGTGACGGTGGCGCAGCTGCTGCTGGCCTGGGTGATTCGTCATCCGGGAATGCTGGCGATCCCGAAAGCGGCCAGTATTGAACATGTGGTGCAGAATGCCGCCGCGCTTGATCTCGTTCTCAGCCCGCAAGAGCTTGCGCAGCTGGACCGCCTCTATCCACCGCCGCCGCGGAAAACCCGGTTGGATATGGTTTAACCCACAGCGCATCCTGGTGGAGAAGAGAAAAAGCCCCGTGATAAACGGGGCTTTTTGCGCTTAGCGTTTTTTCACGCTGATGGTTTGCGCCAGGCGAGACGGGGTCTCTTCACTGGCTTTCTGCGGCTGGGTCACGCAGCAGGTTTCGACGCACACGAAGGTTTTGTAGCCATCGTCCGGCATGTCGCCCATGCTGACGGACAGCGCCGGGCCCGGGTTCCAGGCCACCACGTTGTGCTGATGATGATGCACAACGTCGATAGTGCGGCTGAGCGCGTCGTCGTGGATCACGCTGCAGCCTTCGGCGTCGAGATAGACGCGGTCGGTACGATCCGGGAAGGTCTGCACGCCGTTGCTCAGAACGCCTTCTTCGGCATTTTTCACTTTATCGATATAGCGCTCGCCAAGACCGCTCACCTTCACCGCCGCGATATCGCCGACGTTGAAGTAGCTGTGCAGGGCAGAGGTGGTCTCAAATTCGCCGTGGGCTTCCAGTTCGATTTCGCAGGTCTTGCCCAGCTTGAAGCGGGCATAGAGGGTGAACTCATGCGGCCACAGCTTCATGGTTTCGGCGCTGTTCTGCAGCGCAAAGGTCAACATCACGCCGCCGTCGTCTTCATCATGGCCTTCCAGGGTCCACGGCAGGTTGCGGGCAAAGCCGTGCGACGGCAGGCCCTGCTGCGCCGATGGGCCAAACCAGGGCCAGCAAATCGGCACGCCGCCGCGCAGGGCGACGCCCTGTTTAAACGGGGTGTTGTTGCTCAGCCACAGGACTTCTTCTTCACCGGCGGGTTTCCAGGAGAGCAGATGCGCCCCCTGCAGCGCCACAGAGGCTTTCACCTGCGGATGGTCGATGACAATCAGCTCCAGGTCGTCCAGCTGGCGACGGGAGATAACGGGCGAAATGGTTTCATTCACCGGGAGAGCAAAAATTTTATTTATCATTGTGCAATCCTATCTCTGCAGACAAAAAAAAGAGCGACCGAAGTCGCTCTTACAGATTACTTTTTCATCTCAACTTATTTGGAGATGTGGGCAATCAGGTCCAGAACTTTGTTGGAGTAGCCAGTTTCGTTGTCGTACCAGGAAACCAGTTTAACGAAGTTGTCGTTCAGTGCGATACCCGCTTTAGCATCGAACACGGAAGTGCAAACTTCGCCGTTGAAGTCGGTAGAAACAACGTCGTCTTCGGTGTAACCCAGAACGCCTTTCATTGCGCCTTCAGAAGCGGCTTTGATAGCTTTCTTGATTTCTTCGTAGGACGCTGCTTTTTCCAGACGAACGGTCAGGTCAACAACGGATACGTTCGGAGTCGGAACGCGGAACGCCATACCGGTCAGTTTGCCGTTCAGTTCTGGCAGTACTTTACCTACTGCTTTAGCAGCGCCGGTAGAGGACGGGATGATGTTCTGAGCTGCGCCGCGGCCGCCGCGCCAGTCTTTGTGAGACGGGCCATCAACGGTTTTCTGGGTAGCGGTGGTAGCGTGGACGGTGGTCATCAGGCCTTCAACGATACCGAAGTTGTCGTTGATGACTTTAGCCAGCGGCGCCAGGCAGTTGGTGGTGCAGGATGCGTTGGAAACGATGTCCTGGCCAGCGTAAGTGTCGAAGTTAGCGCCGCGAACGAACATCGGGGTGTTGTCTTTGGACGGGCCAGTCAGAACGACTTTTTTCGCGCCAGCGGTGATGTGTTTACGAGCGGTTTCGTCGGTCAGGAAGATACCGGTTGCTTCAGCAACAACGTCAACACCAACTTCGTCCCACTTCAGGTTAGCCGGGTCACGTTCAGCGGTAACACGGATTTTTTTACCGTTAACGACCAGATGACCGTCTTTCACTTCAACGGTGCCGTCGAAACGACCGTGAGTGGAGTCATACTTCAGCATGTAAGCCATGTACTCTGCGTCTAACAGGTCGTTGATTGCAACGATCTCGATGTCAGAACGTTTCTGAGCAGCACGGAAAACAATGCGACCGATACGGCCAAAACCGTTGATACCTACTTTGATAGTCATATATTCCACCAGCTATTTGTTAGTGAATAAAAGGTTGCCTGTAAAATTACAAAAACCTTACGCAGCGTCAAGCGGAATCGTGTCAATCATTGCGACAAATCAATCCTGAGCAGACCTTTGCGCGATTGATTTGCCTCACTCTCCCTTTGAGCCCAATTCCATATGGGGGCTGCGCGCGGAATTTTAAAGGGCATTTAAGATAAAAACGTGATTTAAGTCACAATTATCTGGCTGCCTGTGGGCACCGGATAAGTTTAGAACAAAAGTGTACGCTTCATTGTTAATGTTTTGTTAGAATTGGGGCGAAAGTTGTCCATTGCAAAGCGAGATGTAAGCCCATGGCAAATAAACCCTCCCCGGAAGAGCTGAAAAACGGCTTGAGCGAAATGCAGTTTTACGTGACCCAACATCATGGCACCGAACCGCCTTTCACCGGACGGCTGCTGCACAACAAGAAAAATGGCGTGTATCACTGCCTGGTGTGCGATGCGCCGCTGTTCAACTCCCAGACCAAGTACGACTCCGGCTGCGGCTGGCCGAGCTTCTACGAGCCGGTAAGCGAAGAGGCCATTCGCTATCTGGACGACAGCTCCCACGGCATGCAGCGCATAGAGATCCGCTGCGGAAATTGTGATGCCCACCTCGGTCACGTGTTTCCGGATGGCCCGCAGCCGACCGGCGAGCGCTATTGTGTGAATTCGGCGTCGCTCAGCTTCACCGATGAGCAGAACGGCGAGCAGATCAAGGGTTGAAGAAACGATTCAGCAAATTATTCCAGGTGGAGGTGAGCGGAAGATGGATATTGAGCAAATTATCGACAGCATGACCCCGGAAGTGTATCAGCGTCTGGCGACGGCGGTGGAGCTGGGAAAATGGCCGGATGGCGTGGCGCTGACGCCGGAGCAGAAGGAAAATAGCCTGCAGCTGGTGATGCTGTGGCAGGCCCGGTATAACACCGACGCCCAGCATATGACCATCGATACTCGCGGGCAGATGGTGATGAAGAGCAAACAGCAGCTGAAGGAAGATTTCGGTATCGTGCCGAAGCCGATCGCCACCGTGAAGCTGCAATAAACCGCCGGCCGGCGGGGAGTCGTTCCGGCGTCAGGTGATCCGGCGCCGGAAGGGTCAGCGTCTACGACCGCGCCCGGCGGTCAGCCGCTTCGCTTACTTTTTGTTCATCATCGCTTTCAGGTCGGCAAACGGATTGTAGGTGGCCTCGCCGACGCTCTTTTGCGCATCTTCGCCGGCCACCACCGTGGAGCCATACTGATCGGCTTCGGTGTACTTGGAGTGTTCGTGATCGTGACAGTAGAGGCACAACATCTCCCAGTTACTGCCATCTTCCGGGTTATTGGAGTGGTCGTGATCGATATGGTGCACCGTCAGCTCGCGCAGATTGGAGTAGACAAACTCCCGCGAGCAGCGTCCGCATACCCAGGGAAAGAGCTTGAGCGCCTTTTCGCGGTAACCCACTTCCAGACGTGCGTAATTTTTGGGGATATAGGCCATGGCCCCCTGCCTCCTGTCAAACGGTTAAGCTGCGCCAGCCCCTGGCGCAGCGGATAACAGGCATCATAACCTATCCCAGGCGGCGCGATATACCTGCATTGCAGGCGATGCTGCCTGCGTCACGCCGCCCGGCGGCGACGATGCGGCGAAACAGCCGCGATTAGTGTTTGATCCCCAGGGATTCCGCCAGCTGGCGGGCCAGCTGGTTCTGGTCATCGGCGCCATACTCCCAGAACATCGCCCCGGCGAGGCCCTTCGCCTTGATGTAGTCCGCCTTGATGGCTACCGAGCGCGGGTTCTCATAGGAAAGGGCGAACAGCGGCTTGCCCTCCGCGGACTGCACCGACAGCCACGGAACTTTCGCCTCATCGTCCCAGTGCTCGGTAAAGCGTTTCTGCGGATCGTTGAGCAATTTGCCCACGATATCATTGTATTTCACGTAGGTGTCTTTGCTCAGGTCATAGCCCAGCGAGGCAAACAGCGCGATCTGCTGTGGACCAAAATAGGGCTGGGTGACCGGATTGTTTTGCGCATCCGCTTTCGTCCAGTCAATCCCCGGTTCAACTGCCCGTTTCGGTACCCGGCCATAAAAACCAATCCCGAGGTTCATCTGGCTGGGTTTAAGCCCGGCGGCCAGGTAATTGTTGACCACAAAATCGGCGCTGTATTTATCCGCCGCGGCGACCGTCGGCCAGTGGCTGGAGTCATACAGGTTCGAGTTGAAGTACTGCGTGCCGTAGGCCATGTCGTAGGTCATCAGGTTGATGTAGTTCAGCACCGGGGCCACCGCTTTGACATCCACCCAGCTTTTCGGGCTCTCGGCGTTGGCGCCCACGGCAATAGTAACCAGTTTCTTCGTACCAAACGCTGCGCGCAGCTCTTTTAACAGCGCGGTGAAGTTATCGCGATCGGCCGGTTGACTGGCAACCAGCCCCCACGCGCCGTTGACCGGAAACTCCCAGTCGAGGTCAATCCCATCCAGACCATATTTTTCAACAATTTCCTGCGCAGACTGAATAAACACCTTACGGGTTTCTTTGCTTGCCGCCGCGCCGGAGAAACCGCGCGCCCCCCAGCCGCCGACCGACAGCAGGACCTTGAGGTCCGGGTTCTGTTTACGCAGGGCAGGGAGCTTTTGCAGATCCGCCTGCACCTTTGGCGACAGCCAGATCTCGTGCAGATGGTCAGGATCCTTCAGGGCCGCATTGGTCTCGTCTTTTTCATCGTTATAGATAAGGCCAAACGAGTAGTTGAGATGGGTGATCTGCCGGACGTCCAGCTTGTCGATATCCCCGCCCGGCCCGGCAGTGACGTCGCCGCCGCCGTTGAAATAGCCGACGGACATCAGCGGTTGGGCAGAGAGCGCGGAAGC
>ERZ781275.1212-NODE-1212-length-19509-cov-3.733371_pt1 | contig 19509 bp, 22 predicted proteins | sample MGYA00375853_ERZ781275 | MGnify/ENA primary metagenome ERZ781275 (study PRJEB29790, sample SAMN03653691) | human gut metagenome | host: Homo sapiens | place: USA: Dallas, Texas | collected 2012-07-23 | study: EMG produced TPA metagenomics assembly of the Gut...
CAAATGGATCGGGTAGCTGATAACCAGCAATTCATTATGCGACTTCTTGTCGCACCTCCCGCTCGGGATCACATACCAGGATGTCATCCTCTGTCGCAAGGGCCAGAAACACAATTAACTCCTTGGCGCTGAAGCTTTTTCCACTGCCAGGGACGCCCAAAAGAAAGGCGGATTGATTCAGCAGGTTCTCCTTATTGCATAGGATGAGGTTGTGGCTGATGGCATTTTCTCCATAGTAAATGCCTCTCTGATCCATGATCTCCTGGACACGGAAGGGCATGAGCACGGCCATGCTCTCCGTGGTCAGGGTCCGCACGGCATCCAGCCGCCGGTGGCCGATGGGCAGCGCGGTATTCAAGGCGTCGAGCTGCTGGAATCTGGCAATGGCAAGCTGGCAGAGATTTTTTCGGGCCGTGGTGAGCAGGGCCTCGGTATCCGCGTCCAGGGCCTCCTTGGTATCCGCGGTATGCACCAGGGTCAGCAGGCCGAACATCATTCGCTGGTCCCGGGTTGTCAGATCATCTAAAAACTCCTTGGCCTCCTTGCGCTGCTGCTCCATATCATAGGGCACGACGGCGCTGAAGTTGTTATTTTCGTTCTGTTTTCGCTGCCAATTCGTAATATTCGTCTCCACCCCGAGCAGCCGGTTTTCCACTTCCCGCACGGCTTCATCGGTGGGCATGGGAATGATGTCCATGGAGAGCATCAGGTTCCGGTCCTGGTCGGTGAGCTCATTGATCATACTGTCCTTGATGAACGACGCGTACTCCTTCAGATAGAGCACCCGGCCAAAGCGATCTCCCATTGTAAAATAATCCGAGTGAAAGCTCATGGCGTCGGGACAGATGTAGTCTCTGAAATCGTGCCCCTTCTGCATGGTCTTTTTCAGGTCAAAGTAGAAGGTGTCCTCCTCGCCGGTTCGGTAAAAATCGTGGAGCACCCGCAGACGTTCCTCCATGTCCATTTCTGTACAACGGGAACCGAGCCGTGAAAAGTGGGCTGTGAGCTCGGTACCCACCCGGGTAAAATAGGTTCTGGCTTCCTTGTATTTTTTCCTGGAAATCGAGATGGTGACGTACTTTTCCTGAAGCATGCTGTTGGTGGTGGTGGCCTTGTCGAGTAACATCTGGTTGTACTCCTTGCGGTAAAGATCCAATCCATCCTCCTTCAGTGGAATGAGGATACTTTTTTCAAAAGCCGCTTTGTTCAGCCGGTGGTTGTTGATGGTCAGCTTGGTGGTTGCACCGCTGTCCAGACTGTTGAGAAGCTCACTGTATTCCAAAAACAGGGCTTCCTTATCCTCTCGGCTGGCAACGGCGTAATTGATATCCGTAAATTTAAAGGTCTTGCTGTAGACATTTTTCCGAACTAAAAAAATCCCATCCGGATAAATGACCTTGATGGGAATCACTTCCTGTACCCTTCTGGGAATTTTAAACTTCTCTTTTTCCAGTGTGTTGGCGTTTCTAAGCGTTTTTAGCATTCCAGTTTTCCTTTCGTTTTGATTTTTTCCTACGTTTGACTTTTTCTTTTTTGAGCTTCATGGGGTGGGTCAGCATTTCATAGTACATGTTTTCGGCTTTAAAAACGACCGCCTTTGGCATCAGAAGCTCGGATTTGATCCACACCCAGATAAATTTCTCGGCGCTCATGCCGTGATAGCGGATAAAGCCCAGCGCCGCAAAGGGCGCGGCCCCAAGGATACACATCCACGATAAAGTCTCAATACCAAAGTAAGGCTTCAGTAAAAAGTACAGGCCGACGGCCACACCGCAGGCCAACACGGAAAACACGAACTGGCGCATCGAGAGCCCAAAAAACATGCTCTCCGTGTACTCTCTGATTTCCCGATTGATTTTAACTTCCATTCTTTACGTCACCTCGCCGTATCCCTGCTCTTTTTGATAAGTTGCTTTTCGTTTGAGTGCCCGCTCGGCCTCCCGCATCATTTTTGCTTTATTTTTAAATTTCAATGTTTATTTTCTCCTATTTCTTTTTCTTAAAGTCACAGTAATGCCTCTTTTTTGGCCCCTCATGCTCCGACGTTTTTCTCGGGCACCCCATGCGCCGCCTATTGTACGGTAGCCGAACGTCCAGCCCGCCGCCTTCAGACTGGTGCCGGGTTCATCCTTCAGCGTATAAGTGATGATCCGCTGATAGCCCAGGGTGCTGGCGGCCCGCAGACAGGCTCCGTAGAGCGCACTACAGGCGTTGGGGGTTCCATCGGTGCAGAGGCGCAGCACCTCCACGGTGGTTTCATCATTGATCTTACGTGCCAGGGGGCTGCCAACAATGGCCACGCCACAGAGCCCCTGGTCCTCCCGCCGGACACATCCCAGTGAGAAGCGGTGGCCAGTGACGGGCCCATGGTGCCTGTGATATTCGGAAACAAATGCATTCGCCTCCTTTAGCGCCATATGTTTTATTTCAAACTGCTTCATCGTATTCTTAATAAACACCTCCTGTAGGTTTGCACGCCCCCCTTAAAGGGTCTATACTAAAGAAAAAACGCTTTTAAAGGGGGTTTTATCCATGCTCGATTTTTTTCATGAACTGATGCGGGTTTCGCTCATCTTCTTCGTGGTCATTGCGCTTGTGATCATGGCTTTTATGATCGCGCCCAAGCTGAAGCTGACTCTGCCGCTGACCTGCTTTGTGCTGTTCTGCACCATTTTAAGTCCCTGGGCCGGTGCCCATGAAGCCCTGGCTTTCAAAATCATTTTCCTGCTCATCGGCCAGGCGGGAATTCGCTGGATCATCACCTTCGTTCTTTTTATCAAAGACCGCATTGATGACCATCGGCTTGACCGGGCCCTTGAGGCGGATATTCACTGGCAGCTTCAAAAGGCAAAGGAACGCCATGTGTCTTTGAACGACATCTACATGGATGATGACGGCACCCTGCGAAGCGCCACCGATCACAAACCGCTTGCTTAGGACGTTGAAAAACGTCCTTTTTTTATTGGGCGGTTACAGGCCCATCATCTCCCGCACCACCCGGTCCGACATCTTGATGGTGCCGACCAGGACCAGCATGTTGAAGACCAGCTCCGCGACATAGGTCCAAACCATGGTGATGGCGTTGGCGTTTGGGTCCACCTGGGGCGGGCTGGCCGCAAAGACCGTAAAAATCACACAGGCCAGCACCACAATGGCCCCCTCGAGGCAGACCGCCGCATAGCTTTTTAAAAAGTTTTTGCCAATGCTCTGGCTGGGCTCCCCGGCAAAGCTGGCCAGGGGAATGGGCGCGATGGCCGTATAAAGGTAAATGCGGAAAAAGCGTCCGTAGACGCTCATAATCATAATGAAGCTCAGAATCGTGATGAGGATCCCGCCGATCAGCGTCACGGCCCAAAGGGGGATGCTGTTGAAAAAATCCACGTTCTCCACCGCGGTCACAATCTCCTGTGGCAAAACCGTTTCCCCGGCGCTGCCGAGTCCCGAGGTGTCCATAATGCGGCTGACCACGCCCTGGACAATGGTGTATAAGGCCATCATCAGCTCCAGTCCATAGGTGATGACGCCCTTGGCAATGGCAAAACGGACAAAGAGCTTCAGGGCGTGCTCGGGCTTTCGAACTTCCACAAAGCTCCCGCAGGTCTTGACCATACCGACCAGAAAAAACAGCACCAGCAGCGCATAGCCAATGGCCTGAAGCGTGCCGTTGATGTTCACAATCACGTCCCAGATGCCGCCGCCTTTGAAATTTTCCGGCGATTGGGTCAGCAGCTGCCAGATCTCGGTCAGCTTCCCGTTCCAGGTGTTTAAGGCGTTCTGCAAATTTTGGGCAATCCAGTTGTCACTCTCTATTTTAAACACTCCTTTCTTTTAAGGGACAGGTGCATTAAGCCTGTCCCCTTTTGATTAACCCGCGATGGTATTTAGGATTTCTTTCGCGAAGGTCACGACAATGCCCCCGGCCACGGTCATGATCCCATTGGCGCGTTGGCTTGGATCATGGGATTTCAATGAAAGGCCAATCTGGACAATGCCATAGCCGATGAGAATCATCCCGATGGCCCGGACCAGGCCGAAAATAAAATCGCTCAGATTATTGACCACCGTAATCGGGTCGCCATCCGCAAAAGCCGTTGTACTGAAACAGAACAGCACAACGGCCAAAACATAGAAAATCCGTCTTCGCTTTTTTCGGCCTCTCTCACGACGCATCAGCTCTGGTTCAGGGGGTTCTTTTTTCTTCATGTTTTGTTTTCTCCTTGTTTTGTTTTTCAAAAATTTCCTGTAATTCTTCTTCGGACAGCACCTCGTAATGTTGCAATGCCTCGAATAAAGCCTCTGGAATCACCGGATCGGGAATGGACGGGTCGTCTTTCATAACCGTGATACTGCCAATGGCGTGATCGGTTCCGCCGTGTTCGTAATTGGCTGCACCACCCTTTTCCGTCAACTGAACGTTCGGGTGCTTCCAGATATTGTATTTCAAATCTTTGACCGGACGCTCCCCGCGGATAAAGAGCAGGGCGTACCGGTTGTCGAGCAATCGCACCTCATCGGGCGTCATGAGCTCCCTCCCGGCGTTTTGAAAGTTGGTGGAGTAGTTCCCATTGCGGCCGCTGCTTTTCCCGTAGGAGTTGGTGTCAATGGTTTCCTTGCCGAGCAGTTCACTCACGTACTTATGGGTGCTCTGCTCGTTTCCGCCCAGATACAGGAAGGCATCGCAGTTGCCCACGATGCTTTCCCATTGCTTTTCAAACAGGGCCTTCAGCTGCGCCAGGTTTTGTAAAATGATGGATACGGAAACGCCTCGGGAGCGCATGACGGACAGTATCTTATCAAAGTCGTCCGGCAAGCTAACATTGGCGAACTCGTCCATCAAAAAGTGGACATGAACCGGGAGTCGGCCATTATATTTGTGGTCAGCCAGATAAAAAATCTGCTGGAAAAGCTGGGTGTAAAGGATACTGATCAGAAAGTTAAAGCTCGTGTCATTATCCGGGATAATGGCGAAGACAGCGGTCTTTTTCTCACCAATGCCCGGCAGGTCCAGCTCGTCCGTCATGGTCACAGCGGCCAGACTTTCCAGGTTGAACTTTTCAAGCCGAGCCGCCAGGGTGATCTGGATGGATTTCAGGGTCTTGGCCGCCCCGGAGCGGTAGTTGCGATAATACTTGAGGGCGATGTGCTCGGGCTCTTTTGCCTCCAGACGCTCCATAAGCTCGTCCAAGGGCGAGACATAACTGCCGTCATCTTCCTCGGGCATGTCCCCGGCGCGCAGCAGCTCCAGGACCATGGCGAAGTTCTGCTCATCGGGCGGGGCTTCGTACTTGAGGTAAAAGATTAAGGCGAGCAGCAGCATACTGGCAGCCGTGTCCCAAAAAGGGTCATTTGACTGCGTGCCCTTGACCGTGGTGGCTTTAAAGAGGTTGGTCACCAGCCGCTGGACATCATTGTCGGTGTTCAGGTAGACAAAGGGATTGTAGCAGTGGCTTTTCTCCATGTTGATTAAATCCAGGATGCGCACCGCATAGCCCTTGGCCTCCAGCAGATGGCCGGTGGCTCTTGCAATCTCGCCCTTGGGGTCCAGAATGACCATGCTGGTGTTGGCCTGCATGACGTTGGGCTCGGCAAAGAACAGGGTTTTTCCGGCCCCGCTCCCGCCGCAGACCAGGGTATTCAGGTTTCGCCGGTGCTTGTACCCATCCAGGCCAATGCGGACGTTCTGGGTCAGGAGTTTGTTTTCCTCAAAAGTCTTGTCCCGGTATTTCTTGCAGATGCTTCGGGCCTCGCCCCACCGGGCACTCCCATGCTCCTCGCCTCGGCGGTAGTTTTTCCGGGTGGAAAAAAAAATCCCGATTCCCAGGGCATAGGCTGCCAGAAAAATCAGGATGGTCTTAAAACTGTTTTCCTGCCAGTGCAGGTTGAAAGGCTGCTCAAAGGCTTTTGTCAAGCCCGTGATGATGCCGATGAGCCCGCTGTCCATGGTGGGGGCAGCCAGTAGGGCCAGCCAAGCGACAGGTATAATCCCCAACAGATAAAAAATGAGGTTCTTTTTAAAGGATTCAATGTCCATCTGCCGCTTTCCTAATCAACGGGCTTCCGGCTTTTTTTCCGGTGCGGCCTTCTGTTTCGTTTGTCGGCGGATGTTCATGGCCATGCGGCTTGACAGATCACTGGCGGTGTCGCGCATGGCGGCGAGTGCTTCGCCCACGTCCCGGGCCTCCAGGCCTTCAAAGACCTTGGGCAATTGTTCAATAAAACGCCGGTCCGGTTCAATCTTTGACTGCTGGCACAGCATGTAGGCGGCAGCGTCTGCCGTAAAGGCTAAATCCTGGACGGGTCTTTGTTCGACAAGGATTGCCACCTTTGCCAACTCCCGGGCGATGCCCCGGAACATTTCATCCGGTGTCAGGCCGCGCTGTACCAGGATACACTTTTCTTCCGGGTTAAAGGTGGCGCTGTCCATGCCGTTTTGCGGATCAATCGGCTTCACTGGAACCGGCGCGCCGGTGATGAGGGCTGAGATCAACAGACGATCGTCGATTCCGCCCGTCTCCTGCAGCGGGATACGGGCCATGGTCTGGGAGATGTCATACATTTTCTTCACGTTGTAGGACTGGCCGATGCTCCCGTCCGGGCGCTCGTACTGGTTTCCGGGTTCCAAGATCATGACGGGGTTTTTGTACTCAAACTTCTTGACCATGATGCCCTGCTCCTTCCAGGTGTTGCTGTCTGCCAGCTTGGTGGCAAAGGGCTTTTGAGCCTGAATCGACAAAGCGTTTCTCGGAGAGTACAGGTCGAACCGGCTCTGTACCTTCAGGTAGCTTTCAAACAGCTCTGGGTCCTGGCCGATGCGCTCTAGGGATGCATCAATCATGGCGTAGCATCTGGACTTTTCAGCTTTCTTTTTCTCGGCCCACGCTTCCTTGTCAAAAGCCTGTGGGGCCGGTGGTTCTTTGGGTTTAAAGAGATCATAGAGATCACTCATCGCGTTTTTCCTCCTTTGGTTTTCTTTTTAGCGCTATTTTTTTTTATATTCTTTTTTGGTCCAGCTTTTGAAACGCTTGGCCGGACTGTTTTTTCAGCGGCGGAAGCCTCCTTCACGGCCGCCTTGGCAATCTGGGCCGCACGGTCGGCTTTGATCTGATTGAGTGCGGCTTTCACAGACGGTTTTGTCGGCGCTTTAATAGTATCGTCTTTGTCGGGCGGCGAGGAAGGCTCGGACGGAGGGCTTGGTGCCTTCGAAGGGGTTTCCGCCGCGCTCACTTTTGACTCCCCCGTGGCGGCTTCCTCTTTTGTATCGCTTTTTTCAGCTGGGTTGAAGAGATCTTCAACCACAGCTTCTGGGGAGGTCTCTTTTTCCAGATGCACGGGTTCAGTCGCTTCTCCAAAAAGATCATTCACGACAGCCTGGGCACTGGCTTCCTCTTTCTGGTACGTGGCTTCCTCGTCGGGATTTAACGCCTCATTGCTTCCTTTTTCCTGATTCTGTGCTGCACGAAGGGCTTCTCGCTCTCTTTCTAAGACCATGGCCCCGATGTCTTTGACGTTTAAGTCAAACTTCTCAACGAGCCGATTGACCCGGCCTGCATCCTCGGATTTGACGATCACGTCGGTGACGTCATGGTCCATACCGCCTGGAGCACGGACGACGGCATACAGAATGCCATATTTTTTGGCTGATGCCATAAAGGTTTCCAGATCTTCATTCTTGACGGCAAAGACAGCCGTCGGCTTGCCGGATTTCAGCATGGTCTTCAGGCGCGTTCGGCCTTTATTTCTCAGACTGTCGTTGCTCTGAAGCAGCGCAATGATGACCATGGCCAGCCCCTTGGCACCGGAGCCGGTGATCCGCAGGGCGGCTTCGATGCCTTCCATGCTCAGACGGACAATGCTCTCCGCCGCGTCTCCACTAGTGTTCAATGGGTTTTACCTCCTTTTCATTTTTTGATTTTTCTGCTTCCGCTTTGGCGGTTTTTATTTTTTCACGCAGGCTTACGGCTCGTTCCTCAATTTTTTCACACAGGCGTACCTCCTTTCGCAGCTTCTTAATCTGAATGCTCAGCGCTGCCGCCTGATTTAAAAGCCCAGACCGCTGGGGCTCCTCTTTAACCGTCCGGAGCTGGTTGCGCAGCTTCTTCCGCGCAATGCACTGTGCCTTGATTTCCTCCTCGGTGGAGGCTTTGAAGGCTTGCAGTGCTTCCACGCTGTCCATTTTGTGGCGGCATAAAAATGTGGTCTCCTCGGTAATCTGCTCAAGCTTGCGAATATCCTCCCGGTAGACAAAGTTGAGATGGGCGGTATCCCGTTTTTTGTTTTTCCTTTTCTCAAAGACGCCCAGCCGATAGCAGTAGTGCAGGTACAGGCCCCGCAGGCCGCTGGTCTTTTTGGACTTTTGAAAGCTGCCCTGGAGCTTCATTTTTTGATGGGTGATGCTTAGTCCGGGTTGATGGCGCTTGATTTTTTCCTGCGCGTAAATCCGGGCTTCGATTTTCTCCAGGCTGTACTCAGGGTACTTTCGGTCAATGCGGACAAAGCGCTCCTTGCCGGGGGGTTTTAAGGTAAAATACTTGGCGTTTGGTTTGAAAGTATAGCCCTTCTGCCGCATCCGGTAAAAGAACTGGCGCAGGGTCACACTTTCCTGAATCACGTTGTCAATATCCTTGATGATCAAATCGTGCCAAACCGGTTTACCGGCTTCTTTGTCCAGATAAGCTTTGTAGCTTGGCCGCCTTCCGGTCTGCGGGTCCTCAATGACGGACAGCTGATATTCCCTGCAGAGCCGGTCCGAGGTCTCGCGCATGAGGTCGTAGGTGGCGTTACAATCGTAATACCGAAGCCCGTCTTTAAAAGAGATGGCATTGAGCACGAAATGGTTGTGAAGGTGTTCCCGGTCCTGATGGGTTGCGATGATCACCTCAAAGCGGTCGCCCCAGAGTGCCTTGGCCAGCTTCACGCCAATCTCGTGGGCCTGCTCGGGGGTGACCTCTCCGGAAGCGAAGCTCTGATAGCCATGATAGGCCACAATGCCACCCTCCTTGTGATACTGCTTTTTGGTCAGCTGCATTTCCTGTACCGCGGTTTCGGGCAGACAGTTGAGTCCAGTCACAAAGAAGGGCTGCTTGATTTTATCTGCCTGGATAACGTAATCGGTGAGGGCTTCAAGGGTTTCCCCCTCTGCCGGTAATTCTGAAAAACCTTCGTTTTCAGTTTTGTCATGGTTTAAGACATAGTTGATCACATGGTCAATCCGGCCATGGACGTCCCAGATTTTGGTGGTGGCCATTTTATTTAGGCTCCAAAAATTTTTCTTTGACCGCCAGCATGAACTGCCGCCATCGGGCAGCCTCCTTTTCATACCGGGGCTGATCCACAAAGCCCAGCACGTTGGCCTTGGCTGCGATCTGGTTCAGGTTGATGCCGATGGCCCGCATTTCTCCCATCATCTCATAGAACGCCTCGTCGGGTTTTTCGCAGGGCTGTTTGCCCTCAACCAGGGTTCTGAGATATTCCGAGCGATTCATTCCAGTTTTTTTGACGTTGGCGTCCAGCCGCTTGGCTTCGGACGGGGTCATCCGGAAATGGATGTCAACGGTTCGTGTGCGCATGATGATTACCTGCTTCAATTCGGTCCATCTTATCAATGTAAAAAAGTTCACATTCCGGATCATAGCGAAGATCATATTGCCCCTGCATATCTCGGTGGATTAATTTTGTGGAGGTGATGCCATAGACTGCTTTGCTGCCTTCATGCTTATTTTTCTTGGAAATTTTATAGCCGCGGTACCCTTTGGGTGGCTCTGAAAAATAGATACGGTCTTTGCTTCGGGCATACACCATTCGATCCTTGGTGGTGATCTTAAACAATGCACCATGATAAAAGCTAATTGACATCACCACACCACGCTTATTTTCACTGACCGTAATTTTGACCTCTTCCTCCTGCTGCTGCCGGATGACAAAAATACCGGCATCCTCAAATTTTAGTTCTGATCGTTTCATCTTTGGCTCCTTATATTCGGATAGTTTTCATTTCTTTTGTATCAAAGGGGGATTGGGGGGAGTTTGTGTCAAAAGTCCACCTAAATCCCCAAAATCGTGGTATAATTAATACATAATCTTAAAATAATCGGGAGGGTATTCTTATGGATTTCATTATTGGAAATAATCGTCATCAAGGGATGTTACTTCCAGACTGTATCGAGGATTATGTCGATGAAAATAATCCTGTACGTGTCATTGATGCTTATGTTGATACCTTAGATTTCGAAAATCTCGGATTTAATAAGTGGAAACCCAATCAAACAGGCCGCCCGATGTACTCGCCACGTGATCTTCTAAAACTTTATATTTATGGCTATATGAATCACGTGCGTTCTTCCAGGCGTCTGGAAATTGAGACCAAACGAAACCTCGAAGTGATTTGGCTGCTTCAAAAACTTTCCCCGGATCATAAAACCATTGCCCGCTTTCGCCAGCAAAATCCAACGGCACTTAAGAATGTCTTTAAAAACTTTGTACAGCTCTGTACCCAATGGGAGCTTTACGGTAAAGAACTGCTTGCGATTGATGGCAGCAAATTTAAAGCCTGGAATACCAAAGACCGCAACTTCACCAAAAACAAACTAAAGGATCGGATTCAGCATATCGAAGAAAAAATCGAAAGCTATCTTGATGCTTTAAATCAGAATGATGCACTTGAAAATCAAAGCACTTCTGAAATATCCAGCGATATAAGCGAAGTTATTCATCAGCTCACTGACCGCAAAACACTTTATGAATCTTTTTTAGCGGAGCTCGCTGAAAGCGACGAAACCCAAATTTCGCTTACCGATCCCGATAGCCGTCTGATGAAAACTAAAAACGGGCTTGATGTCTGTTTGAATATTCAAACCGCTGTCGACAGTAAAAACAAAATGATTGTTGAATTCACGGTTGAAAATCAAGCTCAGGATAAAAATTTAATGGGTCCTTTAGCTCAAAAAGCGGCAGATTTATTGGAAGTGCCCGCCATGACCGTCGTTGCAGATAACGGCTACGACAGTGTAAGTGATGTGGCTCAACTTTATCTCAGTGGTCATCGTCCTGTTGTTGCTGGAGGGGATTATGAATTTTGTATTCCTACAGATGCGGCAAATACTGAAAAGATTACCGACTATGATTCGAACGTTGCACGCGCGATTTATCTTCCAGAGCGTAATATTTTCATCTGTCCACTAGGAAAAGTGTTAAGGCCCTGTACTTATAATAAAAATAAACATGTTGCCAAATACGATAATACACAAGCCTGTAGACACTGTCCTAAAAAATGTACAAAAATGCGCTATTACCGCGCCGAGCGTGTCATGAAACCGTCAGAATACACCAAGGCCTTCGATGATTCCGACTTATTCCTTCGAAAAGTTCACATCTTTCAAAATAAAGAGATCGTTCGACAAAGAAAGGCCATTGTTGAGCACCCCTTTGGAACCGTAAAACGCGCAATGGGCATCTCCTATCTTTTACTGAAAGGCAAGCAAAAGGTAGAAGGTGAGATTGCGCTTGCTTTTCTTGCCTTTAATCTTAAAAGAGCCATCCATATCATGGGAATCCAGCCATTAATCCAAGCAATCCGAGCATAGCGCTTCTTTTTTTGCTCTTTTTTCAAAGTTCAACCTTTACCCAGGGGTTTGGGGACGGAGTCACCAACAAGAGACTGTGTTTTGACACAGTCTGGGGGTCTCCCCAAACAGCGAATAAGGTTTCCGCCGCAGGTGGTAACCTTATTCAGTGCTGGCTAAGACCGGCTCACGGGGCCCTGATTCCCCTGATAAACACGCTTTTTTCAATGGTTCTTTTTATAAAAAAGATTGTATTCTTCGTTGAACACTTCATCGTGTGTGCGCTTTTGGCTTGGTTTTAATTGAAATGACTGAAAATTCATCACCGTTTTTGACAAATTTTTCCGGGTATTTAAACTGCTCGCAATACTTATGAAGCTGTTCCGGTGTCAAGCTTTCATAGTCCCCTTTATCCCACGGTGCATGAAAAATCAGAAAGTCCCCGGCGATAACTGCCTGTAAATCATGGTCTTCGCCATAGAGCGCGCGGTTTAAAGGTTGGTTGGTTCCCCGGCTCATCATTGCCACGTTCTCCTCAAGCGGACGTGCCCTCCGGTACTCTCTTAGCAGCCTTCGCATCGTTTCAGAATCCTTGATCACAGTTCGGACCTCGGGCGGTTTTCCCACCGGCACATAGAGATAGGTGATCTTCTCGCGCTGCTTTGGGCTTGGCTCGGCTTCAATGGTGACATGGTCAAAGTCCATTTCATCCAGACACAAGTGCCCCCGTTGGCACCATCTTTCTTTGATCTCTTCACGGGCCAGCTCGGCGCTTTCAGCCTCCACTTCGATTTCCCGCTGACGTGTTTCGCAGACTGTGACAACATATTTTTCCATAAATTCTTCTCCTTTATTTGGGATTAACGCACGTTATCCCGTTTCTTTTTCAGGCGTTTTTGGTCCGTGGGGGACGTTCGCATTTCACTGGGCCTCTCAAATCTTTGGGTATATTTCTTGATCTGTTCCGGAGTCAGGCTTTCAAAATACTGGCCGTTCTCTGACAGGTTACAAAGAAAAAAATCACCATAGGCTGTCTGTCGGTAATGGCCTTTTTCATCATAGATCATTCGATTCATCTCTGTTTTATCGAACTGTTTTCTTCTGATCCAGATGATGACCGTGGGGATTTCCAAGGGATAAATTTCCACAAATCCACCCATCATTCGGTTGATGGCACGCATACTGTTTTCAACGGTTTGGGGCCTTGGCGGCTTCCCATTCGGCACCATCAAAACGGTGATTTCTTTGGATTCTTGAATTTCATAAAACGCGTCGGGGTTTAATTCGGCTTCAAATTCGAGGTCTTTATAATCCGTAAAGGAGCATTCGCCGCGGTTAAACATTGCTTCTGCCATCTCCTCAGCAGCTTTTTTGTCCGCTGCCTCAACCGTCACAACGTCGCAGGCGAGTTCGGTGATGGTGACGTCATATTTTGGCATTTTGCTGCCTCCTTCCTTATAAAAAGCCAACGTTTTGTTGGCATTTCTTCTTTATTTAATAGGGGATTTGGAGAAAATCCAATACTTTTCCGCATCCCAATTGATCCATGCAATAGCGGTACTGCTTTGGATGGCTGTGCTTCATGCGCTCAAACCGGTTGGGGCTTTGATCCAGATGGATGCCAAACATGCAGTACATGCACCCCGTCCGGTCGCATTTTGTGGTGTGCAGCTTCCGCTCCATAAAGGGCATGCTCATCTGTGCTTCCTCCACAATCTCCCCGTAAACCGAACAAAATGGGAGGCCTGTCTGCTTCAGATAGGCCAGTATATCCTGATTTCGCCAGAAAGAAAGTGGCCGGGAGATCGGATACTGCGAGTCAAAAATGTTGCAGCCATACTTGTACCAATTCGTTTTTCGCTGCATTCCTTCCTATGCCAAGGTCCCCACCATAGGCTGAAAGCCGTGGGTCTGGTGGAAGGCTTTGAGGGGGGCTTTCTTCATCACATCGCAGCACCGGTCGCTGATTTTAAAGGGGGCGTCGATTAAAAAGTACCATTTGGGAAAGTTAAACCAGGATCGCCCCTCCTGATACGTGCCCATCAGCTGCTGTACCCCGGTCGTGATTTTCCCAAGGGGCAGGTTCCTTTTAGCTTCTTCAACGGCTCCGGCCACTCGTTTGCTGATGACCGGATACCCGTATTTCTCAATGACTTCATCAAAACGCAGCTTGGATTTTAAACGGAAAACATTGTCCTGACTGAGGGCAAAGCGGCGGATTTCCGGGTATTCAAGACCGGTATCGACAAAGACTGCGGGGAGTTCCGGATAGATGTGCCGGGCCAGATCCAGCAGCACACTGCTGTCTTTTCCACCAGAGTAGCTGACACAAACCTGCCCATTCCAGTATTGGTACCATTCCATAATTCTTAGCTGCGAGACGCGGACTTTCCGTTCCAAAGGCCACGCCTGCATGGTTTTTAAATCCTCATTGTTTACCTCATATCCTTTCTGCAAAACAACATATGTTTTATTTTCTTTCATTAAAAAAGCCAACAGACATAAAAGCTGTTGGCAATATCCATTTTCTAATAGGCTTTCTCCATACATGTCATGTACTTCAGACAATCGGCATGGCCTCTGAAATAGAGCGCTTCCTGCTCCATCTCGGCCATCTGATCTTCCAAAAACAAGTAGTGATGGATCTGCTGAAGTTCTTCACGGGTCAGCGTAATGCTATCTTCTTCTGAAAGTAATTTGATGAGCGAAGCATCCTCCATCATCCCATCATGTTCGTCTTTCAGGTCCTGGTAGTCAACGTTATTGACCGATAACCGATGAATCGTGTCCAGGTAAATGGCTGTCAAGGGCGATGGTTCTGGGTAAAAATCATCCATGTCGAGAGCTTCCCAGTCTTCATCATATGCATCGTTTTGATCATCCGATTTCTCAAAATCAAGACTTTGTCCGTTATCTGATGTATCGCCATGAAAGCTTTCTCCCTCGTAAGGGTCCTGAATCTTTTCAAGCTCAGCTTCACTTTCTTTGAGTATGTCCACGGGACTTTCTGTCGGATTTGTAATAATAGCAAAGTCCATCACGACATCACAATTGGCGAGTCCATCGATGAGCTGTTTTAATATATTTTCCATTTTAGGGTCTCCTTTTTTAAATTGATCGGGTAATTCAATCTGAATCTTACACATATTTTCTCTCCTTTATCCTGTTATTTTTGCGAGATAAACCGTTAATTTTGCAATTTCATCCTTAAAAGCCCAAGGGCATCACCTCCTTCCAGAGCACGAAAAAAGCAGCATTTCATCGAGAAATACTGCTCACAACAAATGATCTGTTTTTATTTTTCAACAGTTTTATAACCCCCAACATCAACAAATAGCTTAAACAATCCGCATATCCACGCCTGTAATCGGCCAGGTGTTGGCTGGTTTCTACTAAACTTCTGGCACTCAAATATCTTTTAAATGCATGGTGTTCTACGGTCGTAAGTTGAACTTCATCATAATCATCTAAAAGCGCTTTGATGGCTGGACTGTGATCGCAGATCTGCGCCATCGTTTCGCAGCACTCCTGATACATTTCATCCCAATCGTCTACAAAAGCTTGTAGGCTTTCAAGCTGCTCATTCATCCTCTGAAGTAACTGTTCATTCATTTTTTTCCTGGACATCGATGTCACCTCCCCCGATCATTATAGTGCGGCCATGCCAATTTTTGAAGCACAAGGACATAAAAGTAAGGTTTCCTGCGATAAAAGTAAAATTTCTTAAATCTTTTTTCCTAACGCACTCTCTCCTGCTTCCGGACCAGCCGTGTTTCCTCGAGGTCCGGCTCTGAATCAATGACTGCAATATCCTTGCTGTCCGCGGAAAGCAGGGCATTGAGCTCAAACAGCCGGGCGGATTTTCCCTTGAGTTCCTGCTCCTTTGTAAAGGGCTTCGCCACTTCCATTTTCGCCTTTGCGAGCTGCGTCTTCGTGTTTTCCAGTTCTTCTTTCTTTGCAATAAGCGTTGTCTCGACGCCCTTGATGGCGTTGTTGATGCGCGCGATATTCCCTTCGGGGTTGGTGCCCAGGGTGACGGAATGCTTCAGCTTATGGCCGATTTTCAGTTTAAATTCCTGAGAAAAGGCATTGTAGTGCAGGGTCATAGGCCATTCTAAATAGGTGCCAATGGGCACGGGGTCGGGGGCTTTGATCCCCTGGCAAATCTGGATCAGGGCTTCACCGGCCTTTACTTTATCGGTATAGATTTTCTGACCGACGCGCATGGTGAAGGTCTCTTTGTCAAGGGGGCCCTGAGCTTTTACATGGGCAGCATCCTTTTCCAGCTGCTCAATGGTTTCCTCAAGCTGCGCAATCTCTTTGGGATATTCCTTACTGATCCGATCCTCCAGCCGGTACTTCTGACCGAGGTAGCTCTGCTTCAGGGTCTGGAGCTTGGACACCTCAATGTCCAGGTCCATCTTCTCCTTGATCAGTGGGTTACCGGTTGCCAGGGCTTTGATTTCGGCAAAGGACAGGGCCACATCATCCACGTCCTCCATGGTCCGGGCTGGTGATTTACCGGTCATGATCTGAGAGATGTAGCGCTGCTTATTCTCGAGGAGCTGGAACATGTAGGCGTCAAAGGTCCCCTTGGTAATGTAGCGGACAATCTGTACGGTGGGGTTTTGGTTCCCCTGTCTAATGGAACGCCCGCCGCGCTGTTCCAGATCCCGTGGCCGCCAGGGAATATCGAGATCATGAGAGGCAATAATGAGGTCCTGTTGGGTAGGCAGCCAACGCCTTGCCGTTTTTCAACGGTAGGTTTTTGAAAGCCCCCCTCCGAACCGTACGTACAGCTTTCACTGTATACGGCTCTCCGATTATTTATATGAATCATTTTCCTGCATGGACTTTGTCATGACATTTACTACACAGAATCAGTGTTTTCCGCTTCATTTTTACCATTGTCAATACCCATGAGGGCAGTGGCTTTCCGATGCGTTTGTATTTGTCATGAATATCTTTTAATCTTCTGACGTGATGCACTTCGATATTTTCTGTTGATCCGCACATTTCACAGACATTTGCATTCAGTCTGGTTATCAGCTGACAATTCGGTGGGTAATAGGTTGCATGATCAACAAGATTGATAACAGGTGTGTCGTCTCGTTTCATACTTTCATCAAAATAAGTCATTGTTTTAATGCCTTTTTTTGTCTTGTAGGAAACACCGACAACTCTTTTGGTCCCTGTTCCACTTTTGCGCGGAACATCTATACCATATTTTTTAATGACTGCTTTAACAGATTTTTTCTCCTTACGGGCTATGGTTTTGAGCAAACTTGTGTAATGTACAAACTTGAATGCATACATTCTCTTGCTGACATTTGCCGCCAGTCTGTAGTAGTAATACAGACCTCTGATTTCAGCGTTATACTGATTGATCATATCGAGTACCGGTAAATTAACTCTTGCTTTATGTGCGCATGATCTACCTTTTTCACTAAAATCTGTTATTTTTTTCTGTATTATATCTCGTGGAACAAGCAACTGTATCAGACCATTGATGCTTCGTGAAGCGGACCCATTTGTGTTTTTTGTCACTTTCGTGTTGTCCTTGGCCCGTGCAATTTCATAACCCAAAAATCTTGCTTTGCCTGTACCTAGATTTGTGATCAATGTTTTTTCCTCATTTAGATTGAGTTTTAACGTATTTAGCAAGAATTCGGATACTTCTGTCTTTATGGTTTCGGCTAATTTTTTGTTTCCAATAACGCTTATGATGAAATCATCAGCATAGCGGACATATCCTACTCTGATAAAATTCTTATCCATTGTATCGACGGACGGAATTGTCCGCATTTCTTTTAGTAACTGTTTGGCTAATTCAAAGTTCCCATGCCTTCTGGCATTGAGACGCTTACTTTCTAATTTCCGATATTCAGGGGTTGGTTTTCTGCGTTGGCCTTTTTCATATTTGGCAATCAGATCAACCATGAACAAATCAAATTCATTCATATAAATATTTGCCAGAATTGGGCTAATGATTGACCCTTGTGGTGTTCCGGAGAACGTATGGTTTGTTTGATTCAGCTCAAAATAACCAGCTTTGAGAAATCGTCTGATCAATTCGATAAAACGACCATCGTCAATTTTTTTTACTTAGAATCCTTAGTAAAATTTCATGGTCAATGTTCTCAAAACATTTTGTGATGTCTCCCTCAATCATCCAAGCCGCTGATTTACACACTTTTTGTATGTGTTTCAGGGCGGTGTGTGGACTTTTTCCCGGTCTAAATCCATGAGAATTCTCACTGAATAACGGTTCGTAAATAGCTTCCAGTATCTGTCTCATTACTTCTTGTACCAATTTATCCTCAAAGCAGGGAATTCCCAATGGGCGCATTTTGCCGTTCTTTTTGGGAATGTATACTCTTCTGGTTGGTTTTGGATAATAACGTTCATTTTTGAGTAGGGTAATGAGCTTTTCAACCTTACCCATGTTAAAGCCATCAATTGTTTTGCCGTCAACGCCTTGTGTCATGTTGCCTTCTTTGGAATACATTTTTGCATAGGCATTGAGATAGAAATCCGTATTGTATAAATTGCGGTAAATCCTTGAAAATTCGAAGTCTTTATTTCGTCTGGATTTTTGATTCACCATTGATAAAATTACATTAGCTTTCTGCATTTCGCATACCTCCATTCTTTTATCAATAAATAACCTGCTGTCCTTCGCCATGTACAAGGCTTTCCCTTGCTCGGACTACTATGACAGCTCCGTTGCCATATCGGATATTCAGTGTCCTCTTTCTTGGTTTCCCTTGAAATTTATCACCCTTTTGGGCATTACACATAGCCTGAATGGCATTCCGACTTAGGCAATCTCCGTTTAGAAAACATAATACATGCGCACAACTTAGGTTTTCCGTTCGTTTCTTTAACGTGTTTACCACACGCTGAGAGGTTGTAAAAGAGTATATAGGCAACGTCCAGATACCTATATATACATCCTCTGAGAACACGTAAGTTTAGTGTGTGTTCACCTTGCACCATTAAAGCAAAGAAACTGGAATTAAGGCAGTTTAGCTTTAACCATATTGCACTTGGCCTTGCATTTCCCGCTTATAACTAAACTTCAAAACGTAAATGCTTTTCAGACGTGCTGTGTTCCTCGCTAAGCCTTTCGACCGCAAGTAAGTCTGCTGACCATATAAATTTCTCTTTAATTTATTGCCTGCTATGAGGCGGTATTATGCTATCCTTACGGACGCACGCACGTTGGTTCCGGCCCCCATTTTGGCGGTGCTGCCCAGCTCAATGCGGATGGCGCCGGTCCGCACCTTGGCAAACATGGCCTTCTTTTTGGCTTCGGTTTCGGCTTCGTGGATGTAAGCCACTTCCACATCGGGCACGCCTTTTTTGATGAGCTTTGCCTTGATGTCGTCATAAGCGTTGAATTCACTGTCCTTTTTCGGGGTCGAAAGGTCGCAAAAAATGAGTTGGGTTAAGCGTTTTTCTTCATTTTCCTTCCACAGCTTGTAGGTTTCCTGAACCAATGCGTTGACCTTGCTGCCGGGATCGTCGGGCAGCATGGGGTTTAAGAGGCGCTGGTCCAGGGCCAGCTTTCGGCCATCATTGGTGATGCACAGCATGTTGTCCACGCTGGGATCCACCAGCCGGCTGCGCACCTTTTGGGCCCGTTCCACCAGGCCTTCGAGCATTTCTTTTTGAAAGTCACTGGGCTCGGTTTCGATGACACGGTACTCCGCCTCTGGCACCGGAAGCTCCAGCATGTCCGCGGTCTGGATGTCGGCCACCTCCCGGAACAGGGTCATGAGCTCCGGCAGGTTATGGAAGCGCGCGAACCGGGTTTTCATGCGGTAGGTGCTGCCTTCGGGTGCCAACTCCAGGGCGGTAATGGTCTCTCCGAAAGTGCTCGCCCAGGCGTCAAACATGGTCAGTTTTAGTCTTGTGAGGGTACTGTATTGTAGATAGCGCATGAGGG
>ERZ781275.1214-NODE-1214-length-19473-cov-3.638583_pt1 | contig 19473 bp, 22 predicted proteins | sample MGYA00375853_ERZ781275 | MGnify/ENA primary metagenome ERZ781275 (study PRJEB29790, sample SAMN03653691) | human gut metagenome | host: Homo sapiens | place: USA: Dallas, Texas | collected 2012-07-23 | study: EMG produced TPA metagenomics assembly of the Gut...
AATTGAGAACCGCCGCGTTTTCGGTACCGCTGTTATTGACTGTGGCGGGCTGCCCTGGTTGAAGGGTAGTGACGGTTCCGACTTTAACCGTCGCTGCTTTTCCATCTGCTCCTTTGGCTCCTGGTGCACCATCTTTGCCATTGGTTCCCGGTGCCCCTGTTGGTCCCGTCGCACCTTTAATATTTCCAATTTTTACCCAGCTCCCAGATGCTTTGCTGTAAATGTCATAGCTGGCGGTATTTAAATAAAAATCGCCTTTTTTCCCCTGGGTGGTGGGTGCTGCTTCTCCAAAAAGAATGGAAGCGCCATCAGCACCTCTTACCATTCCCAAATCTACGGTTGTGACTGCCATCGTCTTTCCTCCTTATTCATAGGTTGCGATCAGGTGGCCGCTGGCATTGATCGAAAAGGTCGGTACTGGACCAGGGTCGCCTTTTTCGCCTTTCACCCCATCGGCGCCCGGGTTTCCTTTTTCGCCCGGGTCACCTTTGGCCCCCGTGGCACCTTTAATATTTCCGGCCTTTGTCCAGGCGTTTGACGCCTTTGTATAAAGATCAAAGTTCGCGGTGTTCAGGAAAGCATCCCCGTTCTTGCCTTGGGTCGTGGGTGGCGCGTTTCCAAACAAGATAGTGGCGCCATCGACGCCGTTCGTTCCTGCTGCCCCGGGATCACCTTTCGCGCCGGGGTCTCCTTTGGCGCCGGGTTCGCCCTTGGCTCCGGTCGCCCCTTTGATGTTTCCGGTTTTATTCCAGGTGCCGGACACTTTGATGTAAAGGTCGTAATTGGCGCTATTGATATAAAAGTCGCCGTCTTTTCCCTGGGCGGCTGTCGGTGCAGCGGCACCATTAAGCCAGGTCGCGCCATCGCTCCCTTTTTCTCCTTTTGGTCCGACAACATTCCCTAAATCTAACGTGGTTGCCATGTTATTCCTCCTTCTAATCTACGGTATAAATCAATCGCCCGTTCTCAATACGAATGGGCGGGGCTGGTTCGTTATCGTTGTGAGCCAGAATCAAATGTCCATGCTCATTGACATACATTCCGAAAAGTCCGGGGTTGAGTTGGGTCACCACTCCGGGGACGCCTTGTTCCCCTTTGTCGCCTGGCGGTCCGGTGATATTAACGGTCTTTGGCGGCGTTTCATCAGGGCTTACCGCCCAGGATAAATCGCCCACCTCTGAAACGTTCGGCTTCCAGGTCTTGACTTTTGCCGCTTCCTGGGCGGCTTTTGCGGCGGCCGCTTCGGCTTCGTCCGCATGCTTTTCCGCTTCTCCGGCTTTTGTTGTGGCGGCCGTGGCGCTTGTGGCGGCGCTGTCTTGGCTGGCTTTGGCCGCTTTCGCGCTGTTCGCGGCTTCAGTTGCCTTTTGGGACGCGGCTTGCTCGCTGCTTGCAGCTGCGTCCTGGCTACTCTTTGCCGCTTTGGCGCTGTCAGCAGCAGCGGTCTTTGCGGCTTCGGCGGCTGTTTCGGACGCCTGGGCATTGTCGGCCGCGTTCTGGGCTTCTACTTTTGCTGCCTGGGCATCGTTCTTTGCGCTGACGGCTTGTCCTTTCGCGGTTTCGGCTGCGATTTTTGCTGTTTCGGCTGCCTGCTGCGCGGCTTCTGCGCCGTCCTCGGCGGTTTCCGCGGCTCTCTGAGCTATTATGGCCTGCTGTTTGGCGCTGTCGGCGTCTTTTTTAGCGGCTTCGGCTCCGGCCTTGGCCGTTTCAGCGGCTTTCTGAGCTGCGACCGCTGCGGCCCTGGCAGCTTCTGCGTCTTTAGCATGCTGTTCGGCTTCTTTAAGGTATTCCTCAAAAGTCTGGTAATCATCGCTTGACTGGAAGGTTTTGTCGGTCAGGGCCGCCGGACGGATATCCAGCATAAAGGACATACTCTTTAAAATATTGGTACCATCGGTTATTTTTACTTCTACGGGGATTCTTCCCGCTACCGCTAAAACCTGTTTGGTCAGAGTCGCGTTCCAGACGTTGCCGCTGGCCAGGATCATTTTAATGTCAAAGCCGTAGCCGTCTTTTTTGGTGCCGCAATAAGAAACGGTCAGCCCGCTTGGCACGGTGTAAGGCTGGCCGTTGTTGTAAAATGTAAATTGAATGGTTCGGGTGCCGTGGTCGCCCTGCTTGGCGTGTACTACCCGCACCAGGCCGGTTGGATTCTGGAAGTCCAGAGCCACTTCGGCCAGAATGTTCGTGATGGCCATGTTATTTCACCTCCTGTAACCGTGTGGTTTCATAGCCTTTCTGTTTGGCTTTTATTTCGTAGGAAAAGGCCAGTTCCGGGGTGCCTTTTACCACAAACTGGTGTTGCTCCCGTTTGTCGATATAAAGCTTTCCGGGGCCGTTTTCCTGTATAAAAATGTGATAGGCTTCTTTGGTATTGATGGTTTCTAAAAAAACGGGATCAAGTGTTATGACACAAACGCCGTCCTGATCGGTTTTGGCTTCGCCAATATCGCCAAAATAACAGTCGGCGGTTTCATAGGCATTTAAGCAGCGTTCGCCGTAGCTTTTGGTTTTTACCAGACGGGCCTTTCCTTCGGTTGCTGCAAAACCTCCCTCAATGCGAAAGAGGGCTGTTTTTAAGATCGGTGTATAGCTGCCTGCATCGTTCTTCTCAAAGCGCAAGTTCATATCCGGGGGATTTTCTTCAATATATCCTGAATCCTTGAAGTATTCACCGTTATAAAAGTTTATTTGCGCCCCTGTGGCAAAATCACAAAGATTGATATTGCCGTTAATATACGTACCTGGGTATTTCTGCTTTTGACCTTTATAGTTTGTCTCACAATGGTCTAAGACAACCGCTGCTTTTGTATAATTGTCCGATGCGCTTTTTACAAGGTTATCCAGAAAGAGCTTTTTATCTTCTGTACTGAACAGGTGTAGCCCTTCGCTTTTTTTGGTGTTGTTATCATAATATCCGGCTAAGCCGCCACAAAGCACATATTTCCCGTTTTGATCTTTGAAATAGATGTTAAAACCGCCGCCTTCATACCAGATTGTACTGATTCCGCTTTCTTCATATACCTGTAGCTCTCCAAAAGCCCGGACGCCTTTTGTCTTTCCTGCAGCATTATAATACTCAAAAACGGGTACAAAGTTGCCATCTTCGTCCCGGTCCCCAATCTGAAAGACCCCGGTTTCCAGGTTGATATTGCAGCTCTTCCCCTCAAGTGCGCCTGTTTTTATGAGGTTTGCGCTGAGTATCCCTGCGGTGATAAAGGTGGCCACAATGCTGCCATCTGCTGTAATGGCGGTTTCATAGGGTCCGTTGTAACCATTGCTGGAGTAGCCCAGGCCCCCGGCGTTCCACCGCCAGACGTTGCGGGCGGTTTTTATATTGTCAGTGTCCATGATCAGGATTTCTTCCGGGTTTTCTTTTGGCCGGATAACGACGTTGCCGCCGATGGCTCCGGTGATCTGATCGGTCGCGTTGCTGATGGCCTGCTGCAGATCGCTTTTCCCGGGCTTTTGTTCCAGCCCTTCTTTAAAACGGTCCTCCAGCTCCTTGAAACTGGTAGCCAGGTTTGCCCGGGCTTCTCCGATTTCCAGACTGTCATAGCGTTCCCGCTTCACGTCCCAGACGGTTTTAATAATCTTGGCCTTGGCTGAAACGCCCAGTTTTTCAAATTCCACGGTCACGGTATCACACAGCCGCGCCTGTACAATGTTTTTGATGTCCTGGTATTCCAGGGTCTTGGCCAGGTCGATAAAGCTTACTTTTAAAGAGATTTTGGGAACGCCCAGGCCATTGGCTTTTATGTAAGCTTCGGCTTTCTGCCGCAGTTTATCGGTTGTGGGTTCCAAAGGGTTTCCTTCGGTATCGGATCCCCATTCCTCGTTGCTCAAATCCAGGTGTAAAATCCGGCTGTGTGCAAAACTGCGGGCATTTTCGGTTTCAATGTAATACGGGGACGGCAGGGTTAAAATCCGTTCTTCACTGCTGCCGCTGTCCAACTGTTTGGTGTATTTCGCAAAAGGATAAACGCCGGTATAGGTGCTCTCAATGGATTCTTCCTGGGTCAGGTCGGTTAAATTTTTGCCGTACTTAATGATCAGCCCCCGATCTTCGCCGCGGCTTGTCAAAAGCCGTACATTGTAATTGTCAAATTTGTACTCGCCGCCCCATACGTCTAAAATGGACCCGTCCATTCCGCCCAGGGCCATGCGGGCATTTTCGGCCTTGTCAATGGTCCAGGTGGTGCTGTTGGTCCCGGTTAAATCCGAATAGACGGTAAAGGGGTTTGGTGTTCCAATCAGGCTGGCTTTCCACCTTTCAAGGGCCTGCTGAGCCAGGGCGTTTTCAATTTTTATGTTTGGCCGCAGCTGCATATAGGCGGCCTGATAAGAAACATGCTGGGCATAGATGGCGATCACGCCGTTAAGGGGCTTTGAAATGGTCACAATCCGAAAGCGCTGCTGGGGTAAATCGACGGCGGCATCGCACTTTAACAGGCGGTCCTCTTTTATTTCTTTAAACAGTTTCCCATCAACAGGGTAGGTCATGTTCAGCTCAAACAGGCCATTTCGGCTTTCAGTCACCAGACACTCGATGGTATCGGTCAGGGTTCCGTACCCATTATGTGTAAAGCTGGTTTCATCAGCATTATATAGATATGGTGTTACCATTAGACGAAAGCCCTCCATTTCGGGATTATTTCCACGGTATCGCTGCTGTTTCCAAAGGTGATGGTATTTTTTCCCGGAGACAGCGTTGGGTACTGGCCTTTGTAAGACGTCATTTTCAGGGACAGGTTTTCAGAATCGGTATAGATTTCCTCCCGTTCGCAGTCCATGGTGACGGCTTTGTTCGGTAAACCGGCCAGAGTGTAAATTCTTGAGGTTACCCCGTTGTTAATGACAAGTCTGAAATCCCGAACGCCGCCCGCCGGAATTTTAATCATGGGCTTTGCTTCCCTGCCCTCGGGGTTAAACAGCACGTCGCCGTGTGTAACGGTCCGCGCGGTTTCCCCTTCAAGGTTGTATTTATAGGGCCGCATGGTAAAGGGCAGTTCGACTGCTCCCAGAACGGCCAGTTCTTTTTCCACTTCATAGGACGCGTAACAAATGGCCTGATACAAATAATCAGGGTCGGACGAAAACCACAAAGGTCCCCATCCCACTTGACCATGCAGCCACTCGCTTAATTCTTTGGCCTGTTCGTCAATGGTTTTCGGGTACGCTACCTGCATTTTGCAGCTGATGGTTTTTTCTACATCTCGATACGCTCCTTCATCAATGGTCAGGGAACCGTCCCGGCCGGGAACCTCAACCCATTCGATCTTGCGTTCTGGTGTGGGAAACCGGACGGTCCCGGCCAAAATTAAAAGGCCGAACTCTAAAGAGCTGCGGCCGTTGTAAGTAAAATAATTAACGCTCAAGTTTAAATCCCTCCCTTACGCAGATGGCCTGCATTTCTTCCATGGTGGTTAAAATATCTTTTTCGTTGTACCATTCAACCTTGTCAATGTGCAGGGTCAGATGGCGGTCTGTGCTTAAAAGTGCTTTGAGTAAATTTAAAAGCTGCGTGTTTCCGGCGATAACGGCGGCCTTAACGTAATCCTGTAAAACTGAAATCGGGGCCACGGCTTCTTTTCCTTTTTCACCACCACCCATCAGGCTGGTTCCATTGGCGCCAAAGATGGTTGGCTTGGTCAGGACACCGCCTTTGGCAAACCAGTCCACACTAAAATGCGGGATGGATGGCGGATTCAGGCTGAAGTTTCCCGATACATTGAAATGTGGGAGTTTAATGTGTGGAAAGGGCAAGTTACCACTTAATATCCCGCGAATGGTGTCAAAGAAGCCTCTTACGCGATCTACGACGTTCTGTACCGGGCTGATCACTGCGTCCTTGATGGCGTTGAACTTATCGCGCACCACATTGTACGCGTTGACCAGCTTTTCCTGAATTCCGCCGGGCAGCATGTTCCAGATATTCATGAGGTTATTTTTCATGCCTTCGGTGTCGCCCTTCATAAAGGAAGTGAGTGCGCCCCAGAGGCTGCCGTTCACTTCTTTGGCCGTACTGGTGATATTTTGGATGCCCTGGCACATTTCCGACCATTTACTTTGAACACTTTCCTTCACGCCCTGGGCCCAGTTGCTCAGGCTTTCGCCCCAGCCTTGAATGGTGCCCTGCGCGTTGCTGATCCAGCCGCTGGCCGTGTCGCAAATGCCTTGCCAGGTTTCGCCCCACCAGGCACTCAGCTGGCCAATCTTTTCACTGAACCAGTCACAGATCGAACCCCAGTTTTGAATAATCAGGATAACTGCCGTAATGGCCGCAACAATGGCCAGCACAACGCCGATAATCGGCAGTAGTGACGTTGAAAGCGCGCCAAAACCAATGGACGCACCACCCGCGGCTGCGCCTGCAACGCCAAGTCCGCCACCCAAAGTGGTCAAGACAACACCAAAAGAAGCGATCAAAGGCATTAGAAGTGTAAATAATGCTAAGACACCGCCCAGGACAACAATGAAAGTCTGCACAGGTCCGGGCAGATTGGCGAACCATTCCGCAACCTTTGCCAGCATTTCCAGTAGCGGCTGAAAAGCAGTCATCAGTTTTTCGCCGATTTCCCCTAATGCTGTTTTTAGCTCATTCAGGCTTCCCTGCCATTTTTCACCAGGAGACCGCGCATCCATTTCGTCAGCCTTGCCGTTCACATCGGTAAAGGCGTCGCCAATACCAAAAAGCGCTACGGATGCGTCAATCCCTAAATCTTCAAATTGGGAGGACAAGGCAGACAAAGCGGCCTGCTGCTCGGTTGGGGTCATTTTCTGGAGATCGGCGCCAATGCTGGCCGCCACATCGGCAACCGTGGCCTGCCCATTCTTCCATTCCTGGAAGGTATCCTGGGTGGCCTGTGAAAAGTTCCCCATGTTGGCTTCAAATGTGCCGTCCCCTAAGCGGATCTGCAGCTCTTTCACAGCATCGGCAACCTTGTCGGTATTCATGGCGCCGCCATCCATTCCATTTTTTAAAATCTGGAGCATCTGGTCGGCGCTGAATCCTGCTTCCTCAAAAAGCGGCGAATACTCGTTCAGGGTATCCATAAAGTCATCGCTGGCATTTAAATTGTTCTGATAGCCAGCGGCGACTAAATTCATGGCCTCTTCGGCGGTCAAACCAAAGGCATTCATGAGCTGATTGGTCCCACGGACGTTCTCCTGCATGTCGGTTCCGGTCCGTTCAGAAAGGGTCATCAGCTGATTGGTCAGATTGGTCAGGTCGGTGTCGTTCAGGTCTTTAAAATTCTGCTTGGTCAAAACAACGGCTTGGGTGGCCTCTTCCACGGAATCGGTAACGCCTTCCTTGAACACACTTTTAACCACGCCATTTAACGCCTCAGCTTCATCCGCTGTCAAGCCCAGGTTCGCCTGTAGACTTTGCTGGCTGTTTCCAAATTCCATGGCGGTTTCCATGGCGTTTTTACCAATGTCCACAATCTTATCCCCGACGCCGGAGAGCTGATCGGCGGCATCCATCAACGCCTGTCCTTTCAGGGTCTCGCCCATCTCCTCCAGCTGTTCGCTGGTATCATTGGCGCTTTCGGAAAGTTTACTCAGATCCTGGCGGACATTGTCGATGCTGTTGCCGTCATCCACCTGGTCAAGGGCGGTTTTCATTTTGCCCAAATCGGTATTTGAACCCAGGGCGGCTTTGCCAATCTTATTGATGGCAGCGTCCAGCTGATCCGCGCTGGCGGTTCCGTTCCGGATGGCGTTCACCGTCCGGGTGCCCAGCACATCCGCAAAATCCTCCACGCTGGAATCCGTCGCCTTAAACAGGGTTTCCAGGCGTCCGGTGTTGGTGGCCAGGCGCTCCTGCTCGGCCACCGTCGCGGTAACCTGGTTGATGTAAGTGTCCAGCTTATTCTGCGTGGACGCCAATTCTCTTTGAAAGGCCCGGTACTGCTCAGCCTTGATCTCGCCTTTTTTAAATTGCTCATTGACCTGGCTCTCGGCACTCTGAAGCTGGCTGAGCTTTTCCGTGGTAATGGCAATCTGATCGCTCAGGAGTGCTTGTTTCTGAGCGACCAGTTCCGTATTTCCGGGGTCAAACTTTAAAAGACGTTCCACGTCTTTGAGTTCTTTGCCCACCTTAGCGGCCCGGTCATTGACACCTTTTAGTGCCTTATCAAGTTCTGTACTATCGCTGCCAAACTTAATGGTAATCCCCTCGACTCGGCTTCCTGCCATGGTTGTCCCTCCCTTCTAAAACCGGTCAAAATCGGCCTGTGTCGCTTTGCGCACTTTTTTCTTTTTCTGTTTTTCCGGTTTGTTATTTTCAATGAATTCATATACATAGTCCATGCACATGCCGATGGTCATGCCTTCCATATCTTCGGCATCAATGCCAACCTGCTTGCACAGGTATAAAAAAGACTCGGTGGTTAAGGGTTCTTCACCAGCGCTGGCATCGTCGATTTTTTTTTAGATTCAATGCTGTGGCTGATCAGTTCCAACGCGTCGGTTAAAATCTCCATGAGTGGGAAGGTGTCAAAGCCTTCCAGCCAGGTTTCCGGATCCGGCAGGCTTTTATCCGCTGTTTTGGCCAGGGTCCAGACAATGTTATAAAGCGGTTCAAAATCCAGCCGGTCCAGGGATTCCCAGGACATGGCTTCAAGGTCAAACGCCTCGACCGTTTTGTGGTTCTCGCCATCCTTTTCTGAATCGGGTGTTTCCGCCGCATCAACAGGCGTCTCCTCTGCTGGTTCTGCTGCATAAAGCCCCGCCTCCGCGTTTTTTTCTACCGCATTGCGGTCTGCCGCCTCAGCTGTTTTCGGCATGCGGGCACCGATGGATTTAAGCAGTTTAAACAGTTCAGAAAAGTAGTCTTTCCCGAACTGCTTTTTGTACTTCATGGGGGTGGCGGCATTGGATTCCAGCAGCACCTGTTTTCCGTCAATTTCCACAATTTTCTGCATAATCTACTCCTTAGCTGTCCCCAAGCTCCGCCCCTTTTTCATAGACCTTTTTATACCAATTGTCGTAAATATTGGCAGGGGTTTCCTGGGTTGTTTTGGTCTTCACATTCCGGTCCGACGGTCTTGCACTGGCCACAAAACTCAGCTCGCTGGTGCCAGGCTCCACGGAATCGGTGCTGGTGCTGGAAGAAACGGTTGGCCGACTGGCTTTGCAGTTATAGAGCACGTGCCGGGTGGCCTTGATATCATTATCGAACTCAAACAGCAGCGCAAAGGCCTTGGGCTTCGCACCCTGGACTTCCGTGACCACCTTGTCGGTTTCGTCGATCACCTCACCCAGGCACTCGGTCGCAAAAGCGGTCGGGATGTTGGCCAGCGTGAAGGTTCCGTCATAGCCCTGATTGTTCGGGGCGCTGTAATACAGCATGTCATCTGCGTAAAATTCAATCATATCGCCCCGGGGTTCCAGGGTCAGCTCAACAGATCCCGGCAGCCGGACCGGGGTACCATAGGTGAAGGCGCCATCCTCAGCCTCGGTGATGGTGGCAAAATAGGCGTTTTTAAGCCCATAATTTACTTTCTGTTCTTTGGGTGTGTTTGGCATAATCATTCACTCCTTTTTAAAATTTCAAATTCATAGCCGCGCAGATACATCTGCTCGGACTCCAGATAGTTTTCATAGGTGGTGTAGGCGATGTCGTTGTGATCCAGGACTGTTTCCAGTTTTGCCTCAATGGCCGGATCTTTCCGGTCCGTGTAGAGCTCAACGGTCACGCCGGTTACTTGTTGGTAAACGCGGTTATCCGCATAGAAAGGATCGTTGCTGTCCTCGTAATAAATCAGATAGGGCAGCGGCGGCACCTCGCCCACCTCCCAGTGGTGATAGGTCACCGGCATGCCGGTGCTTTTTAAAAGCGTTTCTAAATCGTGCAATGTCATTTTTTGATCACCTTTTTAGCGCCTTCCACAAAGGCTTTCATATTTTTTTCCTCAACGGGTGCGATATGCACCTTTGGCGGCACGCGTCCACCCTCCCGTTTGGCATGCCCCTTTTCAAGCAGATGGGTCAGCTGGTAATTGGTCCGGTTATGGACGATAAAACCATCCTTTGTTTTTTTCTTAGTCCACCCTTTGGCGTAATCCCCAGTATCCCTCGGACTGTTTTGTTTCAGCTCTTTCGCGGCGTTGTTGGCGCAGTCCTCTTTCAATTCGTCCAGGTCACCCTCTAAATCCGCCGTATAGGCCTTGAGTGCCGCGGTAAGGGCGTTGGCAAATGAATCCCCGGTTACCTTCATGACACGCTCCTTTCGTCCACCTTGGGCGGGATCTGCCGCTCGATGGTGGCATCATAGCTTAAAGGGGATGTATCCTTGCGCTGCAGCAGCACAATCCGGTACTGGACCCCGTCCACGATCAGGATGTCATCCTGGGAGAGCTCGGGGTACCTTGGCAGCCGAAGCACACGGTCGATGTTGATATCGGCCGCTTTCGCGCCAAAAAAGCGGTTAAACCCCACGGTTTTTTCACCGTACCGGAGCCGGTCAATCTTTGTTCGAGTGATCCGGTTTTTTACAACTTTACAGACCGTTAGCACGCCGTCGTTAAACAGCGCTTCATTCTGCGGGCGTTTGCTGATCGGCATAGCGTTCCACCTTTCGGTCAATCTGCAGGGCCAACAGCTCCGGCAGATAGTTTTTGGCATATTCGTCCAGAGCGCCTGCCCGGACATATCTTACATAATCAAAAAGCAGCTCACGGGGCTTTGCCTCTTCGGTAAAGTCCTGTTCGCTGCCGGCAATTCGATTAATATAAGCCATGCCCCGGGCGGTGATCCCGGAGAGCTTTTTATCGCTCTCCGGATCCGTCCAGGTGATGTCCAGATAGTTTTTTATATCCTCTAACAGTTCCTTTTGTACTTCCATTGGTCACCCCATTTATGCCGATGCCGTCACAGCTACTGTAGGGGCGCTCATAACGGTCCCGCTGTATTTTCCAGCGCCTGTGACCTCAACCTTGATAAACTTTCCAACCTTGTCGGCGGCCAGCTTGTGGGTCTTTCCGGTGGCTCCCGCAATATTGCCGTATTCACCGTCTGCTGTGTCTGCAACCTTCCATTGATATGAGACGGTCGCTCCTTCTGGCTGTACTGTTGCCGTAAGTGTCTGCCCCGCTTGGGCGGTTCCGCTAATGGCTGCGGATTCCAGCGGGGTTTTTACTCCCCCGCTGTTGTGGTAACTTTATAGGTGACTGGTTTTAATCCGGAAATATCCGCGTAAATAAAAGCCGCATTATCCAGGGGTTCGCCGTGGCCATACAGCTTGGTTAAGTAGGTGCGTTCATCTTCCAGGAATTTATACTCATCGGAATACTCAATCTTTCCGGACTGCGCGGTGCCGATGCCGATGAAATAACGGTTTGCGAGGCCAAAGACCGCCTTGCCCTGGGCCATCTGGGCAGACTGGACGATTCTTGTCGGGAATGGCAGCACGTTGTTGGCGTAGGTGCCGTCTGGCTTTAAGAGCGTGGTGGCGGGCAGCACCAGCTTCAGATAGTCCACTGGATTCACGACCAGCAGCACCTCGCTGATGGTGCGGTAATTGCCGTTTGGTGTAACCGCCATTTTTGCAACTAACGCGCCGTAATCTTCCGGCGCAAAGCTGGTCACCGCTTCTGGTGTTTTTGCAGGGTAAACCCCATCGGTTACTGTTACGCCTTCACCGACCTGGCGGATCATACCGATGGGTTTATTTTTTCCATCACCGTTAATGATGGCGTCCTCCAGCCCGTAGGCGATGGCTTCGCCCAGCAGGATCCGAACGTAACGGTCTAACCAGACCGGCCCCAAATCCAGCATGGCCTTTGCCACGGGGATCCAGGCAGAGAGTTTATTCTGGGCCAGATTGATCTTCTTGAAGCCGCTGGCCAGCTCTTTGGTAATCTCGGCGGTCAGCGTGCTCCAGGAGGCCAGCTGCTTAGTGTTGGTATTGACATAGTATTCAACCAGGCCGCTGGTGTTCATGAAGGTCACTGCGCCCAGCAGCTCATGGGTCTGCTGTAGATCTTCAAAGATCGCATCGATGGTGGTCTTGGGCATCACCACATCCAGGTCGGCCAGAGCCTGCTGCGGACTGGTAGAACGCATGGCTTCAATGGTTTTTTCGTAGAAGCTGCGTTCCTCACTGGTCAGCTGGCGGACGCCCCTGGAATTCAGGATGGCCACATCCTGCGCCTGCACCAGGCCCCGCGCTTCCTGTAAAACAGATTCCTGGATATTGTTCGCGTAATCGGTCCAGGCCTGCACAAAAGCGTCCTCATTATCTTCCTTCACGGCAGTGTGCAGACGCTGTAAAATTTCGGTGTTTGCTGCGTTGAGCATGTCTTTAGATTTCATTTATTCCTCCTTGTCGCCAAAGATGGCGGTTATAAAATTGAATACTTTATTTTCAGTTTCTTCTTTTTCCGGTGGGTCCTCTGGTGGTTCTTCCAGTGGCTCCCGTTCAGGGCCTGTTTTGCCCATGAGACTTCCGGCAGGCTCCATTTTCCGCATGGCGTTGTATACCGACTGCTTTGCCTGCTGGCTGGGTTTCCCGCTGCTGCCGTCGCCTACAATGGCTGTGGCAAAGCCTTTTTCAAGACACTCTGCCGGATCCAGCCACTTCTCGCTGTCCATCATGGCGGAAAGCTCAGCCTCGTCGATGTTGATGCGCTCCAGATAGGCGTTTTTAGACGCCTGGGTGATCGTGTCCAGGTCATCGGCTTCCTTGCGCAGCTCCTGGGCATTGCCCTGGGTGTAGGTCCAGGCGTTGTGAATCATTAAAAGGGACGCATTACTCATGACACGCTCGTCGCCGGCCATAAAGATGACACTGGCCACTGAACAGGCAAAGCCTTCACAGTGGGTGATCACCTTTGCCTTGTGCCGCTTCAGGGCACTGTAGATGGCCAGCCCTTCAGCCACTTCCCCGCCGTAGCTGTTAATGTAAACATCAATCTGCCCGGTGTCCTGCAAGGCATCCAGTTCCTGTACCAGGTTGTAGCTGGAAACATCGCTTTCCAGCCATGGCCAGGACGTGATGTCGCCAAAGATGTTAATGGTCGCATGGTCGCCCTCGGTTTCAAGGGCATAATACTTTTTCATAAAGCTCCTCCTTCCTGTAAGGATTCCAATAAATCCGCCACAGTGGCGTAATTTTTGGTCATAAAATGTTGATTCGCCCAGGCCTCATCAATGATGGTTTCCCCAGTCAACTTCCGGATATCATTGATACAGAACGCGCCGGAGGCGATGAGTTTGTCAATGGCCGTGGATACGGATAATAAATCCACATGCTTAATGGCCTTGGTGTCAATCTGGACGTAGTTGCCCTTTTTAAATCCCGCGTACCCGTAGCGTTTGCGGTTGATCTCTTCCTGCAAGGTTCGGCACAGCGGATCGATGCAGAAAGTCAAGAAATGGTCCGTGGCCTCGCTCGTTCCCTGGACCGTGCCGTTGAGCAGCGCGGGTGGAATCCCAAAGGCCCGGGCGGTAAAATCGGACACGTCATCAATCATGGCCCGGATGTCCCTTGTCCCTTCGTTGGAATAGGTTTTACTCCCAATATCGGTATAGCTGTAGCCGTCGAAAAGGGGCAGTACGGCGTTTTCTGCATTAAAAAAGTTTTTAAAATGCTCGTTCATGAGCTTATTAAAGTTTTCCTCATATTTTTCGGATCCCTGGGCGGTGGCCGAGACGTCCAAAATGCCACGGCTTCCGCGGGACTTCTGGTAAGAACGCATGCTATAGTCAATCAGCTTCTGATACGCCAGATACAGTCCATTGGTGACGCGGCGCATATCCTTCTCGGAGAGCTTAAAATACAGCACTTCGGAGCCTGTAAAAGTTTTTTTAAAGGTGAAGTCTTCCACCGCCACACCGGTAAAGGTGTCATCGTAAAGGGCATAGGCCTTGCGGGTAAAGCTGTCCGCCACCAGCAGCTGTCCGTTTTGCTCCAGCACCAGCGCTTCGTTGTCCTGGTAAAGTTTGGAGATCCACTTGTGGATAAAGGCGCTGGCGTTCTGGTTCCGGTTCGGCTCCATGTTCCAGGTATAGTATTCCTCTTCCCGGACTTCTTTTTTTCCCATGAAGGTTTTAAACTCACACTTTGAAACAGCGTTAGCCACCGTGTTGACGCAGGACCAGAAAGCGATCTCCCGGACATACAGATCACTGGCCAGATCAAAAAATTCTTCGCCGGTGATTTCAGCGGCCGACACTTTCTGTTCTTCGCCGCCCAATTTTTCCAGCAGCCATTTTTTAAAGTTCAGTCCCATTTGTTCCTCCTTTCATTGTCATTATTAGTAGGTGTAAACCTGTATTTCCGGGGCCGCCAATTTCCCGCCGTTCCCCAGAAGCGGCTCCAGGACCATGGAATGGACCAGGGCCATGAAGGGGTCGGTCTTGCGGCTCTTCTGCTCAATCTTGCCGAAAACATAATTTCCGGCGTCATCCCCGGCGGCTTTCTTGGCGCGGGCAGATGCCGGCACCAGCTTGGTGTTGCTGGTTGCCCACCGCAAAACCGTATTATCCCCCCAGGTAAAGAACTGGTTGGCGAAACAGCTGTCAATGACCGGATAAATTTTCATGATGTCACTGGGGCGGACCAGCTTGACGTTTTTGTGATCGGCCGCATCAAACCCGACCTGTTTGAGGGCGTTCATCAAAAGGGCATATCGGTAATCGTCCAGGGCAAGGCCCAACACGTTGTATTTCCGTGCCAGATCGGCCACATACGCTGCGATCCGATCCGGGTGTATTTCCACATCGTCCACCACGGTGAGCAGTTTCCGCCGCTCCCAATCCCGCCAGTCGGGTTTGATTCTGGGGATATCTTTGGAGTTCAGGCACAGCCATGAATGATTGATGTCAAAGCGCTCATCTCCTTTTCGGAAGTGGGCGTTGACGGAAGCAAAGTCCGTGACCTTGGTGTAGTCAATCCCCAGCACACAGGACCATCCAGACAGATCAGGCAGTGGTTTGTTGGTTGCCGCAATATTTTCCGTTTCCGTCACGGATATCTCGCTTTTGGTCTCCGGAATATTCATACGCTTAGTCATAAACGCCGGGAGACGTTTCGGGTTTTCCTTCCATTCCCGGTACTCTTTTTTAATTTCTGCACGTAAATCGGGCAGGTAAGGGAGTGATGGGTTTGCCATTTCCCAGTTCATTTGGTCGTGTACCTCCTCTTTCTTGTTTAATTTACAGATGAAAGGCAGCAGGCCGTTGTCAGGATCCCCCGCCCTTAAAATTCCTTCACTGGTTTCGATCAGATCGTCCAGTGGTCCGTCCCGGACATCGCCGTTGGTGGTAAAATAGGATCGGCGCGGATGCTTCTTTTTTCCCAGGCCCGTCGTGAACACGTTGATGTTGTCATAATTTTCATACTGGTGAATCTCATTAAAGGTGACAATTCCAGAGCGCAAGCCATCCTTCCCTTTCGGGCTGTTAGTCCGCCCTTTCATGACGGCCTTTGTTTTCAGCGAAACAATTTTTATTTTGTTCCAATAAAAAAACCGCTTGAGTTTTTTGGTATGCTCTGGCGTTTCAAGCACATCCAGAGCATCCTCAAGCGGCCGCATGGCCTGTTCTTCATTGTTAGCGCATATGTCCACATCGTAACCCTTTATATTGTTATAATGGCTAATGAGACATAAGGATTCCAGCGCGATGGTCCCGTCTTTTCCGGCTCCTCTGCCAATCAGGCAAAAGCCATCCGGCCAGCGCGGCATTCCGGTATCCCGCCAATAAGTACAATCATGCAGGGCAATATAAAAGGCTTGCCACTCAAAAACCCGTTCAAAGGGAAAATATTTGGCAAGCCCTAAATAATTTTCAAGCTGTTTATCGTCTGTGTAGATCGCTTCTGTTTCAAAGCATCTTCGGATATAGGCAACCAGAAGGTGCTGTTCCTCGCAGGCCCGTATTTCTTCCTGTTCTACCATTTCGATATAGCGGAGAATGTGCGGGTTGATCCTATAGGTCATCATCATCCCCCGGATCGGATTGTGATGGCTTTATGCCCAGCTCGGATAAAAGTTTTAACATTTGTGCATTAATTTTAATGCGGAGATCCACGGATTCATTTTTTTTCATATTTTCAATTCCGGCATTGGAAATATACTTTATTTTAATACCACAGTTCCGGATATCTTCAACCAGCTTATTTTTGGTGTCCCACATATCCATGTAGTCATCCACAAGATCTTCGTAAAACTTCCCATTTGTTCCATTGTGTTCAAGCTGTTGTAAAAGATCATCCTTTATTTCTTGTCTTAATTCTTTGTATATTGTCAAATCCGTTTTACTTCTCCCCATTTGTTTCAACCTCCTTTCTTACATGCGCGAGAAAAATCTTCTTTGTCTCCCCCACCCACCGGTCTCCCAAAGTCAATTTAAAACGCATTTTATTTTGACGGGGGGTCTTCTGTCCACTCGGCTGTGAATAAATTTTTTTCTTTTTTCTTCCGGTATTCATGTGCCGCTTCATGACAATCATGACACAAGCTGATCAGATTGCGCCGCGTCTTTCCGTCATGGTCTTTAAACCAAAGCGACAAGGCCAGCTCCGGATGCTGCTTGACATGGTTCACATGATGCACGGTGGTTGCCTTGGTATATTTGCCTTTGGCTTTGCAGTGCTGGCACTCGAACTTGTCCAACTTCAACGCGTCCCGCCGCGCCTTCTCCCACGGTGTCCAGGTGTAAAAGGCATGCATATCCTTGTTGGCGATGCAGTCTCTTACAAAGTCAATCTGCTGTTTGGTCATCTGTCAAACCGCTGCTCATGGACTAACCGCGCTTGGTATCTACCCGTCATCAACTGCTTCAGCGTGTCCTCCTGTTCCTTTGAGGTGCCAAGCATAAGAACGCTGAGCGTGAAAGTATTCACGATGATATCATCATCCTGACGGTACTCCATCTCATCATAGATTTCAAAATCAATAGCATCTTCACCATAATCCAACCTCTGGATCATCCGCTCAATATCACGCCGGTACTGATCTGCGAATCCTCCGGTCACACTGATATAATATTTTAGTTCAGTTCGATTCAATGGCTGGTTCATTTTCTTTTTCTCTTTCAATGTATAAATCCAAGGTTTCCTCACCGCAGAAGTTTACCGCGTGCTTTATATCGGTTGTGTGTTTACAGTGTTCTGAGTTGATACCGCATTGCTTACAGGCCTTGCGGTCACATAAATAAAGAATCTCCATCATCTTTCCTCCAATGAAAAAGACCTCAGCGCCGGAGCTTACTGAGGTCGTGGTCCACTAACTAAATTGATTTCTAACATACGCCAAACAATCCTCCCGGCTAGCGGTGGATGTCTGGGTGATTCGTCTTGTACTGACTTCAAAGTCCTGGAATCCAAACACCTTAAGGACTTCGATCACATCACGCTCAATCATATTGAAAAAAATAAAATCCACCTGCATTTCCTTAACCATTTGCAGCATCTGCAAGGTTGCACTTAAGCCAAAGAAATAACGGTTATCATAGGCTTTCTGTGTGCTGTTCATGTAGGGTGGATCCAGTATGATCATCGTGGTGTCATCGAAATCTTTATAATGCTCTGTTAAAAATTCTTTGTAGTCCATGGAAACGCGTTCCATCTGCTGTACGGTTTGTAAGTATTCCCGCTGCTTCTCCGTGGTGATATCATTGTGAAAATAAGTGAAGTCCGAAGGCTTCATGGTACCAGTCTGTTTTCCGGAAAAGACAAAGTTGTTGGCCAATAGCCGCCAATACTTTTCATCAATGGTAGCGATCATGGATTGTAGGTACTCCCGCTGCGTATCATTAAGACGCTTATTACTCTTTATAAAACCTGCTTCAAGGCACTTTTTAATCAAGGCGTCCTTAATGTCCAGATAGTCCGGATACAAGTCAAACAGCCGATCATAATCGTTTATGACCGCGCGCTCGACAATGCCCTCTCTGAATAGGTTGACGCTCAGGATGGCACTGCCGCCAAAGGCTTCATAGACTTTCTTATAACCGTGATCTTGCACGATTTGTTTGACTTCTTTGTACCGGTTCCGCTTGCTGCCTGAAAATGGAATACTGATCATTTGCTCTCCTCCTTGCAATAAAAAAAGCACCAGAAATCTGGTGCTAAAAAGATAAAAACTTTTTGCCTGTTCGCTTGACAAGCACGTTATAACGTGCTATAATATAAGTATCTTAAGAGAAAGGAGTGAGACACATTAATCAAAGGGACTGGATTGATATTATCTTGAGTATCTGGACGAATATCATCGCCACGATCGCCCTGATAATATCCATCAAAAAAACCGCTAAACGCAAGCAGAACCGTCCAAGGAAACGCAAACGAAAGCGGTAAAGACAAGGGGAAAAGGGCGAAAGCCCTTAGTACCCTACCTTTCCTTTAGTATAATGTAAAACCATGAAAAAATCAACTTTAATCAGTCTTGTTTTGACAGCTGGGTTTTTAACCACTGGCAACCTTTTAAGTGGATTTGCTAAAACAGCATTTACCTTTGCAGCCTTCATTTCTGCAGTATCTGCTCTGATTTCAGCCGTACAAAAAGACAAAAAGGAGTAAAGACCATGAACCTTAAAAGCATTCGTACAGGTAAAGGTCTTTCTGTCCCAAAACTCGTTGAGCTGTCCGGCATTTCCCGCCGGACCATCCAGGACATCGAAAAGCGCGGCGATTGTCTCGTATCCAATGCCATTAAGCTGGCGGATGCCCTGGAGGTGACACTCGATGAACTTTGCAGGACAAAAGACGAAAAAGCCGGGGAATAATCCTCGGCTTTTTTGTATACTTCCTATTTGTCTACCCTAATGATACTACAGATCATTGTCGCATGTCAATTGCATGTTTGTCGCATCATCTTTTGTTGATGCCATCAATCCCGAAAAAAAGTGCTGACAAAATCTCTGCGCCTGAGTTAATAGCCCGGTAAATGGTTGAGCGATCCACATTAAAACGCTCTGCTATCTCCTCTACTGTCAGCCTTTCATCGGTTATATAAGAATGCCAGACAATCCAGTAATTCCTTATGTCCTCTTCTTTACCACTTTTTTCGCACACGACCCGATAAATATTCATCATGCGCTCAATATGCTGCATCATTAAGTGTGTCCGTGCGACACTTTTCTGAATGCTTTCCACAAAAACCTTGTCACTGTAATTGTGTTCTTCCATCATATTCATGATGTCGATGATGCTTTCATCCTCTACCTGCTCATCCATAAATACAGCGCCCTCGCAGTGCTCCTTCAGCAAACGGTAATTTTTTAACAGCAGCTTGGTATTTCTTAACCGTCTGTCCTTTCGGCCTCTCCTGGCCTTCTGCTGCTCTTTTTCCACGGTTTCCAGGGCCACTTTTGCCCCTTCTGCTGCTGCCAGCTTTACCAGCTCCTTAACGTCAATATCCTTAGCCATTTCAGCCTCCTTTACTTCAGCTTATCCTCTTACCGTCTCATAAATGTTCTTTTTCTGGTTATAGATCACGGGTACTGGCATCCCACAGTCAATGC
>ERZ781275.1215-NODE-1215-length-19447-cov-4.143461_pt1 | contig 19447 bp, 9 predicted proteins | sample MGYA00375853_ERZ781275 | MGnify/ENA primary metagenome ERZ781275 (study PRJEB29790, sample SAMN03653691) | human gut metagenome | host: Homo sapiens | place: USA: Dallas, Texas | collected 2012-07-23 | study: EMG produced TPA metagenomics assembly of the Gut...
AATCTGATCCGGCCCCAGTGAGCAGTTGATACCGATGGCATCCGCTCCCAGACCTTCCGCACATAAGGCAAAGCTGGCTGTCGTGCAGCCGGTAAAGGTTCGATAATCTGCCTCAAAGCTCATGGTCACAAAAACCGGCAGCTGCGTATGCTCCTTAGCGGCAAGCATGGCCGCCTTCACCTCATACAGATCACTCATGGTTTCAAAGATGACCAGATCTGCACCGGCCTGTTCCCCTGCAACAACCTGCTGGCGATACAGCTCATAGGCTTCCTCAAAGGGCAGATAGCCATTTGGCTCCAGCATTTCTCCGATTGGTCCGATATCCAGTGCAACACGAACACCGGCTTTTCGTTTTGCTGCGGATTTTGCCAGCTGTACTGCTCTTGTAATAATGTCCTCCACCGTGTATTGTGATTTGCTTAGCTTTTTGGCGTTTGCGCCAAACGTATTTGTATAAATGATATCACTGCCGCTGTCAATATAGGCTGCATGCACCTCTTCTATAACCTCTCCATGCTCCATCATAAACAGCTCCGGAGAAGCCCCGGCAGGTAGTCCCTTAGCCTGCAGCTGCGTACCCATGGCACCATCCAGAAACTGGATTCTATTTTCAATTCCCACAGAATTTCCCTCTCTTTCGATATTCACACTGCTTCACCAGACGGCAATGCGCACAGCCCCGCAATACAGCGGGCTGTATCCGATCCGCAATGCCAATGATAGCCGTGACGCTTTTCATCGGAACAAGCAGACTGCTTTCATTCACATGAAGTCCAATACGCCGTTGTGCATCCAGCGCCTGTAAAAAGGATGCCTGCAGGGTGATTGGCAAATCACCATAACCACAGGAGTAGCGGTCTGTCAGATATGGATAGCTTTGCTGCAGCTCCTTTTGCAGATTATCGCAGACAGCCTCAATAGCCGCACTGGCACAGCTGTCAAACAAAACAGCCTTCATCATATCCTGTACCTGCAGCCTTTTCATTTCCTTATCAATGCGTGGGCCAAGCGTCGCCGCCATGAATATACAGGCATGGCTTTTCTTCAACAACCGCTTGATATCACTTCCCGTAAGCTGTACCCCGCAATTCACTGGCTGAGCATCCTGCAGCTGAAATACGCGATATATGATACGTGGCTCGCTGTATTGCAGAACCAGCTGCTTCATTTCCTTTAACACGGATTGCGTCTGTTCATCCGGAATGCCTTCCCCATAGCCCAGAAAATGCAGAATTTCTTCCTCGCTGATATCCGTTAACTCTCTACGCATTGCACCATCCTCCTTATAAACAAAAAAGCTCTCCCCCATAGGACGAAAGCTGTATTTCGTGTAACCACCTATTCTCATATCCGCGAAAGTCAGCGGATTCTTCTCAGTACGCCGGTAGCATCCGGTTATACCGCCGTGCTGTAACGGGCACTTCCCCGTCATGAACTCCGATTGCCCATGCGACTCCAAGACCATCTTCCTCAGGGATTCCCTGTTTTCTTCCACCATATCTGAAAACTCTCTGTAAGCTTCACCCTGCATACTCTTCTCTTCATTGTCTTTGATTTGTTACATTTTATCATGATAATGTTTTCACGTCAATGAAAACGAATGAAAAAAAGCAGATTGCTCTGCCTATTTCTCCATAAATTCCCGAATCATATCCAGACGGTTTTTTGTGTCCTCATACCCGAGATCAAACCAGCGTCCCAGCAGCTCTTTATCATGCGTATAGCGTGTAACACCATAATCTGCACTCGGACGAAGAACAATCGCATTTCCCTGTTCCTCCAGCTCCTTTACGATCTGCCACTGCTTTTGATAATTGATATGACGAATTTTCAAATTCTCACGAATTTTTTTATTTCCGGGATACATAAGCTTTGCCAACTGAATCTGCCATCCCGGTGCCGGCTTACGCACATAATTTTCTTCCTTTGTGGAAATGAAAACATGCTTCGTATTTCCCTGTCGAATGCTCTGCTCAATCGGTATCATATCAACCAGTCCGGCATCCATATACGTATGTCCCCGGAATTTATATGGTCGTGTAAGCAGAAACAGAGCACAGCTCGCCTGCATCAGAATCTGTTCCTCTGGGTCAAAGTATTCCTTTGGAAAATATTCCACCTCATTGGTATCCATATTATATACACCAATATCCAGCAATGTTTTATTGTTCATAAAAGCTTCATAGTCAAGGGGTGCATGCTTCTCAATGAATTTGCAAACATAACCGATTCCAAACACACCCTTTTCATGAATCAGGGGAGACATACCGATTGCCCCTGCTTCACAAGCCGCATCCACTCCCGTGACACGTAGACGATCCTTCTGTTTTGCGACAAACGGCAGCAGAACCTCTGCACCGGCACTGATTCCAACGGTATATGGAAATTCAATATCATAGTCCAGAAAACACTGCAGGACTCCGCATGTATATGCAGCCTTTGTGCCTCCGCCTTCGCAAATTAAACCAATTTTTTCTGCCATTTTTCTACACCTCGCAGCCCTTTCATTATACTATGAGCTGACGGTAAGGTAAAGAAATAATTTACCTGTAAATGGAAAGAAGGCATTCAAAGGATTCCATCAATTCGCCATTTACATGATGAAGCAAAGGCGATGAACCAGTACACAGCTTCATCCACTGAAGATGTGCTGTGCTGTTGATAGAATTAGCTAACAATAAAACATTACATATTTCTGTTCCTGAACTGCACGAATCAGCAACAGCTCAGCTTTACGCAGTCCCTCCGTTAGATAGCCCATTTCGTAGGCATCCTCTGTATACAGCTGCTGTGGAAACAGTTTTTTCCATGCATAGATATTTTTATCTATCTGAAGCTCTTGCAGAAGCTCTTTTATTTCCTGCCATGAACGTATAACCAGATAACGTCTTTGCAGCACTTGATCTGACAGCGTCTCAGCTATGGGAAGCTCCAGCATATCGATCAGATGGCTGTGAAAGGATTCCTCGTGTAAAACCTGATAGCTGATATATTCATCCTCCAGCTCCAGCAGCCGGTTAGCTATAACATCATCTATAATAAAAAGTGCACTTGTATTTTTCATGTTTCCTCACTTTCTCTTTCTTTCATTATATATACCGGCAGTTAGTTTTTGGTTAGATACCCCGTTATAAGAAGAAAACAGCCACGTTCATGGCTGTTTTTCTAATATTTATGAGTGAGCGGTTTCTGTATTGGTTTCGTTCTCATCCAGTTCTTTCCACTTTCTGCCAAACAGAACGAAGATTACCTGTACGATTAGGAAGGCTGCCATAAGCAGTGTCCATTTGTCAATCAGAACCATTGGAAGTGTGATATCTTCCGTAAGGAAGAATGCTATTACAGAGACAACTGCTGTTATCGTGCTTGCTACACGCAGCCATTTTCTTCTCTTATAGCGTTTTGACTGTTCGTCATCATTTCTCATTGCGGAAGTTTTTTCGTCTTCCTCTTCTTCCTCCTTCTTCAGCTTGGAAAGCAGAAGGAATAGTCCAAGTAGTACCGTACCGCCGGCACAGATCAGATTGATCAATGCCCATTCATTCTGTGATCCGCCACCTTTTGGAGTAGGGTTTTCCTGAACCTCTGTGCTTTCTCCACCCTGCGGCTGATCAGGATCATCTTCATTCACGATTGGTCCTGGATTCGGTGTTGGTGTTGGAGTCGGTATTACCGGTACAACAACCGGAGGAATTACCGGAGCTACCGGAGTCACAGGAGCCGCTGGTACCGGAGTACCCGGAGTTGGCGGTGTTACTGCAGGAGGTGTCGGTGTTACCGGTGTTGGAAGTATCGGAGAAACAACCTCTGCAAAGCCTGCAGTAAATACGGTATCCTCTGTGAAATAGGTGTTTCTCATAGCGTCTGTATTCACATAAGCGTTGCCATTTGCTGTCCAGCTCATAAAGCTGTACCCATCATTTGCGATAGCATCAACCAACGCCTGTGGTCTTACTGCCGCTGTTGTATTGTTACCCGGGCGGGTTACATATTCAACAGTTGTGCCTGTAACAGAACCATTGGTATCTGCTACATATTCAAAACGTACCTGATATTTATCCGGTGTACCATCCGGTGTTGTATCCGGATCCGGCGTACCGCCTTTTGTATCGGCAGAATAATATACGTTGACGATTACATGGTCGCTTTCAACAATCTTTGTATCTGCAACTGTAAATACATATCCTGGAATGCTGATTCTGTGTGCTTCACCATACAGATAGGTTCCATGTTCAATATTGTTTACTGTTACAGCTGGAGCAAGCTCTTCGCCTGTATCTTCGTTGAGGAAACGAACAGCTGCTGCGTAGGTATTGATTGCATGGTTCGCTGTGAATGCAGCTCCTTTGTTTGTAATTTCCATATCCTGCTTCGGAGTTTCCGGAGTCCAGTTTACAAAGTGGTATCCGCTATTCGGTGTAGCTGCTGCAATCTGATTCTGTGCAAGCTTACCAGTTCCATCTTCTGCGTAATTACCCTGTGCATCATAGAGGGTGACATACGTCTTATCGAAGCTGACGGTTCCGTTTACTGCTGCGAATGTGACTACTGCCTGATACTCATCCGGTATCTTATCGCCGTTTTCATCTGTACCGAAGTTTGCTGTGTATTCACCAGCTACATTCAGTCCATCTACCTTTGCCGGTTTGAATTCTTCATCCCAGCTGACGATCGTACCTTCTGCGTTCGTCCAGTTCTTGAATGCATAGCCTTCACTTGCTTCTGCTTTGCTTCCCTTTACGGTTCCGGTTACTGGCTTGACTTCATCCTTCGCATTGGTTACAGTTCCCATATTTTCATCATTTGATTTATATGAGATCGTTACTTTTGCATCTTCCTCGAATTTAGCTACGAATTCAGTCTCTGTATTCAAAGGCAATTTTGTTGTCGGTGTTTCCGGAGACCAGCTCAGACTGTCTTGACTGTATCCTTTTGCAGCTGTAGCAGTTGCAATCTGATTATCACTAAGATACCCGATGCCACCGTCTTCCTTTGTTGCCCATTTTCCATCTTTGAGTAGTGTTACATAGAATGTCTTATTACCTATAATATTGGCGTGCTCAGAATCAATAGTTCCGTTCACTGCCTTATAGATAACCTTTATTTGATACTTATCCGGAATCTGATCCTTGTTTTCATCTGTCCCATAATATAAACGAATGACATTTTTTGATTCTTCTGTACCAATGGATAAAGGATTGTTTTCTACCTTATCCAAAGCATATGCTCTTCCCTCATACATGACAGAGACTTCCGGTTTCCATGTAATCTCTTCTTCAAACATCGCAGTATAGGAATCGGTTTTCCCTTTTACCCCGTCATAATAATATTCGATGCTGTAGCGAAAGCTGTCTTTTTCAAAATCTGCAACAAACTGCGTATCTTCATTCAAATCCAGCTTTGTAGTAGGGACTTTCGGTGCCCATTTCAGACTGTCTTGACTGTATCCTCTTGCAGCTGTAGCTGTTGCTATCTGATTATCACTAAGATGACCGATGCCACCATCTTCCTTTGTTGCCCATTTTCCATCTTTGAGTAGTGTTACATAGAATTTTTTACCATTAGCATGATCTGAATCAATAGTTCCGTTTTCAGCTGTATACGTGACTTCAATCTGGTATTTATCAGGAACACCATCCTTATTTCTGTCTTTGCTGTAATATACCTTGACTATATTTTTTTCATTATCAGTGCCAACTGTAAGATTATCTGCTTTTGTAAACGTATAGTTGTCAATAGAAGTTTTGCAATTTTCACCGATGATTCTATCATTGAATTTTGCATCTTTTCCTTCATCACTTTTCAGTATTTCATTACTATCCTCATCAATATGCTGGACTGTGTATTTCTGATTTGTTTTTTCATAAATAACTTTGATAGTATCCTTGTCTTTCACAGTGATAGGAAGGCTTGAAACTTTGTCTTTAAACTCATAATGTTTAAATTCATATCCTTCATACGTGTTAGATTTAATGGAATCTACTGGATAGGAATCATCGTTTACCCAAATTTCCTGCGTCATAGAAACAGTTTCCTCAGCTTCTTTTGAACCTTCAAGCCAATGTTCTATTGTATACGACAGGTCTTTGGTTGCCTTATCATCTTTTTTCCATTGTGCATACAGGGCAACAGAAGTTTTTACTGTAAATTCATCACCAGCAGCATAGCTCGTACCTTTGCCGTTAGCTCTTGTATTCCATCCATTAAATTCGTAACCCTTTCTCTTTGGAAAGTCATTGATATCAGTATGATCTTTTACAGTATATTCATTACCTGTTACTGCATTTTCTATCAGCACTGGGTCAAAATTATCAATATTTGGATAATATCCAATTTCAACTGATACTTTCTTTATATAGCCATCTACATGTGGTCTATCCTTATCCTGTTTTTTTATCGAGTACCAAACAATATTATCAAGCTTCATTGTTTTGCCCTTGTCGGCACCGCTTTTTACAGTATACTCTTCAGGAATGTGACCATCAGGGATAAAAATATATTTACTATCCACACCGTTTTCATCTGTAATTGGTGTCTTGTCAATATACGCTTTCTGGAATGCGTCCTCACTTATATATCCCGAGAACCCCATGCCCTGATTATGCACATCGTTATTTCCTCCCCAAGTTGGACCATTCCATGTATTGCTGTTTGATGGTACAAAGTTACTTGGATTGTAATTGCCAGACAAATTTTTCGGAAGCTCAGAGCTTGGTAACAGGACGAAGTATTCAGCCTCTCTTGTAAACGTTTCCTTCTCATAGACGGCTGTAAAGTTCATATTCTTACGAATAATCATATCTGCAATTTCTTCATTAGAATAAACTTTCTGTCCCTTACCTGATTTCCACCCTTTGAAAGCATTATCCTTTAAAACCGGTGTAGGAATTGCGGATTCAGAAATCTTCTTTCCACTTTCAATCTCCAATTTCACATCGTCTTTTTTATCGTTGTATGTTCCACCAGCTAAATCAAAATTTACTGTGAATTTTTCAACTGCTCTGTCTATTCCTTTTGCATAAATAGTCATTGTTGAATTCACGATTATGGTAGAAAAATCAATTTCAGTATTGCTATTTTTTTCTTTAACCCAAATATAATCCTTATTTAAGTCATCATAAAATCTTTTAGCAGAAATATCAGGCACGTCTGATCTATTTATTTTCTCACCTTTATTTACATACACTGCGCCTAAATCATGTGAATTTTCGCTTGTCATGAATGTTACTTTATAAGTTTCTTTTTCAGGGGTAGGAGGATTTATCATCGATTGATAAACATCACAGCGTATATATGTTATAACATTAATATCTGTTGAGTCTTTTAAAATTACATAGTGTCTGTATGGCAGAACATCACGCTGCAAGTTTCCCACTTTACCATCAGCACATAGTTTCCCATCTTTTCCTACCTGATTGCTTTCATGAAAAATTTTTCCACTTCCTGTTTGAACTGTATATTCAGTTGGATATTTTGTACCGTCAGTGTCTACATAGGTTCCATCATCCATAAAGCAGTTTCTGCTAACATCCACGGAGCATGTACCCGGATTTGTAGCCTTCGCTTTTTTAGTTACCGGAGCCTTACTAACTGCTTTCTCCTGTTTGGAGTATACAAGAGTAATCTCATTACCTGTATTTTCCAACACTATATCAGAAGCATTGTCTTTCGATGCTGTATAACCGTCGATTGCTTTTGCATCTAATGTCAGCTTTTCATGCAGTTTCCCCTCTTTTACATCATCCTCTGCAAGCTTGTTTCCTTCCAGATCCTGATAATGAATTGTAACAGCCGCTTTCGTATAGACATTGATTACCAGGTTCTTTTCAGATTCCCCAACCTCTCTGTTATACACGATGCTGTTATCAAACGCTTCGCCATTTAACGTGACCTGTTCAACCGCATATCCCGCATTTGCTGTTATTTCAGTTTTTTCCGGATTGGTCGCAGAACCAAATGTCAGTGTCCTTGATGCCTTTAAAGCGCCGTCTACATGTACTTCGACATTTAATTTTGAAACCCCATCCGGGATTTCGCTGGATCCGGTCTCATATGCTGCAGTTGGTTTATTCTCCATCGTAACCTGTACAAAGTCATCTTTGTAGGCAACACTGTCATTTGCTGCTATAGTTGTCATAGAGGATGGTACCAGTTGCAATGTCATTACGATAGCTAATAGCAACTTGCCGAACCTTTTCTTCATATACATCCTCTCCTTTCTCTTTTCCGTATATATAAAGTTTTTCCCACCTTACACGACCATTATAGAGTTGAAGGAGTTAGATTTTGGTTAGAATGCATTGTCAGATAAAAAAAAGTTCCGCAATACGCATGAACTTTTCACTCTCTTTATTGATTGGTATTCTGTATATAATAATGCAGCCGTTCCTTGCGATTACGCACCTTCCCCTGAAAGCTGGAGGATACACGCTGTGCAATCCGATATGCATCATCTTCCCGCTGGCATGGCAAAAGAACAAGAAACTGGAAGCGATTCAATCTGGTGAATACATCACCGCTTCTTAAAGAGCTTTGTATGGAGGCTTTCGCCTTTTCCAGTAAGATCTCCAGACGATTTTCATCATCTCCCTCTGTTTTAATTTCAAAAATGAATAGAAAATACCGTAAATTCTCACGTGCTGCATTTCGCATGGAGATTTCATAAATATAATCGAATGCAGTATTATCGCAATATAATGCGCCGCTGGAAATTTCCTTGCTCTTATAATAGGAGGTAATGCCCTCAATATTTTTCTTCTCCTCATTATTTCCGATGATATTGGAATACAGCTCCTTCATTTTTTCTGAAAGACTGACTGCATATTCACTCACCAGCATTCTTGTGGAGGTCTGGTAATATTCATAGGCAGCCGCATAATCGCCCTCACTGATCAGTGCCTGAATATAATAGAAATGATTTTCCTCAACAGAGGGCTCCAGTGTTGCTGCCTTCAAAGCGACACTCTTTAAATCCGAAAACTGTCCATTGCGAAGATAATACGCACACAGCCTATCTGTTACATCCAAAAATACATTGCGGAAATACTCCACCTTCTGAATGAACCACAGCTGCTCCGTATCGTTATAAAGGCCCCCATCATACAAATCGATGATTATTCTCGCATGTATGGAGGTGTTGTCATCATAGCTGTCTGCCTTTTCAATTCCTGCGAACTCCTTTTCAAACAACGTTGTATCCACGACAGTTTCAATCTCAGGCTGGAACCTATAACCGCCCTTTTCCGTCTGAATCAAATCAATATCCTGCAGTGCAGGTATTTCCTTCAGCAGCTTACGCAGACGAAAGATGTTGAATTTCAGAGAGCTCAGCGGATTATCACTATTTTCCCAAAACAGCTCCATCAGAAATTCTCTGGAAACATTTTTCCTATCCTGCAGTATCAGAACTTCCAACAGACTGAGCGACTGACGAGACAGATAATCCCGCATATTGAACACTTCTCCGCCATACTCAATCGTAAAACCATCAAACAGATGTATATACATTTTACTACTGTTCATGAAAATCCTCCTCACCTTACTCGAATGCTTGCTATCGGATAGGGGCATATCCCCTTCTATGCACTACATACAGAAACTGTCTGAAAACCCTGCCCTATCATGCTACTGCAAAATCGAAAAATTGTCCACAATAAGGTTATAATATTTTTGTAAAATACAGCATTTTGAGAACAAATACCAGGGTACGCTACACCCTTATTATGACAGATACGAATGTTTCATTGCAATAAAAACGGTCTGAACCGTTGATTTATGGACTAAACCGTTTTAAATCGTGTTATAAAATCCTTTCATAACAGTTTATGATTAAAACGCTAATACACCGCTGCCCTTATCCGCCTGCCTTATCCACTCTGTTTCTTATGCAATCATTAGGGTTTACTCCCCTTATGCAGGAAAGAAAAAGACCCTTCGGTCTTTTCTCCTTACATCATCGGTGAAAACAGATTCAGAATGGCCCGCATAATACGAACCGGAAGCCGGACCTGACGACATTCCTCCAGGGTAACCTGATGACTTTTCGCCAGTGTTTCTAAATAATCCTTTTTCACATCCATAACCACCTTGCTGCGATAGAACCACACCCCGCATTCATAATGCAGATAGTAGGAGCGATAATCCATATTCACCGTACCGACAATCGCCATTTTATCATCAACGACAAAGGTTTTTCCATGGACAAAGCCCGGTGTGTATTCATAAATTTTTACACCACCCTCAATCAGGTCCTTATAATTGGAGCGGGTCACAGCAAATACATACCATTTATCCGGAATATGGGGAACAAGAATTCGGACATCGATCCCGTTTTTAGCCGCCAGCAGCAATGCTGTTTTCATCTCATTGTCGATTACAAGATACGGCGTTGTTGCATATACATAGCGATTGGCGCTGTTGATCATATTGATATGCGTATATTCTCCGACATTTTCCTCATCGGTCGGGGAATCGCTGTACGGCTGCACATAGCCGTCATTGTGAATATTCTCGAACACCTTGAAATCCGGCTTATAGGAAAAAACATCATCCTTTTCCTTTTCGTCATAATTCCAGAATTGCAGAAACATCAGCGTCAGATTCCATACAGCTTCTCCGCGAATCATGACACTGCAATCCTTCCAGTGTCCAAAGCGCTCCTTCTGATTGATATACTCATCCGCAAGATTGATTCCCCCGGTCATTCCCACCTTCCCGTCAATGACAAGGATTTTTCGATGATCGCGGTTATTCATCTGCATGGCAAGCCGCGGCTTGATCGGATTGAATACCTTCGCCTGAATTCCGAGCCTTCTCAGCGTCAGATAGTAATCCTGTGGCAGCGTTGTAATACAGCCCGCATCATCGTACATGACACGTACCTCCACACCCTGCTTCACCTTATCGATCAGAATATCCAGAATGGTATCCCACATCACACCCGGAGCGATAATGAAGTATTCCATAAAAATGAAGCTTTCAGCCTTTTTCAGTTCTTCCACCATTGCCTTGAATTTTGCCTCACCTACCGGAAAGTAGGTTGTTTCCGTATGATTATAGATGGGAAAAATTGCATTCTTCCACAGATAATTGGCCTGCTTGTGTGCAAGCGGATCCTCTGCCTCCAAGGCTTCCATAATTTCTGTATTCTGCCATGAAATTTCCTGATAGTTTTCCAGTGCCTCATTATCTCGCTTGCGCAGCTCCTTGGGAACCTTTTGACCGCCAAACAGCAGATAGATCAGACCTCCGAAGACAGGAACTGCCATAATCAGCAGCACCCAAGTCAGCTTATAGGTCGGATTGTCATTTTTATTGATAATGTAGATGCTCATACAGAAGCTCAGGGCGATCAGTATAAAATAAATAGCCACAAAGTATTCACTGAGCTTGAAAACGATACCGAAAAATACGAACAGCTGAATCAGAATCAGTACAGATACAATTAAAATTTTATTATGTAAAAGGGATAGTAGTTTACGAATCATGCGGCTCCCTCCTTTTTTTATTTCTGGTTATGCAGATATTCTTTCACCATCGTGATATTGCCATCCAGCGTTTCCGGCTCTATATCACGATCCTTGCCCGTGCCGGTTCCGCTAACACAAAGACTTCCGGCATCATCCAGCTCGCCACAGGAAATAACAACCGCTTTCTTGAAATATGCCATAGCACTTTGTGTACGCATATCCTCATTTAGCTTGATGACATCAATCGCTTTCTTTTTCGGATGATATTTAGCTATTTCATTTGCCAGCTTACGGTTCTGCGGATTGAAGCCAATCTGTACGACGCTGCCCTTTGCGATGCAGTCCAGACAGATGAGCGGAGGATTTTTACCCGCATTGGCCAGATCCTTTGCGGCTGCCTCTGCACCGATAAAACGCATCTTGTTCTTATCCGTAAACAGAAAGCCCACCTTCTTACGCTCGTCCTTGCTCAGACCTCTTGCGATTTCAACAGCAGCGGCTATTGTCGCAGAATTACGGTTATAATTATGAGCATTGTGAAAGCCGTGCATCATCCAGTACATCAGCATGACAGTCAGCAGGAATAAGCCAAAGGAAATCAGTGACGCCAGTCCTGTGGAAGTAATCAGCGGCTGCAATCCATACAGACCTCCGAAAATCAATGCAAAGAATATGAAAATCGGGACATAGGTTGCGACCATGGTCTTGTTTGCCGTTTTGGTACCGTCAAAAGGAAAATACAGCACCTTTTTCCAAAACTTTCTTTCCGGTGTATCGTAGGGTACGACAATGACCGTCTTCATCTGCTTCATGTTTCCATACAAATAGTTATGGGCATGTGACAGCAGCTTTTTCCCTTCAATCATCGTGGATTCATATCCAAGGGCATGAAAATCCTGATGTAATGCTTCGATAAAACGCTTCTTCTGTCGTCTGCTGAAACGTGTACCATATGTTTTTGTATATTTCTCTAATACTGTTTTATCCATATAAGTGCCTCCTGAAACTAATATTCTTATTATACTAGAAATAAGAGAAAAATTACAGTGAATACTGAATATACGAAAGAAAAACCGAATTCAGTATCCTGTATCCTCTTTCATTCAAGCCGATTATGTATGTGGGGACATTCTTTCTGTAAATTACAGTCGGCAGTAGCACCTTGACTTCATACCGTGGCACAGGACAGGAAAAGAGGTACTGCACGGTATGAGCGGATATAGCAGAAAAGCTCACGTATCTTGTGAGCTCTCTATGAAATCAATTCTTAGGATTTGCCTTGCTTTCTTCTTCGCCTGATAGCGATAGCAGCACCTCCGGCGAGCAGTGTAAGCATACCGGCTGTGGCTGTGGCTGTGGTATCACCGGTATCCGGATGCTCAGCAACAGGTTTTGACGACTTCTTTTCTTCTTCTTTCTGCGGTTTTTCTTCCCCCTCTACCGCTGCCATCTGCAAGCTGCGATAGCTCTTCTGCAGGGTCTCATATGCTTTGGTTACAGCGGCATCATCAGCTGTTTCATCCTTCAAAACGGCTTCTGCCTGCTCAAGCGCCTTTACAAATGCCTCCCATGAATCTGCAGTATATCCATCCTTCTTTACAGTCTTCAGCATATTTACCAGAGTCTGCAGCTGCTCCTTGTTCACAGTGCTCTGTGCAGCTTCCAGTGCCAGAACTGCCTGTCTCAGATTGTTTTGTGCCGTATCCACTTCACTCTGTAAAGCCGACTCATCCGCCAACACCTTTTCAGCTGCGGCAATAGCTTTTTTAAGCGCGGCATAGCTGCTCGCTGTATAGCCTTCCGCTTTGATTTTCTTGGCGGATGCCAGAAGCTCCTTCAATTCTCTCTTGTCGGCGGTGATAACTGCTTTTTCCAGCCCCTGCATCGCCTTTTCCAAAGCAGCTGCACTGCTGTTCACATCCATTTGCGCAGCAGTTTCATCCGCAAACACCGCAGCTGCACGATACCATGCTGCTTCAAATGTCTTCCAGCTATCTTTTGTATAGTCTTCCTTTACATAGGTTTTAGCCTGCTCCAGAAGCTTCTGCAGCTCTTTCTTGTCTGCCTTTACTGTGACCTTCACCTCTATGGTGTGACCGGCTGCTTTTCCATGTAAGGTATACACGCCGGCTTTGTTTACATTCACATCATCCAGCTTCCATGTGATCGTCTCCAGCAATTCAACATCGTTGTCAAGCTTAACACGAATCTGTTTCGGCAGCTGATCCTTTAGTGTCTTATCACCGAATGCAAGTGTTATTGATGGAACATTCTCCATCAGACGTACAACAGATGCATCTGGGTATTGTATAGTTACATTGTTAAAGACGGTAGTTGAACGGAAGGTCTGTACACCGAGATAGCCATCCTGCATATCCACATTGCTTCGTTCCAAAATCTTTTCACCATCCAGCCAATACTCCAATTTACCGGCACCGTCATAAACAACCTTCAAATGCGCCTGCGTTGCTGCTTTGGATTTCTTTGCCGGAATTACTTTTGTCTCATTCCAGATTTCTCCGTTCTGATTTTTAAACAGCTTGGCAATAGAGCTGCCGTCATCCTTACGCTCAATGTTTGCACAGAACCAGTCAGCTGCCGGATTATTTCTGTCGCTGACACCGAATACGATACCTGCGGCAGTGCCCTCCAAAATTTGCATATCCGCTTCATATACAAATGCTTTGTCTTTGAATATCCGTGTATCATGAATCAAAAAGCTGTCACCCCCGGTATTGGTGCCGATAACTCCGTCCGTAGATTTTGCCCAAATACCTCCATCCAGCTTCCAATCCGGAATATTTGAAGCAAAGCTGGATGTGAAGATTTTGATTTCCACTTCTTTTTCCAGACCTTTTGCGGATGCTTTTATTTTATAGGTTCCCTCCTTGCTGCCGGAAACAACAATACTTCCTTTTTCTTCTTTCACAAGCTGCAGTCCCGGATCAATCGTCCAAACGATATCTCCACTTTCCATATTCGGATACATATTGGTATCCACACGGAATTCTGTATGAACCTCAGCTTCCCGAGGAGCGGACAGATAAAGCTGCGGTGCTTCCGAATCAGAGCCTGATTTACCGGTATACATGGACTTCATATCGTAAATTTTCAGCTGATCAATCGTAACGTCTCCTTCATCACAGAAGAATTCCATACCGATATTGCTGTTTTCCTGATACATAGCGGTAGAAATATTGGCCTCTCCATCGTTGCCAAATGCTTCTACAGCACCCTGATCAATGATAATACGAAGTTTAACCTTATTTCCTTCCAGCGGTTTCAGGGTATAAGAGAAATTACCGCTGTTCACATGATAGCCTGCATTTCTGCCATCCACATACATTTTCTGTGTTTCCTTATTGTATTTGAAAATCAGCTCCTTTCCATTTCCCTTGCGCAGCTTGAAGCCGAATTCCTTCGCAGTTCCCAGCGTGAATTCACCCTCCAGGTCATAGCGGATGCCGGATATGCCTCGCAGGATATTGGCATCAGATGAGGAAACCTTTTTATTTTTTGTCTGATACAGCATATGATTTGTATCCCTTAGAGCGTTCACTTCCTCCACAACATTCGATGTTACGATATAGTTACCGTCTGCATCCTGCTTCAATCCGTATTCCTGCGGAAGTGATTGCAATCCCTTATATGTTTTGCCATCGAATTCTATGAAGTCCTGCAGCCAGCTGATTCCAATCTGACGATTCTTTCCTGTACCGTCCCGATAAAATGTCATCGTTGCATATTTCCCAAAACCGCCCCATGGATTGGCATTGGAATCAATATCCATCTTTTCAGATTCTGCAGTCCATTTATAAATACCATTTTCATCCTTTTCCATACTTCCGACTACATAAAATCCGGCACTACCGTTATAAATCCACTTAGTTTCTCCTGTTCCATTTACCTTTGCCGGAATCAGTCCCGGACACTCAGAATGAATCTGATCTCCGTTTTTATAGGTCAAATTCTGAGATCTTGTCCAATGAATCAAATCCTTGCTGGTGAAAATCTGTGCAGCGCCTCCTGCCGTCACCATATACCATGTCTTGCTGTCATCACCGTCTATCTGAAAAACCTTCGGATCACGGAAATCATTTCCCGAAAGGGTATTGCCTTCATTTGGAAGAACCGGATTACCGGCATATTTCTGCCATGTAATCCCGTGATCCTTACTGGTAGCGATTGCCTGAGATTGCTTTCCTGTTTTTTCATTATGATATGTATATATAGAAACCAGTCTGGATTCTCCGGATTTGTTATTATCAAACAATCCGGAAGTATTCTCTGTATCCTCTACTGCAGAACCCGAGAAAATAAGACCGTGTTCATCGATTTGCAAGCCTAGCGGCTGCTGTTCCCAGTTTACAAGATCCTTGGAGCGTACATGTGCCTGCGACTGCTTATAGAAGTTATTATTGGGGGAATATTGATAGAATAAATGCCAGTAGCCGTCTGTGGAATCATATACCATACCGTTGGGATCATTCATAAAGTTAATCTGTGGTGTCACATGGAACTGTGCGCGGTATGGCTGCTGTGCCAGCTCTGCTGTTGACAGCCATTTATTTACAGCGAAATTGATATTCTCACGGAACCCGTCTTTTTCAATCGTAACTCCCATATTCAGAAAATTCATATCGAAGTCTTCCGCAGTTAAGGTAAAGGTATCAGTGACCTTTTGTTTTTCCTTTATCACCTTGTTGTTACGATCCTTCAGTGTAATGTAAACATCCCCGCTGGATTCCGGCTTTACCACGACACGATCCACGCCGGCCGGAATATCCATACCGTAGTTTTTCACATCCGGGTCAAATGTTGGAGTAATCGTCACGCCATCCGTTAATATTTTGAAATCACTCAGCTTCGCCTCTTCAACAGGAGGAAGCTCACCAGCGGCCTTGTGATACAAATTCTGATATTCGATATTTCCATCCCATGTTAGCAGTCCGAGATAGGATTCTCCCTTATGACGGCTGTCCTTTTCACGCATAATTCCTTTTCCATTGGCATAAACATAGATGTCTTCTCCAACGACGATTACCTTGATATCATAGGAGCCATCTGCATTCGGCTCCACATCGCTCAAAGGAACCTCTGCAATACTGCCGCCTGTTGGAAATTCAAACAGCTTGAAAATATTATGTGTGTAATCCGCATTGATCACATAACAGCCGTCCTTGGGATTGTTTGGATTCTGTACACGGAACATCAATGCCCCGGCACCCTTTTCATCCAGATTGTTTATGTTGGCGGAATACTCGAAGTTTTCTATTTTCGTATCAGAGATTGCAAAGTTATCGCCGTTTCCCTGCGAGTGCATACCCTTTTCTGTGATTTTCCAGCTTCCCTGAAGACCGCGCAGATTTTCCAAGGTGGTGTGGAATAAGCTTTCATCTGCTCTTTCTGTACGATCTGTGAACTGGATATTGGAAAGCTCAGCCTCTGTCTGAAAGGATAGCAGTCCAATATATCCGCCGGCCCAGTCATCCATATTTCCGCTCATCACATTTTCACTGCCGCCTTCACTGGTTACCTTGTAGATAAAGTCCCCATTTGCCTTTATATCCAGATCCAGATGTACCGTTTTTGTAGAATCATAGTCATTCAGTATCTGCATGGGCTGATAATTATGATCACCGGGCACACGAAACATGCGCATTTTGTTTTCTCCCTCATGCCTGATGACATTTGCTGCTCTCCATGCCTTGCTGGGATCATTTCGATTTCCCACACCGACCAGCAGTGCAGCGCATTGCGCATTCCCACTTTTGATTGTTAAATCTGCACTGTAGTGAAAATCATCTGCCAGCTCTTGTATGTCCTCACTCATCGCAAAATTATCCCCGTTCGTATTGTCCAGGATCACTTTGCCATCCTCTGTGCGAACATGCTCTCCTTTAAATCTTGTCAGCTGTACAGAAGCTGCTTCTTTTGTATTCTGCTCCTTTGGTGCAGGCACCTGTACCTCCTGTGGCTCAGCCGCAATAGTCTCAGCCATTACATTAAAAGGAACTAAATTGGTAACTGCCATGGAACATGACAGAAAAGCTGTCAGCATTCTTGTCGTTTTTCTCGTCATACGATCTCTCCTTTTCCTATCCTTCCAACATCTTATCGATGCTCTATTTAAAGTATATCGAAAGAAAAAATGTCAACACAGTGTATTTTGTAATCACTTACATTGACATTCGTTAAACTGTTTATAGTTATGCATTGCGTGTTATGTGCCTGTAGTTCAGCAGGCAGGCTGTAGCTTTGCCCCATCCTGCAGATACCAGATTGCCAGCTGTGTTCGGTCTCTAAGCTGCAGCTTCTCCAGAATAATACTCAGATAATTCCGTATCGTTCCTTCAGTAAAAATCATCTTTTCAGCGATTTCACGATTGGACATCCCCTTTGCAATCGCACCGATGATATCCCATTCCCGCTCACTCAGCTTCTTTACACGCAGATTCACGCGCAGATGCTCCTGATTCTCCCTCTTCAGCCGTTTTCCGTAATGTATCATATGAACCATCTTTGCCCCAACATCCGGGTTCAGCACACTGCCGCCCTTTATTGTTGTTTCTATAGCATACTTCAGCTCCCCTAATGAAATGCCCTTGAGAATATATCCACTGGCCCCATAGACAAGTGCCTTCATTACATATTCGTCATCAAGAAAGGTTGTCAAAATCAAAACATGTACCTTTGGATATTTCTCTTTTACTATACGGGTACACTCCACGCCATCCATTACCGGCATACGAATATCCATCAGGATGATATCAACAGCCCTTCCCTCAAGCTGCTGCAACACCTCTTCCCCATTTCCTACGACACTATTCACCGCAAACCCCTCGATGGAATCCAAAATAATTTTCAGACTCTCGCGAATTAACTGCTGATCCTCAGCTACCATAATGTTTATCATGTCCACTTTCCCTCACATCGTCTCAAATGGTATACATTTATACATAACTGCATTTCCAGTCGAATTGGGCGTATTATGCACAAAAAAACAGCAGATTCTGCTGTTTTATACGTATTTCATAAAGTATAAGTAAATGAATACTTTCAACAAACTGCTTTCATTCTCTGAATTAGTCATCATAGAATCTGGCGTATCCGATTAACAAGCATTGCCAATACAGCTGCTGCACCTTCAACATTGATCGACCGCTTTCAGCCCATATACTGCTTCAACCACCTTCCTTTCTTCTTACCAGACGATACAGCGTAATATGTTGTTCTACTTCCTATTTTAGTGCGCATAAAACCATACGTCAATTAACATTTGTAATCGGTTACACAACGAAATTCGCTGTAATAGCTGTCTGTCATACAGCAATCACACGCAGCTGGCAGCTATCCTATATCCTTCCTTATTTCAGCCGCTGCAAGTAAAAACACCCGGCTGGGCAACCGGGTGCAATTCATTCCATCATATTATAGGGTAATTTCTATCACATTTTCGAAAGGGTTATTATATGCACGGACGTAAACGAGCGGCTTCCCGCTCATACTGCTGATTACTGACTCCACACGAATGATGGGAGTGTTCATTTTGATTTTCAGCAGGTTCGCAAACTGAACCGGAACCAGCATGGGAATAAACTTTTGTGTAACACGTCCGTTCTTTACATAATCGTTCATATCCAGCAGATTTTTCAGGTTCTTCATATCTGCATCGGATATCTGGTTTCGGATAAAGAAGATCTCCTCTACGCTGGTCGGCTTGGAATTGACGGTATTCAACCGAACAACGCTCAACACCTGATCGTCCTGATCGATTTCCAATATCGGTGCAATGTCTGCGGCATCCTTTACATTAAAATACATGACGATGAACTCGCTGATTTCTTCCTGCAGCATTTCCGCAGCTGTATTTCTCTTCAGCAGCTTACGGTCAGCGACAAAGGTTCCCTTGTTTTTATCGCGGTAGAGGAAACCCTCCTCAACCAGCTCATCGATTGCTTTTCGCACAGTCATGC
>ERZ781275.1216-NODE-1216-length-19418-cov-7.802407_pt1 | contig 19418 bp, 15 predicted proteins | sample MGYA00375853_ERZ781275 | MGnify/ENA primary metagenome ERZ781275 (study PRJEB29790, sample SAMN03653691) | human gut metagenome | host: Homo sapiens | place: USA: Dallas, Texas | collected 2012-07-23 | study: EMG produced TPA metagenomics assembly of the Gut...
TCCACCCCACTGCCCTCGTTGTCCTGGCAGATGCGGTTCCAGCAGGCTCCATACCTCATCGCTGATGTCGTGGCGTTGTTGTTCATTGCTCATGGGAACACCTCTTTCGGCTTTCTTGCTCCCATTATACCATATCGCTCGTGTAAACACTATTTAACAAATTTTTTATTGCTGTGTTAGCGGCACTTCGTTTCGTGCCCTTTTGTGCCTTGTAGCGCAGCGGAAAGGTATGGTCATAAAAATGAAATTGGGCTATCTCAGCGATCTGACCGGCGACGTCATCGAATTTTTGGGGCGGAATCAAATTGGACACGTCGAACTGCTTTGCGACCGTAGTATGAACTTTGACGTCGAAAAGATGTCGGCATCGGATCTTCAGATGCTGCGCTCCCGACTGGAGCAAAATCATGTCCGTCTGGACTCCCTGGCATGGTTTGTCACCAACCAGCTGGAGTCGGACAAGGGCCAGCAAAAAAAGAACATCGCCTATTTCAGGAAACTTATCGCGTGCGCCAAGGATTTCCAAACCAGTTTGATTTCCATCGGTACCATCCACCACCCATCCCTGGATATTCGCAACCATATGGAGGAGGCGCTCGAACTCTATGAAACAAATTTTCGGGAGTATGCTCATATTGCCGAACAGGAAGGGATCCGGCTGAGCATCGAGAACTGTCCGGAATTTGGAAACCTGGCCTACAGCCCAGAGGCTCTCGACGCAATGTTCGAGCGCGTCCCCTCCAGAGCCATCGGCATCGAATTTGATCCCTCTCACCTCGCATGGGAAGGAATTGACCCAGTCCGCTTTCTGCGACACTTTTCCGACAGAATTTTTGCGGTTCATGCGAAGGATACGGAAATTCTGGAGGACAACCTGTTCCGCTACGGCGTTGCCGGCCGGATGCTCGGCAACGAAGCGGAGAAAGAGCAGAGCCTTTATTGGCGCTACCGTTTGCCGGGGATGGGCATCATCGACTGGAAGGACCTGTTTAATGGGCTTTATGAGATTGGGTTTGACGGTACGGTATTTATTGAAGTGGAGGATCCCCTCTTCTGCGGCGGCCCGGTCTTCTCGGATGATCCGAAAATTTTGGCCAAGCGGTATGAAGGAGCAATTCTGGCCAAGCGTTTTCTGCAGAGCTACATCGTCTGACTAATAGAGTGGACAGGAGGGGAGGAAGAGCGATGAAACTGGTGGTGGCAGCTAATCCCGGTCGGTTGGAGCGGATTAAAACTTTCGTCGAAAAACTGGATCTTGGAGTTGACTGCTTTGCCTTTCAGACAGAACTGCAAAGAGCTCTGCGCCATTGTCAGGAGAGCTCTCACTCGCTCCTGCTGCTGGATTTCTCCTTTTTAAGCGATCCCGACTTTGCTCAGCTCTGGCTTCAGTCCAGTGAGCTCCGGGAACTCGCCGTCTGTTGTGTAGGAAAAGAGGAGGAACTCCACTTGCTGCCCGAAAGCAGGCGGGAACGGGCGCCCTTTTTCCTCCCTCTCTTCGATCTGCCGGAGAGAGAAGAAATATTCCAGGACATTACCCATATCATCTTGGAAAACTATCTCTCACAGGTCTGCTCAGGGACACCTGAGTCACAATTGGAACGAGTTGCCTCGCTGCTGGGCCTGAATAAGAGGGGAACAGCGGTTGCCGCAATGTATATCGGGATACGACAAAGCAGCCTGCCGATCACTGCGCGGGAGCTGGAAGGGCTGCTGCGGGAGGCGGGATATGAAAACAACTGCTTTGTCCCAAAGAATGACGACTGGATCGGGTTGATTATAAACGCCCCGACCGGCCATGCCGGAGCGGAGGAGCTCTGCTCACAGCTGCGGCGCAGGATTAAGGCCGTATGCGGAGATGGCGTTGTGATCTCTATCTGTTTGAGTCCCTGCACCAGGGAGCCTACACGGCTGCCATGTATTCTCTCACAGGCTGAAAGTGTGGCGTTCTACCAGGTCTATGACGGCAACGACAAAAATTATATCGCGTGGGACTCCCGAGATTATTTCTCCGGTTCCCGTCGGTACGAATTTCGGGAGATCGAACACTTCGAAGAGCTCAACAGGGCGATCGACCAGCTCGATTCGCAGATGTTCGTCATTGCTCTGCGCCATATGTTCGATGACATCATCTCCTGCCGGCTCGATCGGGACGACTTGCGGCAGGTTCTCTTTAAGTTGATGTCTTTGATTTTCAACGTCGGCATCTCCAATAACATTCCGGTAGATATTTGGGCGGACAACAGCTGCGCTGCACTCAATTTTGAATTTGTCTATCACATTGAAAATATCGAGGTGGAGTACAAGAGTTTTCTGGATATCTTTCTGCGTATCCTGCAATATCTCCGGGAAAGGCAGCAAAACCTGACAAAATACAGTCCCAAGGTGCGCAAGACCATGCGATTTATTGAAGAACACTACGCCGAGCATATTGAACTTGCCACACTGGCCTCGCTTGCCGAACTGTCGGACAACTATCTCTGCCATATTTTCAAAAAGGAGACCGGCTATCGTATCGTCGAATATATCAATTTGGTTCGGATGGAAAACGCGAAAAGACTGATTCAGGAGCAGCAGCTTCCGGCGGCAAAAATTGTGGAGCTGGTGGGATTTACCGATACTGCCTATTTTTGCACAATGTTTAAGCGTTTTACCGGCAAGACCGTAACCGAGTACCGCAACTCAATCGATCTTGATTAACCATATTCCCCCAATACGCCGGAAAACAAAAAGCGCTCCTCCCCATTGCCCTTTGCGGCAGTTTTTAGGGGAGGAGCGTTCTTCTTCGGGAAAATGCTCGTTACAGGAAATTCCGGTGTAACCGCCAAACAACATCGCGACCTTGCCGGCACTTACCATCCATGAGAAAATAGACAGCAAAAGCAGATGGGATTTTTGGGACAACTCCAGAAAATCTCAAGCAGATGGGAGAGGTCAAATGGAAACGCAGGCAATGGCAGTTCGGGAAGAAAACTGGCTTCGTGCCATCCAAGCGGCGGCACAAAGTGGAAAAACACAAGAGGCATGGTGCCGGGAACAAGGCATCGCGCCATCCACGTTTTACCGCTGGAAGCAAACCTTGCGGAATCGAGTGCTAAGCACACAACAGGCGGGAGGACCAGCTTCTTGCTTTTCCGAGCTTGCCATACCAGAAAAATATTGCAGAACCTGCGCCAGCCCCATGTGCGTCCAATCGTCCGGGGCAAAGCCGGGCATCCGGTGGAGTTTGGGCAAAAGCTCGGGTTTTCTGTGGTAGACGGCTATCGGAATCAGAACGGGACGGATAAACTCCCTTTCTGGAATGCGAAAGGAACTGAGCACGGATGAAGCAGAGCTTTGCGAGCTGACGGACTCTACGCTGAACAAACTCTTCGCTATGTCCGACAAGGACTATAAAAACTGGAGCTGTATCCCGATTTTGATGATGTAACAGATTGATTTTCCAATCGCCGGATTCAATTCCAGCCAACCGTCGTAGTTTTTCTCCGCCAATAGTCGGAAAAACATCTTGCCAATCATCGGAAAACCGTTGTGAAATTCATCGTTGCGAAGTATAATATAAGCACCGTGAAAGGAAACGAGGTGTTCCGAATGAAAAGATACAGGAAAAGAATTGCCGACGATATTCTGATACGGAAATTGGAGGGCAAAGGTGCGGTGCTGATTGAAGGTCCAAAATGGTGTGGGAAAACGACAACTGCCGAGCAGCTTGCCGCCAGTATTTTGTATATGGATGACCCGGAAAAGAAAGAACAGAACATCGCGATGTCTGAGCTGAATCCCAAACGACTGTTAAAAGGAGCGACACCGAGGCTTATCGACGAATGGCAGCTTGCCCCAAAGCTTTGGGACGCAATCCGGTTTGAGGTTGACCATCGTGGCGAGCTTGGACAGTTCGTTCTCACCGGCTCTGCTGTTCCCGCTGACACCAGGGAAATTACCCATTCCGGTACAGGACGCTTCACCTGGCTGACAATGAGACCGATGAGCTTATATGAATCTGGGGATTCGACAGGTGAAGTCCGTTTGAAAGATTTGTTTTCCGGTGCGGCAGAGATCGATGGGGCTTCCAACTTAAGTATCGACCGCCTGGCGTTCCTCGTGTGCCGAGGAGGATGGCCGCAGGCGGTGGATATGCGGGATGAAATTGCTTTAGACCAAGCGATGGACTATTATGACGCTGTTGTTCACTCCGACATTAACCGGGCTGACAATGTGCAGAAGAACCCCGAAAGAGTAAAACGTCTCATGCGTTCCTATGCCAGAAATCAGGGTGGTCAAGTTCCGAATACCGTACTTGCACAGGATATTGCCGCAAACGATGAAACGCCGATCAGCGAAGAAACGGTTGCATCTTATGTAAGTGCTCTGCGAAAAATCTTTGTTGTAGAGGATATGCCTGCATGGAACCCAAACCTTCGCTCTAAAACTGCGATTCGTTCCTCTGACACACGTTATTATATCGATCCCTCTATCGCTGCTGCTGCATTGGGTATCGGTCCGAATGACTTAATAAACGACTTGAAGACTTTCGGTTTTCTGTTCGAAACCCTCTGCATCAGAGACCTTCGTGTTTTTGCAGACGCTCTGAACGGTGAGGTCTACCATTACCGTGATAAGGACGGGCTGGAATGTGATGCGGTCGTCCATTTAAGAAATGGCAACTACGGTCTTATTGAAATCAAACTCGGAGGTGATCGACTCATTGAGGAGGGAGCCAAAAGTCTCAAATCAATGGAAGCTAAAATTGATACCGATAAGATGAACACTCCGTCTTTCCTTATGGTTTTGACGGGCACCGGTGATTATGCCTACCGTCGGCAGGATGGCGTATATGTAGTACCCATCGGCTGCTTGAGGAACTGATTCAGTAAAACAACTATGAATGAAAAGCATCTCCGCGGAGGTGCTTTTCTTATGCTCAAATCGAAAAGGAGGATTGATGATTGCCGAGTAAATTAGATTTTTACGATCAAATGGCAGACCACACCATAAAGCAGGTCACGGGCAGTTTCGGGGAATGGACGGCGTTTCTGGAAACAATGGGACGGCCGTACAAATATCCATTCCGTCAATCTTTTTGTTTCTTGCCTGCAGCGAAGCGATCTTCACCACATTTTTCTCACGCTCCTCACGGAGCTTGACTACTTTAGGGTTCATAAATCCTTTACGGCTGTAGTAGACGACCGAACGATAGGAAGTGCTGCTACCAATAGCTCGATGTGATGTTGGCATATTGGGCAGGGTCGCCGCTATGAAGTCTTACGCGTTTCTCTGAGCACCGCAGAACAGCCCTGCCAAAATCGGATCGAACTGATTGCCCGCCCCTTCAGAAATTGTCTGCAACGCCTGCTGGCGGGAAATCGCCTTCTGATACGGCCTGCCTGCGGTCATAGCCTCATAGACATCCGCAATGGCAACGAGGCGTGCGAGATAGGGAATGCTTTCACCGGCCAGCCCCAAGGGATATCCTGTACCATCCCATCGTTCATGATGGCACAGGCAGCAGTCCGCCATTGCAGCCCGGAACTCGAGGCCGCTTTGTGTTCTGGCTGCAGGCAGCAAGACCGTGTTGAGCAGGATTCGGGCGCCAAAAAATGTGTGTGCGGTCATCAGTGCATATTCCTCTGGTGCCAGGCGGCATGGCATGGTCCATATCTGCTGCGTGATTTCCACTTTTCCAACATCGTGATACAGTGCCATCTGTGCAACCTCCTCCGGGGTAAAGACTCGTACAGCATGGGGCATTCGCCGGTCAGGGGCGCCCTGCGCCAAAAGGAACAGGCATTGGGCATAGTTTGCCACCATTATGCTGTGTGCCTGCAGAAAAGCCGGCATCTTCTGGAAATCATGCTCCAACCGCTTCATTTTTCTTTGCAGGAAATTCAGTCTTCTTTTCGACACCTTAAAATCCTCTCTTTCAAATTTGGTATTCGTGAGCGGCTATCCGCTCCATAGAAAATACCGGAGCTCGGATGGTTACTTTACACGGATACAATTATGGCTCATGGGTATAACGCTGGTACGTGACAACTAAAATAGCCGCAAGTCATCGTCTTGATGAATTACGGCTATTGTCCTTTTTGAATTCAACACTTAATTTTGTGGCAAAAAATCTGCACAACATATCGGGTTATCCCCTCACCGGATATCGATGAACTTGTAAGGATATTGGTCAGGCAGCCGAAGGGTACAGCGGCGGACAGATCAAGTCGTCCGTCTCTGCGTCTGAAAATGGATGAAGCACAAAATACACCTGCAAACACGCTCAGAACATACCCCGGTATTTTTGCAATTTCACCAACGCGCTACGATACGGCCGTAGATGTGTTTCTTCGTGTAGTCATACCGGGTGATATGTACGATGACCCGGTCGCCGGGGTTGCAGTCGTATTCGGTATAGCCGCGGCCAAACAGGCACATACAAGTCGTTGTGTCCGCCAAGCGGCAAAAGACGCCGCCGCGATATCGGTTGGTGACGATCGCCTGCCGGTCACTTCCCACAGGATGCCGCGTATCGGCGCCGTCGAACGGATTGGGATGCTTATCATTGATGAGATCGGCTACCTTCCCATGGATATCCAGGGTGCCAATCTTTTCTTTCAGCTCATTGCCAGACGCTACGAAAAGACCTCTACCGTTTTTACCTCTAACAAAACCTTTTCCCAATGGAATGAGGTCTTTGCCGATGTCACCATTGCCTCTGCTATCCTCGACCGTGTCTTGCATCACTGTACCGTTATTAACATCAAGGGCGAGTCCTATCGCTTAAAAGAACGCAAGGAATTCATGCGCCAGAAACAGCAGATTGTCAACACACTTTTTGATCAGGGCAATGCCTGATTTTTTACATCTTTTCTCCGCCTCTTACCTACAAAATTTCCTCGGCGTTTTCTTACAATTTTAAATCGGCGTTGACAAGTGGAGCATGTGTTCGGTGTTGTCAAAAAGCAGCTGCGTTTTCGCAAGACGCGATACCGAGGGCTCGAAAAGCAACGGGCCAAATGCAATATGATGTTCGCGTTAGCAGATCTGCTTCTGGCTGACAGGCCCTGCCTGACGGCTTGAAGCCGTATGCTCTCGCGAAGCAATGAGCAGGGTGATCCGTGCTTTTCGCGGCTGTTGCTGTTCAGAGAAATGCCGCTTGTGAATTGTGCGGTGTTGCCTTAAAAACATAAAAAGCAGCGATTCTTAAGAATCAGCTGCTCACGTCTGAAAATCCGATTGCGGCGTTTACACTTTACGATTTTGTGGTATTCCTGAAATGCCCAAAATACGAAAGTGAGCGCAAAGCCATGTTTCAACGAAAAATCATGTATACAGGTTACACGCTAATCTGTTTTTTCTGCAAACAGCCGATTGGATTTCTCCAATCGGCTGTTTGGCATAATGATTTATTCTGTAATAGTGTAGTGTGTATTTCGTGCCTTTCCATTCTGTTTTAATAAGTTGCCCTTCACCATTCTTCGGATAACTCTGGCAGCAGTAGAAGCACTCACTTCAAGTAATCTAACCACATTATTTTTTGTAATTGAACCATAGGTTCTGACGTATTCCAATATTTTTTCTTCTTCATCACCTAGCTTTTTTTCAGTATTGATGGTATGCTGTGTGCCTGGTCTCGATGCAGTCTCAGTTTCTATTTCGTGTTTTGCGTTAATGTTAGGCAGTATAATCTTAAAGGCATTTTTTGTGGTTTCAATCACCGGTTTCTCCTGCATGCCTTCGTATGCCTTCATGATTTTGCCCATTCCGGTGCCATACGCCTCAATTAAGTGGAGTCTGTAAAATACATTCGCAAGATCCTGATTTCTGCACACGGAAATACCGACCATAACATCTTCCAGGTCAATTCCCGGCATCAGCCCGCCAATAGACACAAACTCAATCCGGTCTGCATAAATACTAATCAATGCGCTTGAACTAAAAGCATAATCACGATGGACAAGCAGATTCAGGAGTGCTTCTCTGACTGCGATTTCTGGATAATCTCTAACATCAGTCCGATACAGTTTTTCTATGGTTGCACGGGTCTGATTACGGAAATCAATAAAATCATACACTTCATTCATCTGTTGCATCAACGAACCATTAAACTCCCGGCGATCCTTAAAGATTGTTTGGTCTGTCCCCTGGAAGACTGCGACTTTGATGGTATGCACACATTGGTCAGACAGAAGCAGCGCTAAATTGCTGTAAAGTCCATCCTGATCGATCAATTTCAAAGTACGCATTTGCTGCGGTCCAAATTCGATTTTCCGAAGCACAAATTCTTTTTGCGTTTCCTCAAATGTAAGGTCCTGATTTAAAGAGCGCATGGCTTCAAAACGATCCCCATCCGTTTCCTTTATCATACGTCGGATTGCTGTATCAGTCGCAGGAACCGAAGAATATCCCTGGCGAACATATACGCCTTCCGGGCGCATTCCTTTACTGGCAAGATAATAAGGGCGGTCCGTTCCACGCTGAATATCCACGGCAACAACATTTTTACCATTTTCCACGATGGTTTCGTAGTGCAAAAACATTGTTACATCTGGTTTGATCGCATCCCGTACCATATTGCTGATCTGCAGAGAAACGCTGTCTGCATTATCCAATCCAACAACTGTGCCATCATCTCGGATCCCTATATACAGTTTGCCGCCATCACAATTTGCAAAAGCAATGATTTCCTTTTTTATATCATCAACTACAACCTCTTTTAGTTCTATGGTTTCACTTTCCTGAAAAAGCATAATGCCATCTCCTTGGATATAAATTAATATGTCTATCATACCAAATCGATTCAATCGAGTCAATTGTTCTGACTCGATTTTGACACGATCGATTAGATAAATGACACGATCGGACGTTTTAGAGGTGGCTTTTGTCGTTATTATGCTGTAACAGCACTACCGAAGTTCATTACGGCTCCAATGTCGCCAAGCCGGAGAACAGAGGGGCAATGTATGCGATAAAGGCGCCGATACCGTTGATAACCGCCCATGCGATCCATATTCTTTTCAGCCAGTCCCACGCCTGGTCAACTCTTTGCTGGCGCCCTCCCGAGAACTTACAGCCTAAAACAGCGACTGCACTCATCAGCCCTGCAAGCAACGTACTGATCCCCACGATTTTTTGATAGACGTCGGTAATAATCGAGCGTCCCACGGTCCAGATATCATCCACCGCAAAAGCAGGCGGTGTACAGACAAAGGTCAGAAGGACAACGCTCATTATCAGCACATAATATTGGGGCATTTTGCAGCATTGCCGATATACAATTTTGCCGAACACCTCGGCGGTGACGATCCAGCCGTTGTCCGTCTGTTTCTCGATTTTCGCTGTGGGCAGACGGTCCAGCACGGCCTCGATGCTCGGCCCTGTGTATGCAAAGCGGATACGCTGCAGCTCACCGCCGTACATAAACTGGATGCGCTTGCGCATCTCGCCCTCCTGAAACCTGTCCTTATACGGCACGCTGAAATGCTCCGCCGTGGCTTTCAGTTTTTCGATCTTATCGATGCGGTAAATCGTCGGAGATTTATCCGCCGGATTATCAAAATATTTTTCTTTGTCGATGCCGTCGATAAACGCCGCCAGATAGAAATAATACTCGCTGAACAGGATGCCCACCGGCTGTACCCGCCGTGTGACTGTATCGTTTTTGTGCGTGCGGTGATAGGTGATCTCTATGATCCGGTGCTTTTCCACCGCTGTGCCCAGTGTCCAGAGCTGTTCCACAAAGGCTTTTCCATGATGCGGTTCGGCATAATGAAACTTTTCGTTGGCAATCAGCGACTGCACCTGCTTCAGGCTTTCTTTCGGCGTACAGCAGCGGACGAGCTTGTCCAAAATGGGGAACATCTCATCTTTGACCATGCTGCGGCTTTCCAGAAGAATCTTGGCCACCGCCAGCACTTCGCTGTTCGTCAGCGCCAACGCGCTGTCCGTCCGCAGAACATACGCCCGCTCTCTGCCGTCGTAAACGAGAACGCGGGATTCTCCAGAGCGCGTAAAAAAATCCCGAAGATCTTCGATGTCGCGCTGAATGCTTTTTTCCGTGACGCCGAACCTTTGCGCAAGCTCTTTCTTGCGCAAGGCTTCGCCGCGCGTGAGCATGGTGTGCAGTTCCAGTATGCGCGTATTTTTATCTGTTTCTGCCATCAAACCATCTCCCTATACCGCTATCATAGCAAATATCGCCGCCCAAAATCTGTCCATCTGACAAAATTCTGTAGCAATTCTCACTTTTCCTTAATGATTCTATCATATATTCGCCTTTATCATCAATACGCTCTCTTAAAATCACTCATATATTCATGATAAACTCAACAAGAGGTATGAAGTTATGAGTGAAATTACGATCGCATTGGGTAAAAAAATACGTTCGCTCCGACAAGCCCGCAATTGGACGCAGGAGCAGCTTGCGGAATACGCAGAACTGCACGTTTCGTACATTGTGCTGCTCGAAAAAGGCGCGAACCGCGCCACGATTGAAACGCTGGAGAAGCTGGCAAAGGCATTCGGCATTTCCATCTCGGATCTGGTGCAGTCTCTGGACGATGCACGGGATGATCCCATACAAAAGCAGGTGCGCGAATTGATGGAAGATTTCATCCAAAAAATCGATGCAATCTACCGATAACCGCCTCTTTTGGTCTGCCTGATTGTGTCTATCTTCTATCATATATTTTCCCGCGCACAATTTGTTAAGCCGGCGGCTTAATAGTAAAAAAGGAACGGTCTGTGCCGTTCCTTTTTTACTGTTTGCAGCGGGAGCATTACTCCATTGATTCCAATATGCAGTGAATCTGTTTCACGACCGCCTGTATCTGCTCGTGCGTACGCTCGGCCTCTTTTGTTCTTTCTGCTTCTTTAACACAGAGATCCAGCAGCTGCTTTATCAGTGTCAAAAATTCTGGTGTCATTTCCACTTTTATCACCTCACGATTTTCATTTGCGGCAGAGTGTTCCAAAATATCAAATTTCCCCTTGAGCCGTTCCGGAGTAAATACCCTGTATTTTTGCAATAGTTCTCTGAGCGGCGGCACAGCGCTTATTCCCCGGGCATATTCTTCGCTTGCTATTTGCAGCATGGGCAAAATGTCCAAAACATTTTGCCCATACGCTTTCTGCAGCATCTGATGCAGATCGGCTGAAACTTTTCCGTGCAGGTACAGGCTGTGGTACTCCCATTCACTCATCGGAAGCGGAAGACCGCAGCCGATGAAAAACGAGGCAACTGCTATATTATTGCATGCGATCGCTCCTTCAAAAATTTTCAGCTTTGTGTTCAGCGAGATACCCGCCTCGTCAAATGCTTTGATGTTCCCAAGAGACGCGGCCGCACCGATATCCCACAGTTTTTCGTACGCAAGCGGATGGCGCATAAGGCCGCAAAGATATTCCGGTTCCCTTTTCGCAAAGCATTGTAAAAACGCAAGACACTTTGGGTTTTCTGCATCTATCCAATACCACAATTCATTGTCCAGCCGTGTGGGTGAAGCATTCTGTTCAAGCAGCCACTGCGCCGCTGCATAACGGCGATTCATCACCGCATAATAGACGGCAACGGAAGCATTATATGCGTTATCGCACCGGCACGCTCGCCAAATCACCTTTACCATTTCATCGTTTTGGCATTGCATTGCCATCTCCAGACTTTTGCAATACCATGTGCGGATCAGTACATCATCCTCATCATTGTTATAATCTTCCTGCAAAAAATGCGGGTCGGCCCCGGCAGAGAGAAGCAGCCTGACCAGCGGAACATTGTTTTGCCGAATCGCTGCCAGCAGTACAGGATATCCCGCAAAGTTACAGCACGCTCCCTGTGCCAGCAAATACCGTACCAAAGGAAGAGACTGTGCGTAGACTGCTCCCAAAAGCAACCCGGCCTTCCATTCCTTATGCAGTTCATCTCTTGCCGCCAGCGCTTTTATTTCCGATAGGCACTGCTTTTCATCCGCAAAGTTAAGTGCTTCAAGCTCACGAAAAATGTGAAGCATTTTCTTATCCGGATCGGACGAATGTGTGTCCGCGCCGTCCGGGCAGGCCCATACTCGCAAATCGCTTCCGCCTTCGTTCCAGTACACATCTCCGACATATTGGAAGACCGTATGGCAGCAAAAGTAGTGAGTCTCTTTTTCATTGCCGCTCATGTACCCGTAAAGGATCAGATCTGCTCCTTCTTTCGGTTTAGCAATATCTTCTTCGGAAAGTATATTTTTAGCTTTTATATAGAACGGCCGTTCCATTGTTCCATCGTCCAATACGATTTCCACGGTGCCAAGGCCATAATCGTAGTCCGTTGCCATGACCCTGCCCCAGACCCAGATATACCGGGGAATATCACTGTGCCAAAACGCGTCCAAATCCGCCAGCGGCACAAAATGATCCAGAATCGTTTGCTGCGCCCATTCCATATGCTGTGGAAGATCGCGCTTTGTTTCGTTTTCATTTGCAGATATCAAGCTTAAACCTCCCATATTTAGAGTCTACTGAACAACCCCAAACCCAATGAAAACACAATACATTAGCGCTCTGTTATGGTATCATAATGGCGATGAAGAGCAAAAAAAGACGGGTTTTGGGGTAGAGATGATGTATCAAAAGGAATCTGAACGGGTGAAAATGACGCTGGAGGACTTCATACTGCCCTTCGGCGGGAAATTGGACGCCGGTAACCGATGGGTGAAACTCGCGGCACTGATGCCTTGGGATATGATTGAGGACGTTTACGCCCGCAGCTTCAAGAACAAACGCCGGGACGGCAGGCCCGCCATTCCGGCCCGCATCGCGTTCGGCTCACTTCATATACAGGCGTCGGAGTGCTTCACGGATGAGAAGGTCGTGGAGAACATCAGTGAGAACCCGTATTTGCAGTACTTTCTCGGGCTACATGAGTTTCAGACGAAACCGTTGTTCGACACATCCATGATGACGTATTTCCGCAAGCGCTTCACAGCCGATGACGTTGCCGCCATCAACGAGGAGTTGTACCGGCGGGTGCATCCGCCCAAGGACGAGCCGCCGCAGGGCGGAGGGAATGGTGGAACATTGGTGCTGGACGCAACGGTTGCCCCGGCTGATGTGCGCTACCCGACGGATCTGTCGCTGCTGAACGAGTGCCGGGAGAATGTGGAGGAACTCATTGACACGGTCTGGGATAAGACCGAAAAACGCGGACACAAGACCTCGTATAACCGCAGGAAGGCCCGCAAGCGCTACCTGAAGATCGCGAAGTTGCGCAAGGCGAAGCGGAAAGCGGTCAAACAAGCGGTTTCAGAGCAGTTGGATTACGTGGAGCGCGGACTCTCCGATCTGGACAATTTGCTTGCAGCCCTGCCGAAGGACATGTTGAAACATCGCCAGTGGGAGCGACTGGCTACGCTCCGCAGTGTGGCCGAGCAGCAGCGAACGCATCTGGAGAATCCCCAAGCCTCCATTCCCGACAGGATCGTCAACCTGCGCCAGCCCCATGTGCGTCCAATCGTCCGGGGCAAAGCCGGGCATCCGGTGGAGTTTGGGCAAAAGCTCGGGTTTTCTGTGGTAGACGGCTACACCTTCATTGACGCGCAGAGCTTTGACAACTTCAACGAGGGCGTCACATTGATCGCAAGTGCAGAGAAATACAAAGCGCGTTTCGGGCACTATCCGGAGCGAATTCTGGCAGATACGATCTACCGAAACCGGGAAAACCGGCGCTTCTGCAAAGAGCACGGGATCCGGCTCTCGGGGCCGAGACTGGGGCGGCCCAAGGCTGACGAGTTGGAGGCTGACCGGGAGATTGCGTATCGCGACAGCTGTGACCGCAACATTGTGGAGAGCCGCAACGGCATTGCCAAGCGGCGCTACGGTTTAGACAGAATACTGACATACCTGAGTTGCACGGCAAAAACCGAGGCGGCTCTGGTTGTGCTGGCCATGAACGCCGCCCACTGCCTGAGAACACTTTTGCGCACTTTTTTTGCGCGGATGTTCCGGCTGCTTCGCTGTTCTGAGGTTTTTTTCGGATTTGGTGGTTATCCAGTAGGACCTATTTATTCTCGAAAAAACGTTTGTAATCACTTCTTTTACAAATATTATAAAACGAGCACATGGACACGCCACTGTCCATGTGCTCGTTTTTATGCGTTTTATTCTCATTTTTATCGGAAATTATTTCTGTGTATATTGTTCCAGCAATCGCAGAATCGTTTTCGGCATATCATCAGCGAGCAGGCGCAACCTTCTATCGACCTCATCGGTGATCCGGGCGCCATTCTTCAGCACATACTCCAATATCGGCTCGACGTCCACTTCCAAATCATCGCTGTATACGGCCTCAGAAACCAGACTCTCTACAATATAGCAAGCGGCCTCATTCAGCTTGTCGGGAGCATCCTGCAAAAACGCAAACAGCTGTGAAACAAACGGAATTCCCAGCATCGCAAAGCCGTCGATCAAGTCGCCCCAGTCAGCATCGGCGTCTTCCTCATCATCCTCGTTTTCTTCTTCATAATCACTGTCCAGCAATTCCTCCATGCGTTCCGGCGCAAGTTCCATCAAAGCAGCGAGTGTATCAAGCGCCTTTTCGCGCTCCTCTTCAAAATCTGCTTGCTGGGCACTCTCAAGCAGGCCTACCAAAATTGAGCGGTCAATCACTTCATAATCTGCGCCATCATTCAAAAGGTATCGAACCGCGAGGCGGTTGCCCCGCCAGAGCGCGTGGTACAGCGCGCGCGTGCACCGCTCTGGTGTTTGACTATATTCCTCATAAATGTAGTCCATTTCAGAAAGATTGGAACAGTCCTCTGCAAAATCCATCGCATAAGCAAAATATGGCGATAACTCTTTCGGATCGGCTTCATCCCATTCTGTAATAAAATGTCGGCAAAGCATTTCGAATATCTGCTCGTCTCCACTGTCTGCCGCCAGAGATATCCATTTCGCACGGTGCTTCTCTACGCCGTGCTTCACCAATTCACAAACAAGCGCCCTCTCATTTTCCGACAGCGGAGACTTTGCTTCGGCATGCGATTGCAGAACCGCCTCCAGTAAAAGGCTGTTTTGATTATGCGCCTGCCGTGGCTCTTGGGCGGATTGCTCCGCAGCCTTCAAAAGCACCTCGTCTTTCTGCTGTATTGTCAGTGAAGCGAGAAACTCCATAGAAATTTTGCCATCGGATGTTACCGGGATACCGTAAATATCACTTGCCATTTCTACTCCTCCATTCATATCCTTACGCATCCGCAAACAAAATCGACTGCTTCTATTTGCAAATGCTCGGGAAAAATAAGCGCTGTTTCTCCGTTGTTTTTAGCATAACACATCATATTGTCCAAAATCTGTCCATCTGTTAAAATTATATCCGCTTTATGTATAAGCACAGTTTTCCGGCTGTGGAATCCATCAGCCCAAATCTATTCATTTCTGCTTATACACAATGCTCAGTTTTTTGCTTGTATCTATATATCACTAGGCGTTCACCAACCGATAAAAAGTGCTCTTGCTCACCCCCATCTTCCGCATGGCCTGCGCAGCCGTCAGCAGGCCCTTGTTGTATTCGTTCAATACTGGCTGCAGCCTGGCCCGGTCGATGGGCTTGCGGCCCTTGTATTTGCCCTCCTGTTTTGCCAGAGCGATACCCTCTTTCTGGCGTTGGAGAATGTATTCCCGCTCCAGCTCCGCAACCGCCGCGAATACCGTCAGCATGAATTTGCCTGTCGGCGTCCCGGTGTCGATGGCCTCCTTTTTGCTGATGAAACCGATTCCCTTGGCGGTCAGCTTTTCCATCAGCTCCAGCAGATCCTTTGTGTTTCTGGCAAAGCGGCTGATGCTCTCCACCACAATGGTATCGCCCTGCCGTGCAAACGCTAGCATCCTGTTCAGCTCCGGACGGTTCGTATCCTTGCCGCTGGCTCTGTCCACAAATACTTTTTCGACGCCCAGCTCACACATCAATACTTCCTGCCGCGCAGCATTCTGCTCTACGGTACTGACGCGGACGTATCCGATCAGCATAATCTGTCCCTCCCAAAATATGTTTGCCAAATGTGTTCCAAATTGCAAAAAAGAATGCCCGAGTTGGACATTCTTTTCGTGTTTTCAGTATTCCATCCGGGCGTATGCAGCTTCCATGAGCGCATTGTAAAACATTCCGGGGATATTCAGCATCTCCTCGATCTCCGCCTCGCAGTAGCCCTCCTCCAACAGCATGAGGACGTCTTCCTCCAGAAATCCCATATTGCAGGCTGTCTCCAACAGAGAGTCCAGCGGCGTATGGGAATCGTCTGTGAGGATGCGGTTCCGCTTTGGCTCGAAGAGATAGTAATCGCCGTAATTCCACCAGCGCAGATGCTTCTTCAGATTGGACGTATCAAAGCGGCTCATCTGCAGCCGTCCGTCCGGGCGGATACAGAGGATATCGCCCTCTGAAAGGCCGATGATCTCTTTGCTGCTGGAAATGAACCCGCACCGTTTGAGGGCTTCTTTCAAAATGTCAGCTGTGCTGGCGTAGCAGATCAGGCCGTTTTCAAAGCGGTAAATACACAAAGGGCTATTCCCCTTGATAAGATACAAATTGTTGAACTGATCCAGAACGGTCAAGGTAAATGTTCCCTCCAGCAGCGACGCGGCATTTCCAATGGTTTCCGCGTCCAGCCGTCCGTCCTGCTCCAGTAATTGTACGGCCGTATAACTGTCCGTCTGGATACTTGTCTTTGGCAGGTGATACCGCTTCTTCAGTTCGTCGTCGTTATGCAGTACACCGTTATGTGCCAGAGCAAAGCGCGTCTGTCCGCACAGACCGGGGAATGGATGGTTGTTGGCGTTGAAGGCGCCGTTGCCCTGTGTTGTCATCCGGGTGTGTCCCATTACAGCAGTCGTATGTGCGGGGACGAGCCAGGTCATTGCGTGGGCTGGTTTGGGCCGCTTGTAAATACGCAGATTTTGCCCCTGTACATATGCGATGCCGGAGGCATCTGTCCCACGCTGCTCGCTTGCCGTGGCGAGCGCTGTTGTCAGCCTGCGCATCTGTTTCTGTGTTAATGTATGATTTGGGTCGCTGAATCCAAACAATCCACACATCGATCACACCTCACCTTCCACAGAAACCGGCTCGTTGATGTACAAACGCCGTTCCTTCAGATACTGCACCAGTTCGGGATAGAGCAGGGGATCAACGCCAAGCATGATATCGCTCCAGGACAGTGCCTGCAGTTGTGTATCCGACAAAGAAATCGCCACGCTGCATAGCTTTTCAACAAGCTGCAGCGTGGCGATTAAAGTATTGTATTTCAGTGTCCCACGGAAGATACGAAATTCGATGGTGTCGGTGTTGGTGAGGTTGACGCAGGTATACCGGCCCTGGTACGACTTCTTGGCATGCTCCATGATCTCACGCCCGGTATCCTTGTACCCGTACCGGGCGGCCCACTGTTCTACCTGGCGCTGTGTGCGCCGTGAGAATCGGAGCAGCTCCTGCCAGAAGCGTTCAAACAGGTACAGGACATGGCCGATCTTTTCCTCCTGCTGGGCAGGTGTGTCACCAAAGTACGTGCGGTTCACATGGACATGCAGACCGCAGGTCGAGCTCTGGTGGGAATAGTAGCCGAGCTCTTTGAACTTTTCCAACGTTTCTTTCCACGGAACCTCATGCATATGGGCCTCCAGTGTACAGGGATGCGTGACAAGCTCCATTCCATCGTTGAGGCTGCCATCGGACTTGATGTAGCCGTACTCACCTGAACGGTTGAAGATATCGAGGACTTTCCGGGCATTTTCGGAATACTTGCCGCCCTCATCCACCTCCAGTTCAACGCCCATATACATAGGTGCGTCTCCGTGAAAAATCGGTACGGGCTTATACGAATAACAGTGGATTGCTTCGCCGCATTCGTGATAGCAATCCGAGCAATAGGGCGTTTCCTCGTCTTCGTCGTCTTCTTGGTAGTATGCTGAGGAAAAGGCAAGCAGACGATTGCAGTGGCTGCAATGGGTGTAGTGAGAATCATAACAGGACTCACACAGGTGAGTATCGCTGTCGCCAAAATCATCCTCCCGCCAGATCCGCTCACCGCAGTAGCTGCATTCCACGGTGTCTGTGTCGGCACAGGAGGGACAAACGGGCTCCCCTCCTACATGATACGCTTCTTCCGGGCGGACCTCGGCTCCGCATTGGGTACAAATTAAGTGTTCCATTTTTCTTCCTACTCCTTTTTGTCTTTGAGAAAACAGTCGGAAGCGGCCATCAGGACGGCAACCGCGAAGGCCAGCACCGCCTCAATGACCGCTTTACTCAGGGTAGGAACATATTTTTTGCGAACATATTCATTCCTCCTTTTATGATCTTCAGAGAAATGATATATGTTTCAAATATCCCGCTTTGCGGGGCTAATGAGGATAGCGATGCATAAAATTGATAAGGTCTTTTTTGCATATGCGCCACACGCCTCCCAGCTTTTGTGCCGGGAGTTGTCCCTTTTGGAGCAGACGGTATACAGTGTTTGGGTGCATATCCAGCAGCTCTGCAACTTCCGTTGGACGTAGTGTCAAGCGGGTATCCTCGACATCTTCTTGGATATCATTGTAATCGAAGGAATAGAACAGGCTCATAGTGAACACTCTCCTTGGGAATTTTAGTGAAAATCTGATTTATTAAGATGTTTCACTAATTTTCACCAAGTTTACCATTGAAGAAACAAAATAGAATCGGCTGAATTTCTCATATACCATATGCAGGCAGTTGGAGAATTTTCAGCCGATTATTGTATAGTGTTCAAAAGACAGACAGACAATACAAATTCACTTTTGTTTGCTGAAACGGTCTGATTTATAGAAATAAATGATTTTTGAGGGCCAATTCAAAAAATTGTCGTCTGTCTGTCTAGGGGCTCTTATCATCTGTACAGTGATGAGCAAAACAGGAGCAAAATAAAAAAGTGAAACAGTAAAGGAACGAAAAAAGCCAGACAGAGCAACAGCTAGAGATGAGATGTGAGCCAGCGTATTAAGGGTTGCAGCGCTGAAGCATTGCGCCTCCATAAACGCTCCTACCCAGACATCTTGAAGCGGGGGTAATACCTCTCGCGTTTTGAACCCAAGGCATAAGTCTTCTAGAAATAAGTGATTTCCGGGGTTAGCCATACTCGGAAACCTTTGTTATTTCTGCGTTTTCGGATTTTGCTCATGGCTAATCTGTATTATGTGGAGGGCGGGGCTTATACGGCTCAATTCCATCTAAAATAACTTTGATGCATTGATCAAGTTCAGAATAAGGGTTGAACCTTGATGTATTCGTAAGCGTTAGAGAGGATTCCTCTAGGCAATCAAAAATATACTTTATAATACGATTGAGGCATTCAACACTTTTTTTATGGGTGAGAATTTTGTTCTTTGCTAAATAGTGTCTACACAAGATCAGGCCAAAACAGTACACCAAATAGCAATGCAAC
>ERZ781275.1222-NODE-1222-length-19364-cov-3.278471_pt1 | contig 19364 bp, 20 predicted proteins | sample MGYA00375853_ERZ781275 | MGnify/ENA primary metagenome ERZ781275 (study PRJEB29790, sample SAMN03653691) | human gut metagenome | host: Homo sapiens | place: USA: Dallas, Texas | collected 2012-07-23 | study: EMG produced TPA metagenomics assembly of the Gut...
AAGACGGTGTGGAACGCGTATTTGAGCTGGTTATCAGCTTTGACATTGAAGACAAAACCTATGTCCTCTTAGCAGAAAGCGAAGAAAGTGAAGATGTATTCCCATTTGTTATCCGCGAGGATGAAAATGGCGAAGAAACCCTGTATCCAGTCGAAAGCGAAGAAGAATTCGCGTTGATCGAGCAGACCTACGAACAGCTCATGGAAGAAGACGACGATGATGACGAAGAATGCGGTTGTGGCTGCGGCTGCGGCGGAGACCATCAGGAATAATAATGGAGCTGAGCAGCTTCCCCATCGTTGAGGGGGAATTCATCTCCAGACCCAACCGATTTATTGCCCGGGTTATGATCGATACGGACAGCGCCCCACGTGAAATTACGGCGCACGTAGCAAATACCGGCCGGATGCGGGAGCTTCTCGTACCCGGCGCCCGGGTTCAAATGGCCTTTAATCCGTCGCCAAAGAGAAAGACGGATTTTACTTTACTGACAGTATGGTATAAAAGTACATGGGTTTGCATACACTCGACCATGGCCAATGCACTTGCCTTTGAGTATATGGAAAAGGCCCCGGATATCTGTCAGCTTAAAAGGGAAGTGACCTACGGCAAAAGCCGCTTTGATCTGGCTTTTGAGCGGAATGGACACCCCTGTCTGTACGAAGTGAAAAGCGCTAACCTGGTGGTTGGTGCTGCGGCGATGTTTCCAGACGCCCCGACCGAACGGGGCTGTAAACACCTGGAAGAACTCATGCATGCGCATACAGAAGGTTATGAGGCCGGTGTGCTCTTCGTTGTACAAAGAGAGGACGCTGAGTTTTTTACGCCCAATATTGCCACCGACCCGCTGTTTTCAGGACTTCTTAAAAAGGGAGCTGAAGAGGGGCTGGTCGTTCGCGCTCTAAGGTGTGTCATCAGAGGAAACATAATTAAAATTGATTCAGAGATACCGGTCCGTTTTGATACGACCGGACGGATATAAAATAACGAAAGGAGATTATTTTGAACGAAACACAACAGAATAAAAACGAAAATAGAAATCAGAATCGTCAGAACCACCGGTCCAAAAGAAGGAACCACCCGCCAAAGCATAAAGATAAGCTTAAAGTGATTCCCATTGGGGGACTTGGTGAAATCGGAAAAAACATGACGGTCTTTGAATACAAGGACGAAATGATCATTGTCGACTGTGGCTTGAAATTCCCGGACGATGAAATGTACGGTATCGACATTGTGCTGCCAGATTTCAGCTATATTGTCGAAAATGCCGATAAGTTGAAGGGACTTTTTATCACTCATGGACATGAGGACCACATCGGAGGGATTGTCTATCTGGTTAAAAAGCTGGGCATTACAGTCCCAATCTACGCTACCAAATTTACCATGGGGCTCATCGACAAAAAGCTCGTTGAACACCGCCTGGTTACCAGTGTAGACCGCCAGGTTGTAAAGGCAGGCGATCGGGTGCAGAAGGGCAGCTTTGAGGTCGAGTTTATAAGAGTTAACCACAGTGTGGCCGATTCAGTAGCCTTTTATATCAAAACGCCGGCAGCTTCTGTTTTACACACCGGAGACTTTAAGATTGATTATCAGCCCATTGATGGCGAAATCATGGATTTACAGCGTATCGCCAAGCTGGGGAGCCAGGGTATCGACCTGCTCATGGCCGACAGCACCAACGTAGAGGAGCCAGGCTTCACGCCTTCAGAAAGCTCCGTTGGCGCGACCTTCTACAACCTGTTCAGAGGCTGTAAAAACCGGATCATTATCACCACCTTTGCATCAAACGTGCACCGGGTGCAGCAGATCATTGACGCGGCAGCCAGCTATAAGCGCAAGGTTATCATCAACGGCCGGAGCATGGAAAATATGGTGGAGGTCGCCTCCGATCTGGGCTATCTGAAAATCCCTAAAAATATCCTCATCGATATCAAGGATATGAAGAGCTACAAAGACAGTGAGCTGGTTGTCATCACCACCGGCAGCCAGGGTGAGCCCATGGCGGCCCTTGGCCGAATGGCCCACGGCGAGCACCGTTTCCTGAACATTAAAAAAGAAGACACGGTTATTATCTCAGCCTCTCCGGTACCGGGGAATGAAAAGATGGTTGCAGAAGTGATCAATAAGCTGGTGGACCTTGGCTCAGAGGTTGTCTATAAAAAATTTGCAGACATTCATGTTTCGGGCCATGCACGCCAGGAAGAGCTGAAGCTGGTCCAGACACTGGTTAAGCCAAAATTCTTCTTACCCGTTCACGGTGAGGCACGGATGCTCGTGCATCACGCCGCTCTTGCGGAAAGCGTGGGAACCGACAAGCGCAACATCTTTCTTGCGGAAAATGGGACGATCCTGGAACTGGATCACAGAAGCTGTAAAATTACCGGCAAGGTACAGGCAGAGCCAGTACTGGTCGACGGCCTGGGTGTCGGCGACATTGGAAATATCGTATTAAATGACCGTAAACGCCTGTCAGAGGACGGCCTGTTTATTGTGGTGGTGACCATGCACAAGGGCAAGGCCATCTCAGGGCCAGACATTATCTCCAGAGGCTTCGTCTATGTACGCGAATCTGAAGAGCTCATCAACACAGCCCGAGAGGAAGTTAAAAAAGCCCTTCTGGCCTGTGAAGAAAAAGGCGTAGTGGACTGGAGCTCCATTAAAAACGAGATCCGTGAGTCTCTTTTCCGTTACCTGTACAGCCAGACAAACCGGAAGCCAATGATCCTGCCGATTTTAATGGAAGTATAACTTCACAGTTTTTAAATTAAATAGGATTTAGAAATCTTAAGCTTCAGAATATGGGAAAATTTTCCCATTATCTGGAGCTTTTTCTAAAATAATGGCTATAATTGTAAAAATTTAGTAACAATTTGATCTAAGATGTGTTATAATGTTGATTAAACGAAAAGAAAGGAACCTAGGGAATGAACGTATATGATGAAGCCAACAATCTGGCCCAGGCTCTTAAAGAATCAAATGAATACCAGAACTTTAAAGCAGCAGAGCTTAAGCTAAAGGCTGACGAAGAACATTACGCAATGGCTCAGGATTACGCGAAAAAGCAAATGGGCCTTCAGACAAAACAAATGATGGGCCAGGAGCTGACAGAGGAAGAGGTAGAAGCCTACAACTCATTAACAGCGTCCGTGCTGGGCATTCCGATTATTGCCGAATACTTTCAGGCGCAAATGTATTTTGGCATTGTCTTCCAGGATATCATGGATATTATCAGCAAAGCCGTTGATTTAGACATGAGCGGCATGTTTGGCGGCGAGGAAGACGCAGAGTAATTAAATAAATCCAGGGGGTACTTTCCAAAAAAACAAGGTACCCTTTTTTTGAGTAAATCCCCGTAATTGAGGTGAGTAAATGAAGATTAGATTAACCCAGGGCGAAGCGAAAAAAGAGGCTTCGGAGCCAAAAACGCAGAGCCGTCAGACACAAAAGCGGACGGCTCAGTCAACCGAGGTGGAGATGCGTAAAAAACGTGCGAAAGCCAAGCGTCCCGCGAATGCAGGCACCCAGACAGCACCAAAGAAAAAAACACAGCAGCGGCAGACAGCAGAGGGAACCGCAGCACGCCGCCCTGTAGAAGGCAGGAAAGCACAGGAACGCAGAGAGGCACCCCGCCAGGCGGGCGCAGCCGCCCCAAAGCAGAGACCAGCCGGCCAGAAAAAAGGCCAGTCTGGCCAAAGAGCTGGCAGCCCGGGCACTGCTAAGAAGAAGAGACCGGTACAGAAGCAGCCTGCCGAGCCACGCCAGAGAAGAGAAGCAGAGGAAATGGGAGCACCTGTAAAAAGAAAAAAAGGTGGACTAAAATATAAGCTGCCTATTGTCATCGCAGCCGTTGTGCTGATTGTCGTTATTGGCATCTTTGCAGGCAGAAGCTTCTATAACGCTATGCTGGAGCCCACAGGGACAAGCACAGAAACCATGATCGTCGAAATTCCAGACGGCTCGACCATCAAAGACGTTGGAGAGATCCTTTACGATCAGGGCTTAATTAAGAATACCATGATATTCCAGAGCTATGCAGGACGCCACAGCCGTGGCACAAGCGGTATGCAGGCCGGCAATTATGAAATGAACCACGCAATGTCCATCCCGGACATTGTGGACAAAATGCTGAACGGCGATGTCTACAGCGGTGCGATTCCAGTGCTCCTGTCCGAGGGCAAAAACATCAATGAAATGGCCCAGATACTGGAAAAGCATAATATCTGTACCTCAGCGGCCTTTATCAGTGAAACCAAGAAGCTGGGCGAATACAAAGCCCTGTATCCGATTTTGAGCAGCATTCCGGACGATAAGAACCGGACCCTTGAAGGCTACCTGTTCCCAGATACCTACGAGATCGAGCCTGGCAGCACTGCGTCCGACGTTGTGAAAAAAATGCTGGACCGTTTTACAGAGGTTTATAATCAGGATTTTATGCAGCAGACCATAGAGAAGGGCAAGACAGTGGATGAAATTGTCATTATGGCGTCCATCGTTGAGCTTGAAACTAAGCTGCCCGAGGACAAAGCCAATGCCGCCAGTGTTTTTTATAACCGTATCGCCCAAAATATGCCTTTACAGTCCGACATTACCGTGGACTACGCGCTGGGCAAAAAACACGCGGTGCTGACCGAGGAACAGACCAAAATCGATTCTCCCTACAATACCTATCAGAATTTAGGATTACCTGTTGGCCCGATCTGCTCACCGGGGAAAAGCTCCATCGACGCAGCCATCAACCCGGCCCAGACCAAGTATCTGTTCTTTGTAGCCGATATGGATTCCGGCAAGCTCTATTTCAATGAAACGCTGGAAGGACATAACGCCGATGTTCAGAAGTACATGGGAGACTAGAAAGCGTAACAAACCGTGAGTGATATTGTACCAGATTACATAGAAGATTATATCCGCAGCCTGCTCCCCGGCGAAACACCTGCCCTTGAGCGGCTGCGGCTCATTGCAGAAACCAATCATGTACCCATTATTTTTCCAGAGGTTCGCAACTACCTGGAAATACTGATCGAAACCCATCAGATTAAAAGTATTCTGGAAATTGGAACAGCCGTCGGTTACTCTGCCGGGGTTTTTGCCCATGCCATGGGGAAAAACGGCCGTGTAACCACAGTAGAACGGGATGAGCGCATGATTGCCCAGGCCAGAGAAAACATTGCCAAAATGGGCTATGAGGACCGGATTCACCTAATCCAGGGCGACGCCCAGGAAACAGCGGCCAGCCTCACCGGAACCTTTGACATGATCTTTCTGGACGGGGGTAAAGGGCATTACATCCATCTGCTTGAGGACTGCATGCGGCTTTTAAAGCCCGGCGGCCTCATCGTTTCCGACAACGTGCTCTACAAGGGAATGATCGCGACCAATGCGCTGGTGATCCGCAGAAAGATCACCATTGTCAAGCGCATGCGAAAATACCTGGATGCTATCAGCCATGATCCCAGGCTCATGACCACCGTGCTGCCTCTGGGAGACGGACTGGCAGTGAGCTATAAAAAAATTGATTAACTAAAGCGGCCTACGGGCCGCTTTTTATTTTTGCATTTCATGGGAATTTGCTATATACTATAGAGATGAAAATCACGAAGGAGAACATAAATTGAGAAAAAAACCTGAATTGCTCGCCCCGGCGGGGAATTTTGAAAAATTGAGATATGCCCTGCACTACGGCGCCGACGCAGTTTATTGTGCAGGAAAACGCTTTGGCCTGAGGGCAGGGGCTGGTAACTTTGAAATGGAAGAGCTTGAGGAAGCTGTCCGTTATGTCCACGAAAGAGGCAAGCGCATCTACGTTACCCTGAACATGATCCCCCACAACCGCGACCTGGAGGGGCTTCCAGAATATGTTCATGCCCTGAAAGCCATGGGCGCAGATGCCGTACTGGTGGCAGACCCCGGCGTTTTTGCCATTGTGCGTGAGACCGAACCAGAGCTTAAAGTTTCCATCAGCACCCAGGCCAACAATACCAACTGGAAAACCGCAGAGTTCTGGTACCATCAGGGAGCACGCCGCATTGTGCTGGCCCGGGAGCTCGGCCTTGAGGAAATGCAGACCATTGTGGAAAAAACCCCAGCCGATATGGAAATTGAAACCTTTGTGCATGGCGCCATGTGCATTTCCTACTCAGGGCGCTGCCTGCTGAGTCACTACATGACCGGCCGCAACTCCAACCAGGGCGACTGCGCCCACCCCTGCCGCTGGAAATACCACCTCATTGAGGAGACAAGACCAGACGAGGACTTTAGCATAGAGGAAGACGAAACCGGCTCCTTTATCTTTAATTCCAAGGACCTCTGCCTTATCGACCATATCCCAGAGCTCATAAACGCAGGCATCGACAGTCTGAAAATCGAGGGCCGCATGAAAAGCATCTATTACGTGGCTACCGTTGTCCAGGCTTACCGCCAGGCCATTGATTATTACTACGACCACCCCGAGGAGAAAAGCGTCGATCCCAAATACTTCGAGGAGCTTCGCAAGGTCAGCCACCGGAACTATACCACTGGCTTTTTTGAACACAAGACCACAGCCGATGACCAGAATTATGGTACCAGCAGCTATACCCGCCTGTACGATTTTGCAGGCGTGGTCCAGTCCTACGACCCCAAAACCCATATCGCCGTTATCCAGCAGCGTAATAAGATAAACGCAGGAGAAACTGTAGAGGTGATGGTGGCAGGCTCCAAGGAAGGGTTTTACACACAGCAGGTGGGTGAAATGCAGGACGAAAAGGGAAACCCCATTCAATCGACCCCGCACCCCAAAATGATCTACAGCATGAAAATGGATAAGCCAGTGAAGCCCATGGATATTATCCGGAAAAAAGAACAGTAGCATAAGGTCACATACATACGTGTATGTGGCTTTTATTTTTACCCCTTAATCTCGCAATGTGCTGGGTACAAAGGATAGAAAAGAAAGCTAAAACAAAGGAGTGCAAAATGCAATCAAGCATAACCATGGAAGCATGGCTGAGGCAACGTAAGCCAAAAGTCAAGGGGAGCAGCCTCAAGACCTATAAGAGCTATGAGCAGGCACATATCCTGCCCTTTATGGGCAGTGTGCCGCTGATCGAGATCACCGCCAAAAAGCAAAGAAAGTTTAAGAAATGGCTGAGGAAAAGCCTGGCCCGAAAAACCGTGCGCGATATTCTGGCCTATCTGCACAGTATCCTGAGAGAGGCCGAGAAAAAAGGAATAAAAGTGTGCGTCCAGACCCCAAAAATCAAGGTTTACCCAAAGGAGAAGAAAGTTCCCGGGTACGGCGAGCATAAAGCCCTGAGTGCAGCGCTGCAAAAAAGCCAGGCGCCCCAGGATATGGGGATTTTGCTGGCCATGTCGACAGGTCTGCGGCTGGGCGAGGTGCTGGGCCTGCGGCTTAAAGATATTGATTTTGAGACCAATGTGCTGCATGTGCGCCGTAACCGCCAGCGCGTCTGCAACCCCAAAACAGGAAAGCACAGCGTTGTTCTCCAAAGCCCAAAGACAAGAGCCTCAAGGCGGGATATCCCCATTCATACAGAATTGAAAGCAGCCTTGATACGCTATCTGGATACCCAGGGAAAGAACGACCCAAAGCGTCCTCTGATCGCAGCCCCCAGCGGCCGAGCCTACGACGCCCGGACACTCCAGCGGCGGTTTGATCAAATAAAGGCACACATGGGTCTGAACCCCCGGATCACCTTTCACAGCCTGCGCCACAGCTTTGTCACCCGCGCCCTGGAGCTGGGCGCCGACATGCGTGCCGTATCCGGGTTTCTGGGGCATTCCAGCATCGCCTTTACATTGAACTGCTACAGCCACTGTGTGACCGGGTACAAGCGGCAGCAGATGGCCCTTATTGCCAAAAGTTTTTAAATATGAAAAAGACGTTAAGTTGGAAACTTAACGTCAAAAGTAGAAGCTAATCTATTATAAGGTTAACATATTTCAATATAAATTACAAGTGTTAAAAAAATAACATAAAACTCAATAAAGCCTGCTCTATTCCGAACAAGTTTTTTCAAATAAACATCATTAAAAACAATAAAACAGCGTTAAGTTTCCAACTTAACGTCAGGTCAGAGCCGTAATCTTAATGTCTATGGCAATTTTTCATCATGAAAATTCATCAAAAGAAACGGTAGCTGGCCTTATTTTCGTGCCGCAAAAAAGCGCGGTCGAAGGAGAGAAAGCCATGCAGATTGATTTAGATACCTGGTTAGCCAGCTGTGGCTCAGAGGTTCAGTCCCACAACCGGCGTACCGGCCAGCTTATCCGCGCCCTGCTCACCGAGGTAGGCAGGGGAGAGCTGATAAAGCTCTGGCGTTTAAACCAGAACGGCCCCTGCGATTACCATGATATTGGCAAAAGAGCAACGGACACCGATCCCCTGCGCCACTGCAGCCGCGGCGCAGCACTGTTCTCCCAGGCCTATGAAAAAGCGCTTGACGGCAGGGAGCGCATCTTTTACAGCATCGCCTGTGATCTGTGCCGCTACCACCACGAGCGGTGGGATGGCACTGGCGGTCCCGAGCACCTATCCGGGGACGATATTCCCATTATCGCAAGAGCAGGAGCGGTGGCTGACGCTTGGGATTATCTGGACACTCAGAAGCCCCAGCTGTCCCAAAAAGAAAAGCTGCAATGCCTTAAAGCCTACGCTGGCACCTGGTATGATCCAGAGCTGGTGGCAGCACTGGAACGTTTATTCCCGGTTCAGCCGGTAGAATAAAAAATCTTTTTTACCTTTTTCCGGCAGCAGCGCAGCGCCAACCGGGCTGCTGCCACCTCATAAACCCAAAGAAAAGAGAAAAAACTTGAAACTGAACATCATAAGCGAAGATAATTACAGCGCTGTCTATACCCATGAAAAGAGCGGCTTTACCACCAAATACTATACCAAAAAACAGATGGCCGCCTTATATCCCAGCCACACCTACAAGGTGGTTGGCGCCATTGGCGCTGTCAAAGGCGAAAAAGAAGCTGGTAAGGAGCGCCTGAGCCTGGAAGACGGGAAAGGCCATAACCTGCCCGTTACCCGGCAATTTGCCATTACCCCGGCCACCGCAATCATTGGTTACGTACGCGTAAAAGACAACGTCTTTGCCGCCATTGTAAAAAACGTGGCCTTCAAACGTCTGGCCATAGCCGCGGCTGGCATTGCGCTGCTCACCTTTGGCGCCTGGTGCGCAGTCAACTGGTATGACTGGTTCCCGGCAAAAATCGAGATCGACCCCAACGCAGTGGTCACCCAGACAAAGGAGACCCCTGTGAACGAGGACATCACCATCCCAGGCTACACGGTCATCACCGCCGACAGAGACGGCCGCACAAAGTGGAGCCTGCAAAACCCAGAGGGCAACCCTTGCTATTTTCAGGTCACCCTTAAGCTGGCAGACAGCAACCGCAGGCTGTACCAGTCCGGGCTTATGCCCACCGGCAGTACCATTGAGAACCCCAAATTGGAAGCCACGCTGGACCCTGGCACCTACGATGTCCTGATCCAGTACAATACCTACGAGCTGGAGGGGGCCCACAGACCCATGAACAGCGCGTCCACCGTGAGCCAGCTCATAATACAGTAATCTGCCATGAAACAACAGAGGAGGAAAGCCATGAAACACAATAAAATGATGAAGCATATCCTGCCTGTTTTGCTGGCAGCGCTGGTGGCCTTTTCCTCACTGGGGCTTGGCAGTCTGGCGCCTCTGGTACAGGCCGAGGAAGCAAGCAGCGCTTCTGTTAATACGAATCCGGATGGAAGCCCAGCCACCGATTGGAGTCAAAAACCAAAGGATTCCTGGGATGCCAAAGACAACAATGGCCGTTATAAATATATTGACATTGCCTGGTTTGCAGAGCATACCAGTGATGCAATTTATACGCTGAATAATGAAGAACAGCTGGCAGGACTGATGGTCCTTAGCAAAGTGGGTGCAGTAACAGATAAAAACGGGAAAGCCGTGAGTGGGAGCGGCGGTAGGAACTTTTCAGGAAAAACCATACGGCTCAGTTCCAATATGGATATTGGTGCACATTGTTGGACAGGAATCAGCTGTTTTAATGGTATTTTTGATGGGAGTAGCTTCGTAGTCTCTAACGTGTGGCTTGATAATTTAAGTGTTAATATGGGATTTTTTAGTGAAGCGAATGGAACGATTAAAAATGTTATTATTGATCAAAGCCACTATCGTTTAAATCAATACTCCGCTGCTTTGGTTGGATACTCAAATGGCAGTGTACAGATTAGCAATTGCAAAGTATCTAATACAGAAATTATGATTTCTGGCAGCGGACAGGCCCGCGTAGGCGGCATTGCAGGTCAGATTAACACAGGCAATTCAAACATTAATAACTGTTCAACCGAAAATCTCTGGATCAAAAATGATGGAACAACCAATGATCTTCGCCATGTGGCTATGATTGTATCTGTTTTTTCCGCTGCGTCTATTAAAAACTGTACTGTTAGCGGGGGAGGCATTTTATTGGATGATACCAATAAAGGCCATAATTACGATACGCTTAATGTCGCTTCCATTTATGCGGCGATTGATAATAGCGGGGCGCAGGTGACCGGCTGCAGCTCCGATGCGATGATTCAGGTAAGAGGCTTTACACGAAGCAGTAGTCCAGATGCAAATAAAAATAGTATAAATATTGGAGGACTCTACGCTGGAATAGGCAGTGATGTTACATATTCCTGTTTTACAGGATCTGTTGAAGCAGTAAACTGTCAGGCAAAAAATATATTTAGTATTGGTGGCTTGGCCGGGAGTATCGCAGCTGGAAAATCGGTTGCAAACTGCTATAATGCCGGTAAGATCACGGTTGAGGACTGTACAGTAAGTGGCAGTGCTGATCTTTCTAAAAAGGCAGCTGGTGTGGTTGGCAATCTGGAAGGCAGCATGGACGGCTGTTATAATTCTGGAACCATCACGGGTATGGGAAGCAACAGCACCAATGCGTTTGGCGGCTTGACTGGAACCATCGGCGGAACAATCAGTAATTGTTTTTATATTAATGCTGTCAAGGCTTCAGGTGATGACAATAGTACAGGAACAAATGCCATTAACTTGGCCGCCATAAAAGATTCTTCGGGTACAGACATCGTTACACAGATCAGGCAAGGAGACGATACTGCACGGGTGGTACTGGCCGATGCCGAACAGCTGAAGGGGTTACAGAATGCAAGCGCTTTAGGTGAGAGCTTCGGCATTCAGGTTCCGACTGCCTCGGCCTTTGTCTCCGATAAGCCCTCAGCTGTTCAGGCCATTGTCAATACGGACAACAGCGTTGGCCTTAAAACCTCTGGCGGCACAGGCGGGGCAGCTGCCATTACAGCCAAACTCTATCTGAACCAAAATGAGCTGGCTTATGCGCCGGGAGCGGCTACCCGTACCTTTTGCGGACCGGTCAAAAGCGTTGAGGCCCCCATTACCCTGAACCTGAATGTGGTCTACGTAGGGCTGAACAACAAAAGTCCCACCAGCGCCATTGAGGATACAACCGATTTTGGACTAAGGGCAGGCGTTACTTTTGGCGGAACCGGTGTAGATAAAGACAGCTATACGCTAAAGTGGTTTAAATCCAGCAATAAACAGAGTTCTCCGCCAGACAGCAGTGCAGCCGGTGCCGAAGTCGCCGGCCTCACCGAAACCTGGGATGATGTGACAGCCGGAGAGGTAACATGGAAGAAAACCGCCGATACCAAAGCCCAATTTACAGCGGACGATGCAGGCTGGTATAAGCTGAGAGCGACACCGACCAATTCCGCAGGAGCCTTTAAGGATTATACCTTCGAGACCGCCTGGCAGTACCTGAGTGTGGACAACCTCATGGTCTTTGACGATTCCAGCACAATGCCTGATAAAATCGAGCTCAGCCGCCAGGATACCGATATAGAAAATAAAACCCGGCTGGCCGTAAAAATTGAGATTGCAGACGGGTTTACCGGCAGCATAAAATATGGCTGGTATAAGGTAGATGAGACAACAACGCCGATAGCCGGAACCGAAAAAACAGCTGCCATCACAACAGATGCCGCTGCGCATACCATCACCGATACGCTGACCGTGGGCAATGCCTACAGCGATGCGCTCAAGGGTACCTACCAGCTTATTGTCACCAGTGTTACACCCGATGGGCAAACAGCGCAGACAAAAGACATCCGCGGCCCGGCCAGTGAGATCCGCTGCTACAATGCCGAAATAAAGGACGACTACGTACAGGCAGGTCCAGGCTATGAGGGCACCCCGGGCAACACCATGACCCAGAGCATCATTACCCTGTCCGAGGATTTCGCGGCCAGTATGTACGATGCCTATTGGATTAAAGGGGGAACGCTTGATGAAAGCACAGATTTGAGCGACTACACACAAGTGCGCCATGCCACCCTGACACAGCAGGCGGATGGTACCTACAAAGCCATTGCGGCCTTTAACATGGAAAAAGGCTGCGAGGGTGACAATTACCAGCTGGTCATCTATCCGACCAACACCACAAGGCCCTGGACCGATACGGCCATGCAGTTTAAAGGCGCAGCGAACTGCGTGTTAACACTGTACAGCATTGACACCGTCACCTACAACCTGGCTGACCGCTATTCCACCACCGAGATGACAGCAGAGGGTGTACTCATTCCGTCGCCCGCTGTCGATACCATCAATCCAGATGGCAGCCTGACCTACACCAAGGTCTCCGGTCCAGAGACTTTCACCATCGATTCAGCTGGAAGGATCATCTGCCCCACAGACCTGTCCGCCATTTCCAATGGGCTCTACACCTACACCATAAAAGTGACGGAAGAAGGCTTTAAAAATGATGCGGGCGCAGTCCTCAGCGGCCCAGGCATGAGCAAAAACGTCACCATCAGCTTTCAGGTAACCGGCTCATCCGATTTCCCGTTGACCGATAAGAACCTGTATATCTACGATACGGGCTATATTTTAGCCGACAGTGAACCAGACCAGGCAACTTCCCAGATTATTCCTTATCAAGGTATTTATAACATACCGGCAGGTACAGGCGAATCAAATGTGTGGCAGCATACCATCACGGTGGTTAGCGGCGAGCACACAGGTAGCGGCCGCATTATCTTAGGCGGCAGCTTTAGCACTACCGGAGCACCCATCACCGTAAAAACCGGCGCCAGCGCCCAGGTCAGCATTGCCGATGGGACTGGGATTACACTCACAAACACCAGCAGCGGCGGCCCAAGTCTGAAAAGTGACGGCAGCCTTATTCTGGCCGGCGGCGCCGGTACCAGCACACTCAACGCGCCCGGCGGCATTGCCGGAGGCGGCAGTCTGACCATCGGTGCGGCCGATCATAAAGGCATGACGGTCGATGCCGCCAGTGCTATCACCACTGCCAATACCACCATCGAGAGCGGCCATGTAGAGGTGAGCGGCAATATTGGTGGGAACGTCACTGTCAAAGGCGGCAATGTCAAAGCCGATACCATTGGTACCAGCGGAGCCATCATCACCATCGACGGTGGCTCCATCATCGGCACCGTCAGCGGCGACGCCAAAGACAGTGCTGGGGAGCCCGTCTACCCCGTCACCCTGAGAGTCAGCGCTGCCCCGGAAGCTTATAAAGATCAGGCACTGACCGTCATGCAGTGCAAGCAGTCCGGCGCCGATACCCGCCACTGGGAAGCCACAGCCTCGGGAGACCGTTTTAAGAAAGACGGCGGCAGCAATGGCGAGTTGTACGTCTATCTGCCGTATGATACGGCCGACTATACCACGGTTACAGCCGTTACCGACACCGGTAGTTTTACCAGAAATATTCGGGCCGATAAAAACAAACAGCTGGCCACCAGCCTTCTGTCCATGACCTACAGCGTCAAAATCCCGAAATCCGTCGGGCAGAGCAATGTTTCACTGGGCAACGGCGCTGCCGCCGATATCACCATTGGTATGAATAACAATGATGGCTGGCTTTACGAGGGCCGAACCATCGACCTTGAAATCAGCCCCAATGAAGCCTACCGGGATGTCTGGGGCAATTATCTGCTGAAAAAAGAGGGCGCCAATGCCGACGCCTATAAACCAGAGTTTTGGATACAAACCCCATCGGGCAGCGCCCTGAGTAAAGCCGGGTATTTTGGCACACTAACAGAGCAAAGCCGTACCAGCGGCCAGACCGGACAACTCATCGTGCCCGCCGACAGCCGCATTACCGAGGGCACCTACAAAAGCCAGCTAAACTGGAAGATCATCCCCAACGACCCCGTGGTCGGCGGAGAAAAATAACCATCTTACTGAGAGGGACCCCCCTTTTATCATAAACACAAGAAAATCAAAGAAAAGAGGAAAGACAAAATGGCAATGAAGAAAAAAATAGCAGCTGCTATAGGAACCGTGCTCATCACAGCACTTTGTTTTGGAGGAAGCGTATTCGCAGAAAGCAAACCCGTCAACGGAACCGGTGCAGAGGAATCAAACGCAGTAGACGGCACAACCGATGCAACCGTGACTTACACTCAAGCGCAAGACCCTACATGGTCCGTCAATATTCCAAAGAGCGTGGATTTCGGTAAAATTAACGCGGCAACACAAAATGTTACCAAAATATTAGACTACTCGGCAAGCATTTCAAATAATCAAGTTACATCACTCAAAATCGCTTTGAAGAGCGCTACAGGCCCATCTTTTGCCATGAAAGATGCAACACACAACATCACAGTGGCTGATGCGTTCACCATTAGAGATAACACCGGCAACGACCTGACCGCAGGCGGCACACTTCTCACCCTCGCAAACGGCGAGACAGGAACCGCCCAGGCAATATTAGATGTCAGTAAATTTAAAACTGCTAGTATAAGTGATGGTGATCATGCCTTTACAGGGAATTTCGCGGTTACCATCACACCAGTAAAAGCAACACCGTAATAACATCTTGCTGGAAACGACGCCCACGTCGTGCCCCGCGAACAGCGACCACCATCCCAAAAGGAGGCGTACGCCCATGAAAAACCGCATATCCATCCTCACCCTTTGCCTCCTTCTGCTGTGGTCAGCCCCGGCATTGGCCGAGGAACAACCCGATACGTCCGGCGGCCAGACTGCCGTCACCCTGACCTATACGTCTGGCTATATCATACCCACCGATGTGCCTACGATCCAGACTTTCGTTTCAGCCTGACTGCCCAGACCCGCTACACTGACAAGACACCCTTCAGCCACGGCTTCATGGAACTGCACTCAACTGTCAAAAGGGCCAAGACCGATGAAAACGGCGCCTTTTCCATGGAAAACATAGAGCAAGGCAGCCGCGTCTTTAAAGCACTGGACCAGAGTAATGCAGAGGTCGGTGCTATGTGCCTGCGGATCGACCGTACCAATAGCGTCGAAGAAACAAAAGTCATCAGTCTGCCCGACGGTACCACCGCCCTGTGCGTCAATGCCCGTATCAAAAACTTAGAGCTCATCCTTGAGCTGGACGGACAGGGTAATATGAGCATTATCGAAGCACACGGCAGCCAGAACACTACACAGCTACATGGCAGCCAGACCCCGGTAAGCCTGAATCCTTCTACTGGGTTACTCAGTGGTCCCGCTGTGCCCGCCTGTGCAGTCCTGCTTCTGGCCGTACTGACAGGAGCCGTCTGGAGTATACAAAAATCAAAGAATAAAGCATAAAACAGCAGCAAATGGGACAACGGCTGTCACCCATCAAAACACCGAAGGCCACATACCAATATGTGTATGTGGCCTTCGGTGTTTTTGTTTAAGAAAAAGAGGAAAAAATGAACCCCAAGATGCAATCTATCCTGCCCCCCAAAAGCTTTAAAAAGCAGATTGAAGCCCATCCCGACCAGTTTGAAAAAGTCGAAAACACCGGCTATGAAGACCGGGAAGGCCGGGAAGTCATGGCCCAGTACGTGTTCCACGGCCAGGCCCTCACCCAGACCTGCAAGGGCTGCGGCGGCGTCCTGAAGCCCAAGGAAATGCGCGCCGAGGGCCAGAACGGCCATACCCACATTGTCAACGGCCTTGCAAAGCCCGTGGAGGTGGCGCCCGGCCAGGTGGTCGTGGTCTATGTGTGCAGCCGGGTCTGTCTGGAATGCGCTACCCATCAGCGCGTCTTTCCCGAGGGCGTGGCCGGCTGGGTACGCCATGCCCTCATGATGGTCTGGGAGCTGCTCACCCTTTTGTTTGAAAACGATGAACTTTCCCATCCCGGCAAGATGAAGGGAAAAGTACGCCGCCCCTGGGAACGCCTGGACTTTTACGGCGAGAACGCTACCCTGTACCGCTGGCGCGCCCGGGCGGCCCAATGGTTCTTAAGAGAATAAAAGAAAAATAATCTTATTTATGATCATTAAAAATTTGTTTGCGTGTTTAAAGGGTGAAAAGTCTTGTAGGATAGAACCATCAGCAGGCGCAAGAAAAAATTGCGCGGCTGAAATCTAACCAATCTATTTTACAGGAGGTTTACCATGAAACGTAAACAGACAACCCCAAAGGATGAAACGGCCCCAAAAGCGTGCGCCATGTGCTGTGGTTTGTGCGCACAAAAACAAGAAAACTGGACCGTGGCCGAGCTGGCCGAGTCCATGCGGGTGCGGGGGCTTAACATTGGCCGCAACCGGCTGCACGCCTGGCTGAGAAGCCACGGCTATACAGACCGCGCCCAGCGGAAAGGGCAGAACCTGCCAACCCGCAAAGCCCTGGACAGGGGATGGATGGTCATCGCCTGTGTGGAGGGCTGGAACAGAGCGCGTGACCAGAAGGTCAGGTGGCCGTCCATCCGCGTTACACCGCTGGGGCAGGCGTATTTTACCGGGCTGTTTGTTCTGGAGGGGAAGGGCCAGTGAACTACCTGACCGAGCTGCTGGCCTTTTACAAATGGCTGGAGACCAACCCCATGAGCCCGCTGCTCCAGGCCTACTGGCACCTGCTCATGTACACCAACAACAAAGCCGCCGTCCGGGCAGAGGACGGCCGCTGGCACTGGCCCGTGGACTTCAAGGTACCCAACACCGTACTCATGCCCCTTTTAGGCATCAAAGACCGGCGCGTACTGCTGCGACAGAGAGGGTACCTCATAGACCACAAACGGGTGACGTACCAAAAGGACAAAGGCCAGCGTGCAGGTACCTACCGCCTGGTGCCCTTTGACAGAGGCCTGAGCATCACCGCCCTCCAGACAGAGACAGGGGACAGTGTGACACAAATCTGGACACAAGCTGTCCCGCCCCCTGTGACCGAAGTGTCCCCGTTCATAAATATAAATCATAAACACACTTCTCTATTGTATTCTAATCCGGAGGACGCGCCCTTCATCCCCCAGTTCAATCTGCTGCCCCAGATCCCCGAGGAAGAAAAAGCCGCCATCCGGGCCCAGTACCCGGGCGACGAGGTGGCTGCCTTTAACGCCATCTGGGCCGCCCGAGAGGCAAAACAGAAAGGAGAAACAACATGAACCGATATGGGATCGGCCCCAGCGTGGTAAGACGGAGAAGAAGCTACATGGTCGAGGCCGAGTGCCGGATAAAAGCCGGCTTTTACGCCCGCAGCGCCGAGGAAGCCGAGGAAGACTTTAACGAGCTCAGCGCCGCCGTCGAAGACCAGTTTCCCGGCCTTGTGCTTGAGATTACAGACGTCTATGAGGACGCATAGGAGGCTTATTTGAGCAGCTACAAAGTAATTGATGATTTGGTCAAAACCTGTAAAATCGGGCAAAAATCCCCGGAAAACAGCCCCGAAAAAGAAGGCGGCCGAGTGGCGGGCCAGATGCTCGTCATGACCTTTAAGCCCCTGATCCTGGCCACCCTCAGCCGCTCAGGCATTAAGGACGGCCAGTTTGAGGACGCCTTCCAGGACGGCGTGGTCGCCTTTATGGAAGGCCTGAAAAAGTTTGACCCCGGGCGGGGCGCGGGATTCAACGCCTTCATCCAGGTGTACCTGCGCCAGTATTACAAAAAGTGGCAGAGCGGGCAGTTTAACCATTCCATAAAGCCCGATAAAACCCTTGACGACCCAATCCCCGGAAGAGAAGGCCTGACCCTCGCAGAAGTCATACCCGACAAAGAAATCAACCTCGAGGCCGATTATATCGAGCGAGAAGAAAAAAGCAACGGCCAGAAAAGGCTCGCCAGAGGACTGAGCCGCCTGAAGCCCAGCTACCGCAGCGTGCTGGAAAAGCACTATTATGAGGGCAGAACCCAGACCGAAATTGCCGAAAAAGAAGGCGTGAGCCTGCAGGCCGTTAACCAGCGCCATGACCGAGCCCTCAAAAAATTAAAAAAAGTTTTGTGAAAAGCGTTGATATTTTCAAAAAAAAAAGTATGTATATAGTGTAGGGCAAAACGCCACACAAAATACAACCCCAAAAAGGAGAAATACACATGGCAGTCGAAGAAAACCTGAAGGACACAAAACTCAAAGTAAAGGTAAACTATGGCGAAAAAGAAGGAAAAATTGAACGCGGAAGCAAAACCTACGGCGACGTCAGGCATGACGCCACCAAGGAACAGCTGGACAGTGCCTACGGGCACATCATTTCCATGCAGGAGCCCATTGGCGAGGGCTGTGAGCGCATCACCGCCAGCGACATTACAAAAACCGAGTAAAAAAGAAAGCACACAGCAGCCGAAAACAGATAAAAGCAAGGATAAGAAAAGGAGATAAACCATGGCAATAACCACAAAAAAAGACCTGAACCTGATTTTTACCACCGAAAGCGGTAAAGAGTACCGAATGACCATCCCAGACTACCGAGAGGGCATCACCGATGCGGAGATAAAAACAGCGGCGGCCGGCATCGTAGCCGACAACATCTTCCAGCCCGAGGGCTTCGCCCTCACCAAGCTGTCCGGCGCCAAGCGCGTGGACACCACCACTACCGACGTAGCCGTTGAGTAAAAAGGGGGCGAAAGCCCCCTTTTTTTAGTGGATCGTTGAGGATCCGCCATCCACACATTCAAGAAGGGAGAACCCAAATGAAAAATTTTTATAAAACCATCAGCCGAAGATTAATCCTCTCAATTCTGATCCTGATTTCCTGCGTTTTTCTCACAGGGCTGGGCTTTGCGCTGGAGGAGGTACCGGATAAAGCGCCGCAGCCATCAGCTTCGGAAACAGAGCCGCAGGGGCCAGAAACAGCCGTACCAGCGCCGGAGCCACAGGAAACGCCTCAGGACGGGGCCGTCATCGACCACCCGCTGCCCGAGGACCCCATCCTCACCGACGGCCCCTGGGCCTCGGCCCACTTTCTCATGGACGAGTATGCCTGTGACTGCGCGGGCTACTGTGACGGCTGGCCCGCAGCCATGGACCAAGAACTTTTAGAGAAAATCGAGGCGCTGCGGTGTTATTTTGACCAGCCCATCATCATCACCTCCGGCGTTCGCTGTGAAAGAC
>ERZ781275.1223-NODE-1223-length-19345-cov-5.340954_pt1 | contig 19345 bp, 18 predicted proteins | sample MGYA00375853_ERZ781275 | MGnify/ENA primary metagenome ERZ781275 (study PRJEB29790, sample SAMN03653691) | human gut metagenome | host: Homo sapiens | place: USA: Dallas, Texas | collected 2012-07-23 | study: EMG produced TPA metagenomics assembly of the Gut...
CCTCTTAAGTAGATTTTAGGTATTTACCTTGTCTACTTAAGAGGTATCATATCAAAAACTTTAAGTGCCTTTTTAATTTCTACTATTCAAACTCTACTTGAGTGTTTACACATAATTAATGACAGTATCTAAAATCATCATTTATCTAACTATCACTATTTATTTTCATAAATTTATCATATTGAATTTCTAATAATTCTTTTGTTGGAATTTCAGAACTTTGAAGATTACTAAACACCTGTACTCCCTCATATTGTTCATAATCCGTACCTTTAAGATTACTAGAAAGTTCTACTTTATAGCTATCAGGATTAATAGCAATTAAATATTTATCCCAAAGCTTGTGAAGATCACTTCGCAAACAAAGACCATTATTTATGACATTACTATCGGGACCATTATACGGTGTAATATGAGCTGCTTCTAAAACATAGATTACTTTACATCCAGAAATACAGCAAGAACGTCCATAAGTTTTTAATATCTTATCTCTAAATTTTTGTTGACCTTCTCTAATAACTTGAAGTACTTGTGTGACTTTCTTTTTATTTTCTTCACTTGGTAAGTAATCCGAACCAGTATCCGATTCTAATCCATGAACAATCATAGATTCATAGGAAGTGGATACCTCAAAATCATTGTAATTATCAATATAAAACCTAGAACTTTGTCCCTTTAAAGCATCTTTTATATGTTTTGTTGGATCACTCTTTAATTTTAGGTTATCAAGATATTGCTCAATATCATTTTCAAAAATTTCAATTAAGTTACTTACTTCTAGCCAAGCAGTTACTTTTGAGTCCTCTTCAAATAGTTCATCTCTATAGTATTCGGGTATTAAATTAGCAATCTCATTTCTATCCAACTCTTTAACTTCTGCTTGCGAATAAATGTTATTAAGTATTCCAACAAATACTCCGTCCCCACCACTTTCATAAAAAACTACTCTTTTATCTTCAGCTTGACGAAGTTCATTAATTCTTTTTTCTGTGAATAAATTTTTATCTTTAGAATATTGTCCCCAAAAAAAAATCTTATTTTCTTCTAATATTTGACGGTGATTCTCCATTGTTCCATGATCTTCACCCGCAAATTCATTTTTAAATCTAATAAGTAAACTCATCTTTTTCCCCTTTTAATATAATCTATAACATTATTATATCATAAATGTTTTTTCAAAAATCAATTTATATTACACTACCTCAATAAATCAATAGAGTACTATAATTAGAATAAAAAATACGCAAATTAATTAAAATATGCGTTTCTCATAATTGATAAATTATATTATCTAACTTTCCGAAAAATTTATATTTTCCCGAAAGTTAATTATTTGCCGTTATAATAGACATTTCTATATTTTTCCGTTATAGCAGACATTAGCATAATCCTGTAAAATTCTTTTGGTAAAAAACTATAAAAAGATGTAATTTTTATGATAAGATTGATAGTGATTCTACTACTTTCATTATCAATTATTGCGCTAATTGCTAGCTCAAAAATAATTAATCTTTTCAATTTTTCAAATATAAACTTCTTAAAAAATTGAGGGAAATAGAAAAAGCATCCCGTATTATGGTGGAGAAATAATTACCTATGTAGAAAAGGAGAAATTCATCATGAGAAAAATCTTATCAATTCTACTTCTTACCTTATCAGCTTTCCTTCTCTTTTCTTGCTCATCACAAGACAAACTAGATGGCAATTACTACTGGATTGATACCGAAAATGGTCTAAGAAATGAGTTGTCATTCACTATCAAAGGTATTGAAGGTACGATTGAGAAGGGAGAGTACGACAAATTCACCATCAATGGTAAAAACAACACCTTTGAACTTTCTGGTGAAGATGCTTCAGCCAAAGAAGTGACTTACAAACATTCTGATGGAGTCATCACCGTTGATATTAGTGGTACTGATGCTTATAAAGAAGCGTCAAGAAATACAATGAATTACAAAACTAAAAAGGAGGTCATTTGAATGGAAATCAACTCAGAAATCTATGATAATCTATATGATTTTATCCAAAACCTAGAAATCAGAATCCAAAAGAATGTCTTTCATTCTAATCACTCAGAACAACTATCAACTTTCAGCAATAATCTATTCCAACTATGCAAGACTAAAGAACTGAACGTCTTGCTAAATGACATTACTACTCTACCTTCTTATGAAGAACTCATCTTAGCAACACCCGACCAATCAAAAGGTTATGTCTTAATGAGCGTTGAGAATTTCTATAATGAGGTTATTGAGCCGTCTAAAATAGAATATTATGGGTAACATTTAGTAATTTCACCTGTTAAAATTGAGAGAAAAAATAAATATGACTATCAAAAAATTGAAGAAAAATATAAATACTATTTTAGATATCTTGCAACTGTCATATCTTTCGTTACCTTTTATTTATGCTATTATCGCTTTGAAAAATACAGATACTGATATAATACGTAACATACTTGCAGTATTACTTCTCATTATTACTGGATTTGCATTTTGGTACGCAATAACTGTGCACGATGCATATAGCAAGAAAAAACCGAGCATTCCTTATGAGGTCTCAGTTAAAATTTTATTTGAAAATAAATTTGATAAAATCTGCGAAAAATTATTTTTAAACTTTGTGTCCCTTATCACTATTAGTTTGTTTAGGATTCCTGAAGATATTAGAACAAATAACACAAAGTATATCATTATTTAATCATAACTCTTCTTTTAGGAGCCCCTGTCTATTTGGCAATAGATCGTTATAAAGAAAAAGGAAATTCGCTTTTAAGTTACTCATTATTTTTATACGCACTAGCAAGTAATATAGTTATTATTTTTTTCACATTTTATTTGGGTTTGAGTTTATTAACAGAGCTAAAACCAATCCTTGGTTTTGATACCAAATATATTTTAATTATATATCCTATATTTTTATTCTTAGTCATTATTGCTTTAATCCGTTTCTATTTTTTGAAAAAAAATAAATCTAAAAGATAGAGCCGTTTCATTTTACTATACAACATATTAAAAATTTTCCAAAATAAAAGAGCTTTTTTGCTCTTTTATTTTTTATTGATTTGTAAAAGATAAGTTCTTTTCTTTTTTCGCTAATTTGCTAAGAATCGTCCCTTTGTGCAGAGTAATGTTTAATGGTTTCTCAACTTTGCTCATTGTGAAAATCAATTTAGGCCCACCTTTTGTAGGGTCAAGTTTTTTCTGTGCATCAGCTCGAATTTGCTCGCTATTATATTTTTTCTGATACTTAACAGAAAAATTTTTGTCAGGATTCGAGTCTGACTCATAAGTATAGATACCTTTTTTATTCTTAACTTTTGCAATTGGTGCTATTTTTCCAAAGAATTCGTGAAGTATTTTAGAGCTTTCAGCATTTATACTACCAAACTCAGATTTAAAAGTAGTAATAAATTCTTTCAAAGCAGATTTCTTAATAACTTTAAGTTCTAAGTTTTTAATGTTTCTCTCGTCGTATATATCATCAATTTTTTTGAACACAGTAATCCATACAAAAAAATAGTACTCTGTTTTTGAGAAATAATATGAATTATTGGTAACTGCCCAACCTTCAACAAACTCTCTTTGTTTAGTTTGGTCGTTCCATTGCAATGACCCAATCTCCATTGCAAAAGTATGGAGTTCCTGAGGTTTTTTATCCGATAAAATGCAGGGATAGTCAGTTGCCGCCTTTACATCTACAACATGGTCATTATCATCATCAAAGATATCTTTACATTTTACAATTAAATCTGACCCCTTATATTGCTCTTCCTTAGAGTTAGTAATTTTTATCTCAATTTTATCGTTATATTCTCTTTTTAGCCAATCGACCAAAACCTTGGTAACTTGCTGTTCTCTTTTCCTATCAATTGGTTTATTACTTTGAACCATATCAATCCCACTTTCCTTCTAGCACTTCTTTCAAGAATTTTTTAGGCATCCAAAATGAATGTTTAGTGATGTGTCTTCCATCTGGAAGGACATCTGTATCTGACACCTTCCCTTTACCGACAAATTCTCCAGGCTTTAATTCATAACGTGTGTTCTGAGCATGGATTTTCGTAAAGAGAACTTGGTTAATCTTACTCTGTGGGAAGTTTGTTGAAATTCGATTCCCATTTTGAGTCAGTTGAACACCGTCCTTCAGAATCTGTCTAGTTTCTTGCCAAACTCGTTGAACCTCACCTAACTGGCGATCAGGGAAGCCCCAGAATTTGATATTATCTAGAACAAACTCTTTAGGAGCAACCTCTCTGAATACGACAAATAAGAAACGTTTGTTATAAATTTCTAAATAAGGATGGGATTCCTCCCACTCGTCTATATCAATCAACTCTTGGAATTTATAAGTTTTAAACGGAGAATCTTCCTTTGGCAGTCCATTTTTACCTACACGAATAACACGCAAATTCATATTTGCCTTTTGAAATTCCTGTGTTTTTTCAAGATCTCCTGTCAAGCCAAGAATAGTTTTGATTAAACTACTATTTTTCCCTTTAGCTTTTGGATTGATATCAAACTTTTGATAAAGTTCTGCTTCTGTCATACCCTTATAGGCTAAAATTTTGTCAGAAATAATTTGAGTGAAAGACTTTTTCTCACCACGGACCGTAGCTACTACACTCTCCTGCTCTGATTGATTAAAAATCTTGTTGTTAATCAGATAGGTCATGTAGCTGGATTTTAATTCCCAAGCACGTTGTTTGGCAGGTTCATCACTAAACGGTTGTTCACGGAAATCCTTCCCTCCGCCAGCACCTTTAGTACATGTAGAAAGATAGTTGCCATCTGACTCTGACAATTCATGAGCACGACCATCTTTAATTTTTTGAGTGATTCGCCTATAGTCTTCAAGAATGACTTCCATATCTTCTTCAAACCATTCATACAAAAAGACTTTCTCGATAATGTAGCCCGCCAATGTTTGATTAGGGATTAAACCATTATAGAACAAAAGTAAAATTTTGGAACATTTCTCCCATAAATGGGTTGAATAGAAATCTTCAAGATTTTCTTCCATATAATTTAAAATTGTTAAAACCAGGCGTTCTTTCGCACTAATCGAACCATTCTTGTTGACTTTAAACGGAGTTACTTTTAATTCCACCCCAATTTTTTCAAAATCGGCTCCTGAATCACTATTAGGCTGGTATCCATAGAAGTATTTCTCAATGTAATTTCCATATTGTCCCTTAGACTTCATACTAATTTCTTTGTCTAGAATGTTGGAAATCGTTTTAGTTTGAAAGTCGGCGTAAGATTTATATAATGACTTCTTATATGAGTTAATAATTTCTAAAAAAGGTTTGTCTAGTAGGTGTTGGGAGTATTCTAAAACACTCTCTACACTTGAATCATCATAATCAAATAACTGATTTTTCATTTTCACCCTCATTCAACTAATGTTCTTTACTCTGATTGCTCTATTTCTTCTTGCATCATTTTCTTTATTTCATCCATTTCATCTTCCGTAAATTCTGGAGCAATACGAGTTCCCTCAATAGCTTCATACATTCTATCACGCTTTTCTTTCAAGCGATGATAGATTTTACTATCAATTGTATTTCTATTTCCCTCTTGTCCCTCAAGCATTAAGTAATAATAATTTGTTTCTTGATTTTCAAGCAACCCCAATCTATGAATTCTATCTCTTGACTGTAACATATGTGTTAAGTTAAATGAATACTCTAGATATATAGCATCATGTGCAACCATATGAAGTGAAACAGATTCTGCTAAGGTATGTGGATTTGAAATCAGAACATCATATTTCCCTTTTTGAAAATCTAAGATGATTTCTTCTCTCTCTTTGGTACTAATCCCACCATATACAACCGCCACTCGATAACCTTCTCTTTTTAACTCCTCTTCAACTTTTAGAATCGTATCTACAAATATACACCAAATCACAATAACTTTAGAAGCATCCATGAGTTCCTTTGCTAATTGAATACATCTATTAAATTTACTTGATTTAGAAAGTGAATTGATTAATTGTAATTCATTTTCAGTGTAAGTAGGGATATCATTAGAAAAATCTGGGATGACCACTTCATTATCTTCTACTTCCTCTTCTTCACTATAAATTTCATCAATTGGAATTTTATTTTTTAATAAATCAGGATTTGAAGATAATTGAATTAGTCGCATATAAAGTTTAAAAGAATCACTGCTATACTTCTTCCAAAGGATATTTATCAATTGTTGTTCTGTATCCGTTGCAATCTCAGAACATATATTGTCTTCATTTTCACTCGGAATCATCAACTCATGCTTTGTTACTCTCCAGAAAAACGGAGCCATTTTTTCGTTAATGTCCGATATCATCGAAGCATCTGGATTATTTAACATCCTTAATCGAAAATTAAAGTAATTATTAAACTCAATATCAAACAAGATATGCAAAAAGTTCCAAATATCTAAGTATGTATTTGGAATAGGAGTTCCTGTAAGAACATATCTATAACTTGCTTGTTTCGCTAGTTCAAGTGAGATTTTAGCTCGATTCGATTCAACACTTTTGATTTTATGAACTTCGTCAAAAACTAATAAAGTACGTGAATTAATCAATTTTTTTAACTGCTCTGAGTATTTTTCAATAGACTCATAATTTACCAAAATCAAATTGTAGTCGGTAGTGTTTTTATAAAACATTTCTTCTCGAAAATCCTCAGAATGAATATCCAGAACAGAAAGTTTTCGTTTATCACCGAAAACAGCCTTAAACTCTTCCTTCCAGGACACAAATGCATTTTTGGGACTAATTACCAAAATCTTATCAACACGATCTATTTTAGGACTCGACAAATAGGCAAATGTTCCGTAAATCATAGAAGTTTTTCCTGCACCAGGAACAGAAAAATTCGCTACTCTTTTCATCATAGCCTGATAAAAACTTACCCAAATTTGTATATCATATAAGCTTCGATACACTTCATTATTAACAATTTTGCAAAATGTGGCAAATTCATCAGCTAGCATCTCATCTTTATTTTTGATGGTCAAGCCTCGTTTAGCAATCTCTGAAATCTTAAATTCGGAATCTTTAATAAATTGTTCAACCGTATCTGAGATAAGCAGTCTCTCACCTGTCCGATCTGAATATTTTTTGAATAACTTAATTACTTCTTTGATGTCAACATAAGTTAACTCATCTCGAAATTCAGTGACAGATTCATCTGTGGTAAACCCTTTTTTGATAAGTAATTTAATAGAACGTTGCTTATAGTCAAGTTCCTTTCCCAAGTTATTTTTTAATTGAAGCCCATTATCATAGTATAAAACGAGGGCATTCTCCTCAAATACACTTGAATCAACAATGATTTTTCCCTTGCTAAAAGAAATGATTTTTTTTCGTACAATTTCATCAACTGATTTTACAAACACAAAACCATTATTTGACTTATTTTCCCAAAGCTCTTCGAATTCAAGGGCTTTCTCATATAGTTCATCTCTATTGTGTCGCCAACTATTTAAAACAGTGATATTCTCATAATTTTTTTCAAATGCAGCATGTGTTTCATTCAATGAACCAGAAAAGTATACGATATTGCCGAAATCATCCTTGAAAATCCCAAACTTAGCATGAAAAAGTCCATTGCCATGCACAAATCCAATTTTAATATCAACTAATCCAATTTCAATTAGATACGCTAAATTTGAAAAATTTCTCTTTTGCTCATTTGATAATGCTGAGACATCAACTCTTTCTAATAGTTCATTTTCAAAATCTTCGATTCGATTTCGATACCCTTGGCGCATTTGATTATAATCAAATTCCGAAATTTCATGGGAAATAATGAGTCGAAATTTACCATTATTCATTAACAAACTTTCAATACCAATAGCGTAATGTGCTAAAGATGCTGAACTAAAATAGCCACTAACACGATCATACGAAACAGAATTCTTCAAAGCATAGTTGTAAAACTCTTTTGGGATATTATCTTTATCCGTTGAATAAATATTTTTAAAGTTACAATTAGTCAGTATTTTCATCTTTTAATCTTTTTACTTTCTCTTCAATTCTAGTAAGAACAGAGAAAAATTTAGTTTTCAACTCTTCGTTCATTCTCTGAACCGCATCGGAATCAACTTCTTTAATAATAGAATACGTTTTATTCAAAAGTTCAATCGGTTGATGTTGTGCATTTGATAACTTATCTTTTTCAACATAAGCCTCCGTAACATTAAGTAATTTTTCTTTAATATCTTTATCAAGATTTAATACTCCCGTTTTTGAGACTAATTCTTTAGTTTCATCGGATTCAAAGTAATCGTTTGCTTCTTCTAAAACGTTAGAATCTTCAAGTTCTTCCAATAATTCCGAACTTAATCTGCTGTTTTTGATTAACTCCCCTACTTCTCGGATATTTCGAGATTTGTCTCCACCTAAAGTAAGGATATTTAAGAACAAGAATTCCTTTAATTCTACATCTGTGTCATCATCAATGAATCTTATTGCATCATTAATAGGACCATCAATTTGTTGGTCTCTTGCAATATAGAATTTAAGAGGTTGGCCAATATATTCCAGATATTCAATCATTAAATTAGCTCTACGGATATAACTCCTGACCTTTGCCTTTGATTCATTAATTTCAGTCGCATATTCTTCAATTGTGAATGTAGCAGGTTCTTTAATAACATCCCTATATACATCAACCAAACGATCAATCGGATTATAGTCAACCCTTGATTCAGTTGCATGTTGAAGATTCAACTCTAATCTTTTAATATCTTTTTCGCTATATTTTCCTTCCTCAAGAATAATTGCTTCAAGGTAACCAAATTCAGCTCCAGCCCCTTCTCTTGATAACTGTCTTAAGGATGTGAAACGACGATTTCCGTCGAGAACTATACCACTCGAGAGAACCACTGCAGGTTCAATTTGTTGCATTAATTGGATATTCTTTTTCGTCTTCTTTAATGCTATAGAATTACTCTTTTCAATATACCCTTCAATAATTTTATTTAATTCTTCATTATTGTTTGTTGGAAATTCATTCCCCTCATCAATAAATTGAGACACATATGTGGCAATCCGTCCATTCTTTTTATTATAAACCAAGTAATCAAGCGGAATTCTAAAAACTGGAAACGTTTTTGTCATTCCTTGAATGGTTACTTTTTTCGCTGCACCAGTTTCACTAAGATTCTTTTCAAATAAATTCATTATCCATATACCTCGTCTAAATAATCTTCTTTCAAAACATAAGCCTTATTCAATTCTTTGGAATAAAAAGCTCCATTTTCTATAATACGATATTTGACATCGTATTCATCTAAATTCAAACCATATTTCAAATTCAAATCATAAGTAAAATCATCAATGTTTACCGAACCATATTCTAATAACATATCACTCAAAAAGTCATTAAGGTTTTTTTTGATTTCACTCTTACAATAAATATTAGGAAAACCATGGCTGACCGACTTAATAATGTCTGACGTATTAATTAGTCTATCAAGAGAAATTAACTCAAAGCCATCTTGAATCAATATGTCATCAAAGCCATCATTTAATAAAGATACAATAGAAAAATACTCTTCTTTACCGACATATTTTTCCACCTTTGAAACAAACTTTCTAAATTTTTGTCTATCAAAACCACGATTCACTAACGAAGTTACATTTATATAGGCATCTTCAGCTATTTTCAAAATAGAAATCTCTTTTTCTAATTTGTAAATTGTATTGTAATAATCTCTGGTTCCTAAAAACGACTGATTATTTAATCTAAAAATTCTTTGAGATAAGATATGACTGGAGATTGCTTCCATTGCCGTTTTATATTCACGTTTGAAGATAATTTCTCCTTTATGAACAAACCCTAACTCCAATATTAAATCTGGTTTTTCAACTGAAAATCCAGCAATATTTTTCACAATATTTATGAATTCATTAAATTCATAAATATCTTTTGTTAAAAGTGGACGAATTCTATCAACTTCCTCAGAATTTTTGTCAGTTTTCAAATGAATAGTTCTATTTGAAATCACGTCTCCAAATTCACTAAAAAGATATGAAGTTATTGAAGCCTTATTTAAACCAAAATTTAAATTTAAATATTCTATAAGTTCGTCAATAGAGTGTCTATCAAACCGAGATAACTCACTAGCTAGATACTCTCGTTTGGATTTCTCCCCTCTTACAAATTCCGGATTTCTTCCTAACTTTATTACTTTAGGAAACAATTTATTCTTTTTACAAAAATAATGCAATTCCGAACCGTCAATTATATCCAGTTGTTTCATCAATTCTGGATTTTTCTCAAAAACGTAATCCATGTGATAAGAACCTTCTGGTAAGTCTAAAAACAAAGACTCTAGGTCTTCTTGATATTTATCAAACAAAAGATCCAAATGGTATCGATAGCCTTTCTTCAAAGAAAAAATTACATTATTATATCTTTGAAGCTGATTACCTAAACTTCTGGCATTCTTGAATTGTAATTGAGGATAGTCCTTCATTTCTTCAGTGAACAAATAATGTAAATCATCTACTTTGAAGTATTTTTGAAGATTTCTGTTTTTATATAAGACGTCAATTATCAAATTTTCTCTTGTTAAAGCCTGTACTTCCCCATCAATTAAAAGTCTTTTAGACTTATTCAAGAACGTTTGCACTTGATTATTATCATAGTCACCATCAACAATGAGTTCAGTAATATCCTGCTTACCTCTTTTGAGTATTAAGCTCAATAATTCATATATTCTTGAGTCTTTACAAAAGAAATATCTAAACGCTTCTTTTGAGATATCATATCCAGTGAAGAGGTCTTTAAACTCATTTATTTCTTTGATATTAGGTAGATTTGAAACAATTCTATTAAGAATCTGACGGACTCTTTCTCTAGAGATACCGTTACTATCTCCTATTTCTTGAAGTGTTTGACCATCTAATCTTTTTAATAAATAATCTTTATACTTGAATTTAGTCGATAAAAACTCATCTAACGAAATTTCAATCTCCTCTTCAGGTTTAATAACTGCTTTATTAATTTCATAGTGATTTCTGTCTAGATTATATAATGATTTTAATTCCTCAATAAATTTAATATTTTCAAAAGCTAGAATAAACTGTGTTTCATCTTCACTTTGCACAAGAAGTCCTTTTGAAAACAGTTCTTCTACCATATCTATAGAAAAACCTGTGCCCTCTATATTATCCTTTGTTAGATAAGTATTATTTAGAAAATACATGAACGTCTGCCATCTTACAACTTCAGGTTGAATTTTGGAAGATTGAAGGAACTCTTTGTAGGCTTTGATTTGCGGTCTAACCTTTTTTGAAGAAGCTAAAAGCCCATCTTTTCCCCAATCTCTTACATCTAACATCGATTCTAAATCATTTATAGACTTTGTCTGTTTATAAATTCTATTATTTCCAATATTACAACCAATTGATTCTAGCATACACATATCATCAAAAATATTTTGATGATTTTTAATGGACTCCAAAGCATTTAACAAACTATCTTGCAATTTGGCTAATTTTCGCTTTGAACATCTTTCATTAAGTTCTTCATTGAAATTAACAAAAAGATCTACTAATTCTATTCCATCTTCACTAAGAGTTTGTGCTAACTTGGCCCCTATACCAAAATTCCTTAAAAAATAAATAGATATACTCATAAAATCTCCTATTGATTTATATGGACTGTTAACAATTAGATTCTGTATTTTTTGTTTATATTCTACAACAATGTTAAAGTTGGTCGAATTCAAAAAATATTGTATATCAGTAACAACTAAATTTGCAAAGGTAAAACAATGAAAATTCTTGAACAATCATGGTAGCAAAACTTTTAGTTAGTCTAAATCTTAGTGAATTTGGAAATTTCGGAACAGTATCCATAAAAGACATTTCTTTTCTTAACTTAGAAATCTATCGTTTTCTAAGTCTATTTAATCTTCTTTAATAAATTTTAAAAATTTAAAACCTTATATCGGGAAATAAAAATATTCTGACACAGGTGCAGTTTAATCTGAATCATATAAATAATAAACTAATAACAGTTCTTCTAGTTTATTCCCCGAGGTTGAATCATAAAAAATCATCTTATCTTGTTGAGCAATTTTATCTAACGACAGCGCTTTAATACTCATTGGCTCCTTCACTCTATGGAGTATCTGCTTTTATTACGTGAAGAAACTCTTTTCAATACTGTAGTTTTAACTCTACTGATTTATCATCAATTAGCAAGTGTGCTTCTTGTTTTACATAAGCAGAATAGCCAAAGATAGATTTTTCAATCACATCTCCAATTATTCCTGTTATTTTAGGATTGTTCTCTGTTTTGTAAAAAACATTATTTCTATCGACTTCACCAAGAGTCTTTCCTACAATAGGATTTAACAACTCTAAAACTTCTTCCACAGAAAATACATAATCCGCCATAATCCACATCAAATATTATTCTGTCAACTATTATATCAAGATTTAGTAATTAATACTTGATCGATTCATAAAAATATTATATAATTGAAAAATAAAGATAGGAGAAAACATGAAAGTATTAGAATTATTTGCCGGCGTTGGTGGATTCCGAATCGGCCTTGAAAACTCTGATAAAGATTTTTTTAAAACAAAATGGGCTAATCAATGGGAGCCTTCCCGCAAATCACAAGATGCTTTTGAAGTTTATGACTATCATTTCCCAGATAGTGAGAACTTAAATATCAGTATTTCAGATATCTCTGATGAAAAATTTGCGTCTATGGATGCTGATATGATTGTTGGAGGTTTTCCTTGCCAAGATTATTCCGTTGCAAGAAGTAAAAAGAATGAAAAGGGTATTGAAGGGAAAAAAGGTGTTCTCTTTTGGGAAATCATTAGGGCAACTGAAAATATCAAACCTAAATACCTCATTCTCGAGAACGTGGATCGACTTCTTAAAGCTCCTTCTAAACAACGTGGGAGAGATTTTGCAATCATGCTTACGGCATTCAATAATTTAGGATATTCAGTAGAATGGCGAGTGATTAATGCTGCTGAATATGGTCGCAGTCAACGTCGACGTCGAGTTTTCTTTTTCGTTTATCGTAATGACACAGATTTTGCAAAAACTATTGATGAAAAATATGAGCAAAATAGTGTCGTATTTGAAGAAAATAAATATGATGAGTATATTTTTGAAACAGGTTTGTTTGCTACTCAATTCCCAATAAAAAAATTTCCAGTTAAAAATCGTCATGTCTTCTATGAATTAGGAGAAGATATAGTTGAGGTATCTGATAATTTTACTGGAACAGTTTGGAATACAGGGGTTATGAGATATGGAAAATACTACTCTATCGACACTGAGCCTGATTTTGATGGAAAACCCATTACTCTAAGAGAGATACTTCAAGACGAATCTGAAGTACCAGAAAAATATTTCTTAACAGATCCTGATAAGTTGGAAAAATTCCAGTTTTTAAGAGGACCAAAACGAATTGAAAGGACGTCTGCTGATGGGCACACCTATATCTATTCTGAAGGTGGAATGGCCCCTTATGATGATTTAGATTTGCCTGGGAGAACCATGCTCACCTCTGAAGGAACAGTAAATCGTTCTACTCATTTTCTTAAAGTAAATGATAAATATCGTCTTATTACTCCAGTTGAAGCAGAACGTCTTCAGGATTTTCCAGATAACTGGACTTCTAAAAAGAAACTAGCAGATGGTTCTATCGTTGAAGTGTCCGATAAAATGCGTATGTTCTTTATGGGAAATGCCTTAGTTACTGAAATTGTGAAAGAAATTGGTAATTTTATTTCTGAAATTGAAAAATAGAAAGTAAAGAGTCCAGAACAATATTTCTGGACTCTTTATTAGACAATCTCAAATGTTAAACTGTTTCAGATTCAATCTCTATTATCTTTTTCTAAATCTCTTTATTTCTTTGAGAATTTCAATAAGTAACTTACTCTCAGATACCAAATTTTATAAAATTTTTGATTATATTGGAAGTAGAGACAACGCCAATATTCAGTTAGCATTATCTGCTAGACTCATTACACAAAGAGAGGGCTTTGAGGGATGTAAGCCCTTGTCCACACACTCGACACTAGCATAGAAAGATTTCATATCCACAAAAGCAATATCAGATTTTGATTCTCGTGAGTAACCAAAATAGCCCATTATCTATCTTTTATAGTTGTTTTCCCAATATTTCTTTTCACCATTTCCTATGGCTTCTGGTAGTTGCTCCAAACATTGTCCCCTACTTTGATATTTAACAATTTCAGCCAACTCAGCTAATGCTAATCGATGAGATGCTCTGCTAAAGTCCGTGTCGAAGTAATCAACCTCTTCTATTTCAACTAAAATCTCATAATTTTGATGAAGATAATCTTTAATTTTAGATGGTACTAACTTCTCTGAATTTTTAAAAAACAAATGAATATGGCCGTTTGAAGACAACAATCGTTCTCTGATATTGGTTGATTTTCCAACATAAAAACAGATTTTTTTATCTTCTAAAGTTGCAAAAAACTTATATATGCCTACAATATCTTTTTCTAAAATTTCAGGGGGAATAGTAATATTCCTCATCTTAGCTTCTTCTACTTTTTCTTTATATGTCATTCCCATGATATTCTCCTATCTTACACCTCTAACGGCATAAAGTTTCCTACAATTTTTCCGACAATGCGAGGATCATCGTCATAAGGAGCAAATTTGTCTTTGTATTTTTTATTGATGGAAACAAGGCGCAAGCCATCTTCTTCCAAGTAGACACGCTTGATATAGGTCTGCTCATTCCAAACAACTGCATAAACTGCCCCGTCATAGTCAAAACCTGTTTCACGAATGAGAGCAACGGATCCATTAGGGTATTTAGGCTCCATAGAATCCCCTGATACCCAAGAGGCGAAATCATGCCCCAGCTCCTCATCATAGTAGACCGTATCGTATGCTTTTTCTCCATAGATAGTGGCACCAAGACCAGCAGACATTTCTTCATAAACCCGATATTCATAACGTGGTTCAGCAATAGAGACAACCTTTTTATTTTTCTCTTCTGTAACTAAGTCACGAGCATAAGACACAACTTGTTCTTTCCCATTGGGTGAGAGGACATTATAAAGTCTGACAATCTCTATTTCAGTGAAATAACCTTTTGGGACACTCAGAATCTTTTCTAGTAATGCTACTTTCTCAGTAGATGGTTCTTTAACTCCACGTTCCCAAGCAGAATAGGCTTGATAGCTAATTCCTAGCTTATCTGCAATATCTTTTTGTGTTAGTTTTAGCTCTTTCCTCCGAGCTTTTAATTTTTCTGGTTGATACATGATTCACCTCACATGACTAATAATTCTAAATTTGCCTTTCTTCTAGCTTCTGTCTCTGATAGTTTGTTGCTATCCCATACATAGGCTAAAGATTTTCCCTTATTATAAACAAGCCACACCTTGAATTTCTTTACTGCTCTAATCTCGTCCCACCTTGTCTGGTCAAGCAATTCTGGTAAGTCTTGACTCGTCACGAAATTGGTTTGTTTCAATCTCTTTTTTAGCCGTGCTATAAGAGAGGGTTGATATTGATTGAACTCTTCAATCAATATTTCTTTCAGTTGATGAAAGTAATGGTGAAGTGAGGCGTTTTGACCGTTTAAGTATTCATCTACTGCCTGCTTGATTGCTGATTCAGTATCCACTTGGTAAACTCTCAATAAGTCAATCAGTCGGAAATAAAGTGCCTGCTTTGAAACTTCTAGATCCTCTTTGACCTTTTGGAAAGAATCACAAGAGTAGTAAATCTTGGATAGTAGCACAATATCAGGCATCAGAACAATAGCTGAAAATACATTGGCTTCTCGCTCTAAAATAGATTCCTGATTATCCACCGATTCTGTAAAATAAGAACCATCGTGTTTCAAGATAAAGTGGCCTAATTCATGACACAAGGTAAAGTGACGCTTGGTTACTGGATTGTCTTGCTCATAGGAAAAACTCGTCCCTAGTTTATCAATAACTGTCAAACCTTCAATTTTATGATTTGAAAAGTGGTGACTGATGACTTGAATGTTATTCTCATGAATGCAATAATCAAAATAATAGTGAAAGTGATAGTTCAGGATTGAAATTTCTTCCTTTTTCATAAAAGAATATAGTGCTTGTTTTGTGATTTCACTTACTCTTGAATACAATTCATCCAACGAACAGTACCTCCTTTAAGTCACAACTTACAAAACTAAACCTATTTGGTTGAGTTAATTATACAAAAAAAGTGGACAGTTGTCCACCTAAAATATATTCAATAAGTCCGGAAAATATTGTTTAAATTGGTGTATTAAATCGTCAATATTTATATTTCTTCGTACATTTACTCCGTCCATAATAAAAAGTATCTTCCTCATGTTGCTGGAGAGGAATTACAAAAGACACGAATCATCTATAATCACATTGAAGAATGTCCTCCAATAAGAAAAAGGCATAGCCCTGAAGATAAACTCTGGACTATGCCATCATTTAAGATTACTGTTTCTTTTGGAGGTATACCGTCTCAACATATAGTGATAGGATCTACTCGTACTAAGGAACAAAAATTCTACAATTGTTTTTGAAATTATACTATAAAACGAAACTTTCTATTGGAAATAATAAATCACATATCTAGAAGAGATTTATTTGTTTGATTAAATTCATTGTATAGTTTAATCATAATTTTATCTATAACTATCAAAACATAAAACCAGGTAAAATAGTTAGAATCCCCAAATTCCTTATTTTCTAATTCATGTAATGTAGGTAAATTACGTTGATATGAAAGCGTATTATGGGCCAATCGATTTCTATGTCGATACAATATATCATATACTCTCTGCCCTTCACTTTCTAGCAAATTGTAACCTTCTCCCTTTCCTTCTCCCTTTCTTGCAATGCCTTTATATCCAATTTTATTCTTTATATTCCCCTTGAATTCTATGTAAGTATTGCCATTCCAGTATTGGAAATTACTTTCCTTAAAAATTTTACATATGATATCTTTGGATTCATTGACTATCAACTTTCTGTCAGATTCAGAAAATTCACCCCTATTCAGTAGAATCATTAGTTCTTTATAAAGTGACTTTTTAGAATCATATGTCGAAAATCCTTGTGTAGCATAATCTTTCAAAAAATCTCTCCGGAACTCAAAATCTTCAGTAGCCATTTCCCAAGCAATACATTTAAATTTTTGTTCTTGGAAACCTGTCATTTGTAAAAAAATTGTCTTCAGCAAGTAATCATTTAAAGGATATGTTTCTATTCCTGTATTGATAGAAGTAATTGCAGAAGTCCCTTCCAACATAACGGATTCAATAGGACTGTTAATAAATTCTTCATGTTTACTCATATCTCAAACTCCCTATAAATAGCGATTGATTTTTCAACTCTCTCACGTAAATATTTTAAAGCAGATGGATTTTTTTGGTGAAAGCTTTTTGATACAGCTTTTGAAAACTCATATGTTGGAACGCCTTGTTCATCAAAATATGGTGCTTTAAATTCTTCTATTTGTTTCTCAAGTTTTTTAGTTATGGCCGACCATTTTTCCAAATCAATATTCTTATTTTCAAATATTATTAGATAAATTAAGCCAAAGTAATACAAGTCACAATCAATTATAGAATCAAATGTTTTTTCGCATAATTTTGAATTACTAATAATATTCTTCATCTTGTTATAGCGTCCTGAATGAGGTTTTTCATCAGAATGTAGTTGTTCATTAGTATCAAATAATTCTTCATAGCTGATATAATCTTCACCTGACTCACTATTTTTATCACCTGAATCACTATTTTTATCACCTGAATCACTATTTTTATCACCTGACTCACTATTTTTATCACCAATTATAAAATTGATATAATTTTCATAGTACTCCTCTAATTTTTCTTTTCTTCCACCAAACCCACTACATAAATTTTGAACAGAGCCCTCTTTTTTATATTGTGATAAAATTGATAAATATCTAATAAAATCAATAGATAACTCACCTTCAATAAGGTTGATAAATTTAGGCTTAAAGAAATCGGTTTTACTTTCATCTAAATAGTAAAGTGCTTCTCTACTTTCTTGACCAGTAAGAGACATTCCTTGTCTATTAATATTTCTAAAAACTGATGAATAATATCTTTGCTGATCCCCTCTTTGACTATTACTAGGTACAAGATACGAAAATCCTAGAAAAGTATTCTTCAAAAAAGAACTATCTATTTCATTATCTTTATCCAACGCTTTGAAATATTCATCCTTTTCTAAAGTTGATTTTATTTTTGAAATTGTTAAATTATCTTCTATGAGTAAATCATTAAATGTCCAATTAATGACATCAGTGGAAGAATCTGTTTCACCTGCAAAATCGTCATTTTCATCAATATATTTTCTAGCTTTATATTTTGAATGCTTTTTATAGGTTTCACGGTCTGGAAAAAAACCCAAAACAGACAATAAAATACTAGTTAACCTTTGTTGTCCATCAATTAAAAGATTTTCCTTCGAACCATTTTTTGTAAATGAACCAATAATTACAGGAGGAACAAATTCCTTATTTTTAAGAGAAGTAATCAATTTCTCTCTTTTAGTCTCGTCCCATGAAAAATTTCTTTGATAATCGGGCAGTATAATGTTTTTTGACAGAATCAATTCAATCCAATAGTCCAAAGAGTATTCTCCATAGTATACTTTATTTTCCATAATCTTATATCCTCGCTATTTATCAACCACAAGATAGTGTTAATCTATATTATACCAAAAAACCACTAAATAACTGCAACCTCTCAGTCACAATTTCTACAATTCTACCTTAGCTCATCTAAAATTTAAAGCAATATTTAGATTCCATTTTTATTATCCTCAAACACCTTCTTACGCTCTTCCATAAACTCAATCAATTCTTTTTTGAAAATTTCTTTCTCTTCTTCGGTCAATCCTTTTGAGTTCATACGGAAAAGCAATTCAATATTGTCTAATTCATCTGATTTTTCTTCTGAATTTCCAACTAAATAATCAATTGATACATTTAAAACTTGTGCTATCTTAACAAGATTTTCTTGAGTTGGTTTTTTCTTGCCTCTCTCCCAGTCTGCATAGGAAGACTGTCCTATCCCTAATCGTTTTGCGAGTTCAACCTGAGTTAGGTGAGCTAGTTTTCGTAATTCTTTTAAACGTTCTGCAAACGCCATAGCTATTCCTCTTCAAATTTTTTTAAAAAATTCCAAAAATCTCTTGACTATTATCGCCAATAGCGATAAAATATAAATATAGCTGGTAGCGATATTGAAAATCAAAATAATAATCCCTACCAATTGAGATCATTGACAATTAAATAAAAAGTGCGTCTGACAACCAGAGGACTGACTATCAA
>ERZ781275.1230-NODE-1230-length-19162-cov-5.881562_pt1 | contig 19162 bp, 13 predicted proteins | sample MGYA00375853_ERZ781275 | MGnify/ENA primary metagenome ERZ781275 (study PRJEB29790, sample SAMN03653691) | human gut metagenome | host: Homo sapiens | place: USA: Dallas, Texas | collected 2012-07-23 | study: EMG produced TPA metagenomics assembly of the Gut...
GTTTCTTTCTGTTTTTTCTTCATTTTTACTGTCCACGAAACCGGGAAGGGCACAGCCGGTGTTTTTAATCTGTATTCGGGCATTTCCCATCTTCCTTTCTTACCGCATGGTGCGCAGTTCATCCACAAGCTCCGACAGCTGCGCCGGCGAAAACGTACTGCCGAGCATCATCGAAAGCCCTATCAGGCCCATAAATAAATCTTTCTTTCTGATGTGCATTTTCTTTCCTCTTTTCTTTTTTACAATCAATCTTATAAACGGCGGCCGTCCGCCTGTTCCGCCACCGCTTACTCCTTTATGCCGCGGCACAGCGGAATCAGACACAGAAGCAGAACGATTCCTGCAAAGCCAACCGCGACGCCCGGCACCAGCATGCCCCAAAGCATGGTCATGCACATACCCGTTCCCAGTGCAAAAAGGCCTGCGCCCGGCACACACAGAAACATCGTGATCAAATCTCTCTTTTTCATATCCATATCGTCCTTCCGGCAAAATTCATGAGCTTTCGCTCACGTTCTGCACATGATTTTACAGTGTGTATGTTCGGGAAATATTCAAAAATTGTTTTTGAAATATTAAACAGCAAAACAGAAGGGTATCTTCCTGAAAGAAGATGCCCTGCAAAAAATATGCTGCTGTGCTTTACTCGTCCGCTGTTGCCTTTGTCTGAGCCTGTTCGGCGGACAGACGGTTGATCGCACAGAAGTAATCGCAGAATTCGGCTGCGGTTTCACCCTGGTCTGTACCGTCCATAACGCCGCACATATCCAGCAATATCCGCTGCATAACACGGCTGGAGAAATATTTGAATACCACCTTTCCCCAACGCGGTACAAACTCTTCCTGTTCAAAATAATTCCAGTATGGCAACATACTGCCGGACGGCAGATAAAGCTTGTATCTGTCGTGCGCCTTGATCACGCCCTCCCGGCAGTAAGCGCCCCAAAAATCGTCCCGCACCATGAAAGCTCCCAAAATACGGCGTTCCTTCTCTTCACAGCCCGTCTCCAGAGTTGTCAGCAGACACGCCGAATTCGGCTTGAGCCTGCTGGGGATACGCGGCCTGTCCTTGGAGTAGCCGCTCAAATAAAAGCCTGTGGATACCGCGTCGGCTTCTGCCGCCGCTTTGGCTTCCTTCCACGGGATGTCAAAAGCCGCCTGCGAATACGGCGTAACTTTCATGGAGCGTATTTTCCCGAGCCGCTCCTGCCGTTCCAGTTCCTTTTGTCTTTCCGCACGTTCCGCCCGCAGCCTTCGTTCATAGCCTGCCCGTATCTCATTTTGCTTTCCTGCGTCCTTCAGGGTCAGAAAGCGGGAAAATGCGTCCGGATACTGAAACCGTTTTTCCCCCTGGGCAAAGTCTATCGTAATGATATTCCCCGAAAGACCGGTTATCACGCCCGTTCCAAAAGCGTTGTGCCTGACCGGTTGTCCCAGCAACTGCATTGTTCTCCTCCCTTGCTGATATAAAAAGCCATCCCGCAGCCGTAATGCCGCACATCCGTGTTATTCCTCTGTTTGCTTTGCCGCGCGGGACGGGCCGCGCGTTTTATCGCTGATGCGAAGAACGATCTCCGTTTTGTCTGCTTGCAGATCCAATTTCCCGCTGTTGAGTTCCGGGATATCTCCGACCGTCAGCACCGTACCGCAGGGCATTCCCTCAACATCCACCGTTATCGTATCAATCATATCTTCCGGCAGGGACGCATATGGGATCTCCATAAGCATCCTTTCCAGTGCATCCGTCACCTTTTCCGTATTTGTCAAAAAAATATGGATGACGCTGTTCACTTTTTGATCCGCCTGCAGAGCTTGAAAACTGAGATGCAGAATATCATTGTTCAGCAGATTTACCGCCTTTTCCTTGATCTGCACCGGTATCTGCTGTCCGTCAAGCACAATTTTCAGCTTGCTTCCTTCCCGCTTCTGCTCCACCAGCCTGCGCGCGTCGGCTTCCTCAAGCTGGAGCGCCAGCGCTTCGCGCAAAGGGCCGCCGAAAACACTTCCCGGAACAAGCCCCAGCCGTCTCAGCTTTTTTGCTTTCACGGCAAAATCTCTTTTTTCCACTGTGATCATGTCCATCGTGTTGTTCCTCCCAATCAGATTTTATATATTTAACCGGCATACAGTGCATACCGGCCGTCGGCTGTTTTTGGATGGATAATAAAAAAAGAAGAGCTTCTTCATATGGCACCACGCGGCGCAATACTAAAAGCCCTTCTTGATAAGACGGTTCTTTTCCTATTCGTTTTATATAGTATAGCACAGACCAAATACAAATGCAACCATAGTTCCGTTTATACGGCTCCTCCCGCACGAAATCAGAGCCTTGTATCCCACATACCGCAAAATGCGTCCACCGGGCTGTTTCCTTTGAATTCCGATTTTCCTGTAATCTTTTCCACAGCCTGCCGGATCGCTTCACGGGAGCCGTTGTAGGTATTGATGCAGACAGGCACCATAGGCACGTCATATAAATGAAACGGATTTGCCACGCTGATAAATACAGTGGGTTTTTCAGCCGCATACCAGGGAATCTCCGGGCCCATCGGGATGCTCCAGTGCAGATTGCGCTCGTTTGTGGTGGAAAAACTTTGCACATCTGCAATAACAAATACTACATCGTATTTTTTTCGAAATTCCAGCACCGGGATATCCGCCAGCACCTTTTTGCCGTTGATGCCCTTGGGCGTCAAGTATTTGAAAGGATTCAGCCTATAGACTTCTACCGAAAACCCCTGCTTTTCCAATTCCTGTGCTAGATACTCCCTCGCCTTGTCCGCTTTGCCCAAAACCCGTGCCGCGAGAGAAACGCTGGACACCGAATAAAGGATTGCCCGTTTGTGGGCCTGCGGCGTTATGGGGAGCTGCGCCCTGCTGTTCTTCACCAGCGTGATCGAGCGGTCGATGATACGGGCTGCGGCCGCACGGTGCTCCGGACATCCAATGACAGACAGGCCTTCCTCCGCCGGCATCAGCGCATTTGTACGTTGTTTTTCGTACAGCCGCAGCATTGCTTTGAACGCCAGAACGCGCAGTACCGCTTCATCCAGCCGTTCCTGCGTCAGTTGGCCGGACTCCAGCCCCTCCCGCATGAACCGCAGATCCTCGTCATGGTCGCGATAGTATAAAATCATATCGCAGCCGCTCTGCACGGCAATGGGCAGGAACTCGCTGCGCCGCATTTTTCCTGTGAGGCCCACCATGTGTGTCGCGTCGGTGATGATAAGCCCGTTGAAGCCCAGCTTTTCACGCAGAAGGCCCTGCAGAAGTTCCGGTGCCACCGTGGCGGGCATAATCTCCTCGTCCCGTATGCCGGGCCGCAGCTTGCGGGAATAGGCAGGCTGCTGGATATGCCCCACCATGATGCTGGGTACACCCGCGCCGATCATTCCCTGGTACACCTTCCCGTAGGAGGCATCCCATTCCTCGCAGGTACAGTCATTTACCGTAGTGACGATATGCTGGTCCCTGTCATCACAGCCGTCACCGGGAAAATGCTTCATGCAGCAGGCGACGCCCGCCTCGTTTGCCCCTTTCATGTAAGCGAGGGCCATCTCCAGCACAGTGTCTGGATCGCTGCCGAAACAGCGCGTAGGAATAACACAGTTGCGCCAGTTCCGGTCAATATCCACAACTGGGGCAAACGTCCAGTTGCAGCCCACCGCCGCCGCCTCGCGGCAACCGTACAGGCCCATCTCATAAGCGCTGCGGGTATCTCCTGTGGCCGCGCATGCAATGCCTTCCCCGATTTTTGTGCCGCCTGTCATTGCACCGTTACCGCCCGCCTCCACATTGGCTGCGATGAGCAGCGGGATTCGGCTGTTTTTTTGTGCCGCCGCGTTTTGTCTGTACAGTTCCCGGGGCTTGCGGTTATTGTAGCGCAGGCCGCCGGATGGATATCTTCCAAGCAGTGCGGCGGTCTGCTTCCCGGTGTCGTTCCACAGCATATCCACAAACAGCTGGGCGATTTTTTCTTCCTGTGTCATGGCATTGAACGTGTCGTTTACCCAGCGTACGGCGTTATCGTCCAAATCGAATGGCTTGGCGCGCATATCAAAACTCATATCGTGTCCTCCCGTACGGCGTCATCCTCATTGAAACAGAGCCAGCAGCCGCTGCCACAAGCTGAGCGTCTGTGCCTCCTGCGCCGGTGCCCGCCGCGCCTCCGCTTCTTCAATGGCCGGCGTCGTCATTACAAACTGCACGGCGTCTACCTGCGTGTTTTTTTCGCTTACAAATGAGCATATCTCATAATCCGCACCTGTAAAGCCGTCAATCAGCTCGTCTATCTTATCATTGAGCTGGCTGTCCATATCGCTTGTACGGCCGCGCAGCTCCCCAGTGCCTTCGGCCAGCTCACTGCTGCCGCCCGCAAGCCGGGCCGCGCCGTTGGTCAGCGACCGAGACCCCTGCTGTAAGCTGGCCGCACCGCCCGATACCTGGGCCGCACCCGCCTGTAATCGGGCTGTGCCGTCCGCCACTTGAGACGCAGCCCGAGCTGCGCTGTCCACTCCATTTGTATATTGCAGCAGGCCCTGGTAAAATGCGTCAAATCCTGTCAGCTGCGTTGCCAGTGTATTCAGCGGCTTGATCAAAGCACTGTCCGCCCCAGTCGCCTGCTCTACCGCGGCGGCAATCTCGCTCTGGACAGCATCGCCCGCCATTGCAGACTCGATATTCATAGCGATAAGTCCCTGTACTTCGTCACTGACCATCTGCCCGTCAATCTGCTGCTGAATGGCCGCCTGGGTCTCCGGCATTGCCATCACGGCGTCCACTTGCTTTTGCACCTCGTTCTCCACCTGCGTATCGATCTGCTGCTGCACCTCCGGCGAGACCATCGCTGTGTCCGTCACCGTTTCCAGCAGGGCTTCTCTTTCCGAAGCAGCAAGCGCCGCGGCGGCGCCCCTTTTTTCCTCTTCCGTCATATTTTCTGCGCCGGGTTGGGTGCACACATTCTCGTAGGCAGCCGAAAAGATCTGTTCCTCCGTGATGCTTGCCTTTACCTGTTCACGCATGGCGGCGGTCACGCCGTCTCGAATCGGCTGTTCCTGTTTGCGCACCTCTGCTTCCGCCTGTGCGCGGGCGGCCCGAGTTGCCTGCTGCTCCACTTGTACCTGTACAGCAGCTGTCACTTCTGCCGTCACTTTTGCGCGGGCCTCTTCCGTTGCGGCTTTCAACGCCGCGCCGCCGATCTGCTGCTGTACATCCGCCAAAACGGCGGCATAGTTTTCGCGCGTCATTGGGGTATAGCTGAGACCGGTCCGCGTCAGTAGGTTCTCCAGCTGCGTGTTGGCCGCAGAAAGGAGCGAATCGAAAATCGTGCCCGCGCCGCTTTGCAGCGCCGCGCTCTGTCCCGCCAGCAGCGACAGGCCGCTGGACAGCTCGCTTGTTCCGCCCGCAAGCCCGGCCGCTCCGCCGCTTAGTGTGTTTGCGCCTGCCACAAGGCTGGCAGCACCTGAGGCGACGGCTGCCGCGCCGCTGTTCAGTTCCTGCGCTCCGGCTGCCAGTTCTTTCGCACCATCGTCCAGCTCCTGCGCGCCGTCCTGCAAGTCGTCGATCTGCCCGTCCAGCTCACTGGTGTCCGGCTTTTCCATATGAATCGCCAAGGGGACGGCATTCAAGGAAATACCCTCCATAGAGAAATCCGTCACATCCGTCTCGATGGTGAAAGAAAGATCCTGCCCCGGCAGCTTCATATAGCTCACCTTGCAGCCGTTACCGTCCACATTTGCCTCTGTCGCGCCTTCGGTCTGGATATTGCGGCACTTCACGGTGTCCAGCAGCACTGTGGCCTGGACCATGTAGGCCTCATAGAAATCGCCGTCCGCCAATTTGTTTTTCGTGACGGATCCGCTGATTACCAAATGTCCGTTGGCCCCGGCAAGCTCATCGGCTGCGACGTTTTTTCCATCCAGCATATAGGCAACAGAGATATTCCAAGGAAGCTGCGCATCCTTCAGGTTCCCTTGATAATAGAACGTACCAGCCTCCGCGGACACTGTGACAGAGTCCCCATCCAGTGAAATGTCCGCTTCACTCGTCAGATTGCGCACCGAGGAATAGGCGCCGTAGTCCCGTATCTCCGTCTTGCTGTCCAGGGCAAACATATTGACAATATATATGTCTGCCACACTGCCGTCTCCGGCGAGGCTCACATATACATTTTCTTCTTTTTCGGTATTTGCCGTTTCCGCATAAACAGGAGCCATACAGGCTGCGGCTAAACATAGTGCGGCCGTCAATGCCGCCGCGCGTTGAATGAGGCGTTTCATAATGGAATATCCTCCTTTAATAATTCTTTTCAAAACGCAGTCCCAGGCTTGTTTTCTGCACAAGTCCGTCGAACAGGCACAGGCAGGTGGGAAGCACGAACAAAACCATGCAGCATGACAGCACTGCGCCGCGGCCCACCAGATACCCAAGCTGGCTGATGACCCCGTTTGTGGACAGCGCACCCAGCATACTGCCGGCAATGCACAGAATGCTTCCGCTGGTCAGAATAGAGACGACTGTTTCGCGCACAGTGATACGCGCCGCATGCCAACGGGAATTTTCGCGCCGGTTTTCCAGGTATTTGTTGGTGAACAGGATGGCGTAATCTACCGTAGCGCCAAGCTGTACCGTATTGATGATCAGGTATGCGATATAATTCAGCCGTTCTCCCGTTAAGTATGGCACCGCAAGGTTCATCCAGATGGCGCTTTCAATGACGAATACAAGGATCGCGGGCAGCGAGAGCGACTTGAACGTGATGAGCAGGATGAGGAAGATCGCTCCCACAGCGATACCGTTCACTACGATATCGTCCTCTGTCACGGTGTCCCGCATATCCAGCGTGTTGACGGCTTCTCCCGCTATCAAATAGGCGTCCGGGTAATACTCCTGCGCAGTTTCCCGCAGCTGTGTGGCAACCGCGAAAGGGATCTCCCCGTCCACGCCTACGCTGGTGCTGATGACCATGCGCGTATAATGCTCGCTGATCAGCAGCTCCCGCTGCGTCTTTGGCACATATTCCTCCGGGATACTGCTGCCCACAGTATCCGTATAGCTGAGCACCTCCGTTACCTCGGGAATGGTCTTGAAAGCGTCGGAGAGCGCCTTTTCGCGGGCTGTGTCCCCCCTGGGAACCATACAGACGATCTGGTTGGAACGGCCAAATTCCTCGTTGATGCGGATGGCGTCCGCGCCGATCTGAGTGGAGGCATCCCCGTATATCTCGCTGGAGCCATAAGCAAAGTCGATCCTGTCTTTGGCGACAAAGGAAGGCACCGCCAGCAGAATGAACAGGATAAGCACCGGGACCTTCACCTTCATCACGAAGTAAGAAAATCCGCGGAACGTCGGTATGAAGCTGCGATGCTGCGTTTTGTCAATCAGCTTATAACACAGTACCGCCAGACATGGCAGAAAGACCAGCACGCACAGCAGCGAGAACACGATAGCCTTCGCCATGACAACGCCCATATCCGGCCCGATGCGGAAACGCATCAGGATCAGAGCGGCAAAACCGATCACGGTGGTGAGTGCGCTGGAGGTCACGGAAGAAAAGCTGTCCTTTACCGCGTGAGACATGGCATCCTGTACATCCATCCCGCTCGCCCGGAAACGGGAAAAGCTGTGCAGCAGAAAAATCGAATAGTCCATGCTGACGGCGAGCTGCAGCACGCTGCCCGCTGCATTCGTCACAAAGCTGATGGTCCCGAATGCAAGATTCGTGCCCATGTTCAGAACGATAGCCACACCGATGGTTGCCATGAAAAGCACCGGTTCAAACCAGCTCGTGGTGGTGAGCAGCAAAATCAGGAATACCAGTGGAAGCGCAATGGCCATAACCATCTTTAGCTCGCGGGTCGTAGATTCTGTGGCCATCCCCGTATTCACCGCCTCCCCGCTCATGGCGGCGTCCTCACCAACCACAGCGCGGATATCCATTAAATGACTGTACAAGTCATCCTCATCCACATAGCAGGTGAACAGCACGTTTCCCTCCTTGTACCAGCTTTCCACTGTGTCGGCGTCCAGCGTCTCCAGCGGCGCGTAAACATTGGCGTAATCATCCAGCCACATCACCTCCGACACGCCCGGCACCTGCTGGAGCTGCTTCTTCAGCGCCAGCGCCTCCGGAATCGCCGCATCCTCGATCATAATGCGGCAGTTGGCAGTTTTGGCGCTGTATTCCGCCTCCATTACATCCAGGGCAATGGTGGACGGCGCGTCCTTGGGCAGATAATGCATCATATTATAGTCTACCTTTACTCTGCGGCTGAGCAGTGCACACAAAACCGCCAGCACCGCAAACAGGGCAACGATGCCTTTTTTATGCTGGAGCATTTTCTGGGCTATTTTGTTCATCCAACCAAACTCCTCAGTCTTTTCATTTTTGTGCATATGTTGACTTTTGTTTCTGAATTGATTATAGTGGAATCAGATAATAAAATGCAATCAGCAGATTCCCGCTGATCTATGCAACTTTGTATAAATTCAACGGATATTGTACAGTTTTAAAAATTTTTTGCAGTCAACTCAATTGGCCGCAGTGGAGGTTCCATAAATGGCGAAAGCAGAATACAAAAGCGCAATTCGTTCACGCAGGATGATCCAGCACGCGCTGGTCGAACTGCTGCAGGAAAAGGAGCTTGATAAGATCACCGTTACGGACATCGTGACGCGCGCCGACATCAACCGCGGTACTTTTTATGCGCACTATGCAGACATTTCGGGCGTGCTTGACAGTATTATGGAAAATGTCTGCCAGACCATCCGGGAAGCGCTGGAAAAACAACCGCTTTGGGCAAAAGCTCCAGATGCACGCATTGTGCTGCAGCACTTGCAGCGCATGCTGGAAAGCGACCCGGAATTTTACCGAAATGCCATCCGCACCAATGTTTCCAACATCGTATTGGAAAAGCTGCGGGAATTCTTTATTGAACAGATGATGCAGCGCGAAAGCGGCTATGCTGTCCGCAACCATGAACAATATGTGTTTACCGTCCGGTTTGGTTCCGGCGGCGTTATCACTTTATATAAGGACTGGTTTTCCGGCAACCTGCCTTTTTCGCTGGACGAGCTGACCGAAAAGGCGGCGCAGGCCATCAACACAATGCTTGCGGGTTTGTAAGTTGTGTTTTTATATGCAAAAAGGCGCAGCACTCGGCTGCGCCTCAACATAAATGATAGATACAGTCTATATGGAAAACTAAATGTCGTTCATGTTTCACAAACGGGCCTATAAGAAAATGAACCCACTTACTGCAAACACCAAGCTTTCTATTAACAAAAAACCGCCAGAATCATACGATTCCGACGGTTTTAGCCCGAGTGTAATTATAGGATTCAGGAAAGTAGCTAAAGTGATTAAACATCAATTCCAATTACGTATATTGGAACTTGTATTGCGTAGGGCAGGTATTTTTCAACCTTTTCAAAATTAAGAGATCCCTCCCAGTTATGGCCATATTGGTTGGTCAAAAATTTTTGCATGGCTTTTGTAGTTGTGATATAAACACCGAAATCAATAAGATCCAAATTTGAATAGGATGCCATCTGGAACTTTAGCAAGTCAGTTCCCAAAAACGAAGCATGTCCAAATTGGACCTCAACAGCTATCCGTTTTTTTGAAAATCGAATTTGCTGTATGCTTTCATATCCGGAGATACGCGTGGTTGCCCCTCCCAGCCTTTTTCCAAAAACAAATCATTTAGAATTTTAATAAATTCTTTACGATTTAGTTTGGAAAAATCAACACACACTGCATATAAAATTGTTCAATTTCTGCTTTCTGGGCAAGACGGCTGTTAAAGAGTTCCTCTGAAAAGCGGAAAGAATACTTTTTAAGGCGTACAGCCATGCAATATCAGTTCCAATCACAGTAACAGTATAATTGAAGTATATCATAACGCGACAAAAAAGACCAGACAGCACAACAAATGCAAATAAAAAAGCGGGTAAGCCCCATAAGGACTTACCCGTGGTCCGAGTGGCGAGAGTCGAACTCGATTAAAACCTAGTAATAATGCGGGTTTGTGCGTTTGGTCCGCATTTAGTCCGCAGTTTTCGTTGATTTTTTCTTATTTCAAGACAAAAAAACAGGCGGCCAGAAAAATATCTGGCCGCCATTTTTTGTGCTTATTACTCTACCCGAAACCGCCGCGTGATAACCATTTCCTGCGTGGTAAGTTCCCCTTTTATCTCGTCCACGCTGTCTTGAATCTTGTCGATTTTCTGCTCCATACGGTCCATTTTTTCAGCAAGCTGCTTATGTCCATCCGCAATCTGGCGAATCTCTTTTTTCACATCGCTTTCGATATACGCCATTATGCGGTTTTCCGAAGCCGATACCGCCCCGTTGATAAGCTCTGAAATCGCCTGCAAGTCCTCTTTCGTCAGCATCATATCACCCTCCGTTTCATCGCACCCATAGTATACCACGCCGGGCAGGCTTGTTCAAGATTAGTCTGCCCTTCCAATCACATAAAAAACGCCAGCCGGGAAACGCCTTATTCATATGGGTTCTTTGCTGTACTTGCCAACTCAAACAGTACCGCTTTTTGTGCCCGGTTCAGTCCTGTACTGTCCAGATAGGTCCGCAGCTCGTCCTTGTTCAATGTACCGCTGTTATTGGTATCCGCATACCGCAGCATTTCCGCATATATACGGCCAAGCCCGTATTCCTCGGCTTTTTCGTATTTCATCCGTTGCCCGCTGCCCGCATACGCATACCAAAGCGCAGCCTGCTGTCCTGCGTCAAGGCCCTGGCTATCCATTGCGGCATACAGTTCATCCGTAGAAACGCTTCCGTTTTTATCCGCGTCCAGCATGGGCAGCATCAAAATATACTGCTCTCCGGCGCCCACTGCCTGTGCCGCTTTGTATTTTGCCTTGGCTTCGTCAGAGGCATAAATCTGCCACACCGCCGCCTTCTGCTCCGGCGTCAGCCCGTGGCCTTCCAGTCCCTGCGTCACCTCGCCGGCCGAAAGCGTGCCGTTTCCGTCAGCGTCCATCGCGTCCATCATCGCCCTAAACTTTTCGCCCTCAACGCCTGCGCCCGTGGCCGCGCGGTATGCTTCCGTATACTTTGCGCTTTTGGCCCGGAACCCGCTGTCAACATAGTCCTGCGCCATCGGCAGGCTGTACGGCCCGAACAGCGCCGCCTGTGCGTATATTCCCAGCGTCGGATTCTCCACCGGGAACTTCATTGTTTCCCTTCCCTGGCTGTCGTATCCGAACTGCCCGCCATTCGCCACAGTGGTGATGCCCTCAAAGGCTTTTTTCAGTTGGCCGCCACCCAACGGGGGAAGGATATAAAACGCGGGTTTTGCCAATTCCTTTCCGATGCCTTGCAGCGCGCGTCCGGCGTCTTTTTCGCCGCTCGCCAAGCCCACAGCATTGGAAACCAGATTCCCCATGTCCGGCAGCGCGCTGCTGATGGGCACCCTGCCTCCCCCTAATACACCGCCCACAAAAGGCAGCTCCTGCGCCACATTTTCCGCCAGTGAAGCCGTTGCCTGTACCGCGCCCTTGCGCTGTGTGGTAAAATCCACGCCTTCGCCGCTTATAAGCTGCTGCGCCGCGTCCACCGTATTCGGCAGCTGGTATCCTGTGTAATCTCCAACGGCTTCGTTCGCAATGCCCAAGAAGTCAAGCGCCGGGCGTCGGCCCACCAGCTTTTCATACAGGTCATTGAACAAATACGCCCCGATCGTGTACTTCATCAGCCCGGCAACAAGCGCGGTCATGCCTTTTTCTTTCAGGTCGTCGGGCAGGTCCTTGAACAGGTGGCGCAATTGGTTGTTTACCTCAACCTGATACATCGTCAGCAGCCGTGTCAGCGGGTTTTTGCGTTCAAACACGGTCGGCAGCGCGCCTTTGCTCCGGTCCGCCATCAAACTTGCCGCGTATCGGTCCGCCTCCTGCATGGCGCTGGACGCATCCATTCCCGCCTTGATGTTGTCATAGTATTTTGCGCGTGTCACAACATTGCTTGTGAAGTCGTCGATATACGCCATCGGCTTCGTAAGGGTCTCGCTCAGCTTCTGCAGCTTTGTCATGCTCAACGGGCTGCTTCCCCGCCGGTTCGTCAGAAATACGCTTGTGTCGGCAAACCCGTCGTCCTTGTAGTAGGCTTTTGCTGTCTCCCGTGCAGCGCGCACAAGGCTTCCCGTGCTGCATTCGGCACTTGCCTGGGTGATCGGGATAAAGTTCGTCAGCCAGCTGCCTGGGTTGACGGCCACCATGTTTGCCGCAACGCGGTTTTCAAGGTTGGACATCATCTGGTAAATGCCCCGTCCCGCGTCCGCCTCAACGCCCCGGTCGTGGATACTTTTTTTCCCGGCCAGCTTATTGGTGTATTCGTTCAGCTCTTGCACAAAATGGCTCAAATGCGATTTACCCTTGCTGTACAGCTCCGCTACGCGCGATTCCCGCTGTTCTTCCGTCAGGCTTTCGTCCGCGCGGATGTCCTGCACCTCCTGCTTGATTCCCTTTTCGCTGTTTTTGAAGCGCACAGCGTCCTCCAGTGCGCGCAGCCGCTGGATGTCCTCTGTGTGAAAAATCACGTCTGCGGCGGTTTCAATGTAACGGTCAAACCCTTTTAGCGCATCATAGGTTGTTTCAAATCCCGTGCGCTGCTTTGCATTCGGGTTGTATTTCCGGCCCGGGCGGAAAGTATACGTAAGCCCTGCAATGTCGGTCGGCAGTTCGTCCTTGCGCGTGTTCCAGCCCAGTTTTTCGGCTATTCTGTTCAGCAGGCCGTCCGGTTGGCTGTCCGTAAAATGTGGGAAGTAACCGCTTCTGTACTCAACAGGCGCATATCCGTTCTGCATATACGCCTCGTTCATCTGCTCAAAAATGGCATCGTATTCCTTGCGGAACAGCTCCAGCCCGCGGTTGATTTTGTCCATGTCCAGCTGGCTGCCGTATTTCTTCCGCATTTCCTCCGCCGTCCGGCTTAAAAGCTCAAGCTCCGCTTCGCTGCGCTTGTTTCCCATCGCTGCAGCCGCCTCCGCGCCCTGTAACTCGCCGTATACCTGTAAATATTCGCTTTCGGCCTGTGTCAGGTTCAGCGCAGCAATTCTTGCCCTCTGCTCGTTTTTCCAGCGCGTGGCCTTCGCCTCGTTCGCGTGCACGGGCGTGAAATACTTCTCCGTCAGCGCCCGCGCCTCCGTGCGGTCCGGCACAATGTCCCGCATGTTGCGTTCCATCGTTTCAGTGCTGTAAAAAAGCCCGCCCGGCTTGTCCTTCCAGGCATCGCTTTTGGCAATGTCCTGCGCCGCCTCGCTTGTAAGTCCCGCACGCCGCTGCGCGTTGTATTCCTTCACAGGCGCAAGGCTGTCCTGCACGGCCTTCTTTGCGTCATATACACGCAGAATACCGCCTCGGTTTTCTCCCTTCACGTCCTCCGGGTCGATATCGCCGCGCAGCAGCTTGTCCACCGTCCGGCTGTCCTGCTCTGTCAAAAGCTCGTTTGCAGTGATCTTATCAGCCTGGCGGCGCAGCCGTTTGGCAGTCTCATACGCGGCATACAGTTCATCGGTGCTCACGGGTGCCGGCACGCTCGTTTTTTGTTCTCGTGTCTGCCGCTGCGCCGCCTGGTCCGCTTCATACCGCTGCACGCCTTTTACATCCCGTGTCAGCTGCTCCACGGCGTCGTCAAAACCGTTTCGTGCATAGGCCTTAAAATCGGCGGCATCGTCCCCATAATAAGCGTCCAGTTCAACGCCCGTTTTCCGAATGCTGCGCGCCACTTCACCAATGCGCTCCAGCTGGTCCAGCGGTGCGGAGAGCTCTGCGTCAAACAATTCAGGATACCTTTCGGCAAGCTCCGCGTATTTCACGTCGATAGGCGTGCCGCCTTCATTCGTCAGCTTCAAGTCTCCAAAATACTGCGTCCGCATGTCTTTGTATTCCCGGCTGCTCCGGCTCTCGCTGTCCAGCGTCAGTGCATTGCCCCGCAGCTCGTCTTTCAGCTCCTTGTACTGGTTGTAGTATTCGTCCATCACCACAATGCCGCGGTCATACGCCGCATTGAACACCTCCGAAGCCGTGGCTTCGCTTACCCTGCCGCTTTGCTTAATCTCCGCGGCCATAGCGTCCGCCAGCGGTTTCAGGTATTCGCGCCGCGCGCCCTTCGGCACGCTCAATGCATCGCCTACGCGGTCCACAAATGCGTTTTCCCGCCTGTTTTGGATGCGCTTTGATTTTTCGTTGCCTGCGGCAGTGCCGGTTTTTTCCGCGTTTGCATTCAACTGCAAACCGTCCCCCGGCGCCGCTGTCGTGTCCGGCTTTCCCTTCATGGGCGGAAGTATAACGCCGGGCGTATCGGCTTCTGCGTTCCGCCGGGCGCCGCTTTGGGCCGCGTCCCCCGCCACAGGCGGCAGAAAACGCCCGCCGTCTGTTGCATTTTCGCCGGATTGTGGTACAATATTATTAAAAGATGTGGTCGCGCCACCGATTGAAGCGGGTTCGCCTGTGACGGAATCGGTCTTGATGGCGTTGGCCGCATCTTTTTTTTGATAAATAATATTTCCGTTCTGATCCACGACCTCATGCAAATAATATCTATTGTTCTCGGTGCTTTTAGTCACTACGGCGGCAATATAATTTGTGTCGGCTCCTACTTTCACAGGGGCAGCGAAAACCAGCGTATCATAGCCTCTTCCCTTCCAGTTCTGCTGTGTGTCGATCTGCCGTCCCTGCGCGATTACCTGCGGCACAGCTGCAAAAGCTGCCGCTTTTCTCCGCCCAATGCCGTGCGCCATGCTATCCTTCACGCCCCGTTCATCCAAAACCACTTCACCAAGTCCACGCCGGAACACCTTGTTTCCCAGCGTGCGGAAGTAATCACCCACCTGCTGCACAAGGTTCTTTTCGGTGTTTTTTGCAAACTCTTTTCCTGTGATTTCAGCTACGGGCTGCATCCCTTGTATTTCCGGGATGCTTCCGCGCAGTTTTTCCAGCAATTGCGCATTCGTGGCTTTTGCTTCCGCTTTAGAAGCTGGCATAGCCTGCTGTGCCATCGGCATCCGGATAACAGGCAAAGACTTGGAATCCCCCTGTTTCTGCGGTATAATAGTGTTCAAAGATGTGGCAGCGTCACCGATTGAGACGGGGTTCCCGTCAACATAGTCGGTCTTGATGGCGCTTGCCGCATCTTTTTTTGCATCCTGTGCCGCTTCCGCCTCCGCCGCCCACTGGTCGGCCCGCTGTTCCAGCATCGGCAGTGTAAAAAGCTGCTGTCCCGTGCGCGCGTTCATCTGGTACAGCTCGCCCAGGTCGGCGTTTGACAGCTTTGCCCCGTCCGTCGCACGCCGGGCAAGTTCTGCCGCCAGGCTCAGCCTGTCCTCATTGCCGTCCACGTCGCCGTCCGCCGGCGCACGCAGCCCCTCGCTGATCACGTCGTTTGCTCCTCCCAGGGCGTTTATTTTTGCCCCGGTGCGTCTCGTCCGGATATCGCCCGGCGCGTTCATCGCCGCGCTGGTAAGTGCGCCCAGCAGCATCGAATACGCCGTATCCTGTAAGATCTCCCCGCCGCTGCGCCAGTCCTCCCGGTTCAGGTACATCTTTTCCAGCTGCGAGCCAATCAGCTCGCTCAACGCTTCCTCCAGGCCCTCACCGAAAACGTCCGACAGCCGTTTCACGGCCCTCCGTCCCGCGCTGCTGCCCGCAACGCGCTGAATGGCTTTGTCCATCCAGCCGCCGCCAAGACCGGGAATACCGCCCACGATTTTCTCTGTCGCGCCCTCCGTCGCGCCCGAAAGCAGGCCGTACACCAGCGCCGTGTCCTCGTCCGCGCCATAGGCCCGCGCCTGGGCCGCCGCGTTTCCTGCGGCGGAGGACATGATATAAGGCAGCCCCAGCGTGCCGCCTGTCACAGCATTCACGCCGATGCTTGGCAACATCCCACCAACGCCCGCCGCAAGGTCGCCGCCCACCTTCCACAGGCCCGTGGCGCCGTATTTTTCATCCAGCCCCTGCGCATACTCCGCCGCTTTGGTGCTGCGCAAGCGGTCGGCGGCCGCGGGAAGCTGTTCCGCCACGGCGAGGTCTGCGGCCTGCGTATCCTTTGCGGCTTGCTCATATTTCCCGCCAAACAATTCAGCCAAAAAGTTCTGCATGTCCCGCAGGTTCACGCCCGTGTCCGTCACATAGCCGTTTGTAAGCTGCGCGTTCACCTGCGCACGGGCGTTGTCCAGAATATTGTTGTAGGCTCCCTCCACGCTTGTCGCTGCGCCGCCCAGGCCCTTTTCGGCAATGTATGCCGCTTTGGATTTCCCCGGGTCAATGCCCGTTTCTGCCGCTTTGTCCTTCAGCCAATTTCCAACGATTTGCCCTGCCTGCTGCCCGACAATCGCCGTTGGGTCCATGCCGAACTGCTGAAACTGCTGCGCGGTTCTCTGCTGTGCCTCTCTCTGCCTTTCCTTCTGCGCCATAGGCATCAGAACAGGGCCGCCGCTTTTCACGGCGGCCCTGTTCTGTTTCTGCGCAGCTGTTTTAGGTGTATCGACCGATACACTTTTTGATGCTGGTACAACGGGAGTTCTGCGTTGTAGCTCTTTCTGATATACTTTTTCAAATTCTTGCCGGTATATCTCCTTTTCTTTTTCGCTCGCGTTCTTAAGGTTCCATTTCGTCACGGTTCATTCCTCCATGTGTTTATATATCACTGAATCGTCAAGCCCGGGAAACTCTTCGGGGACCAATTCAAAAGAGGATTTTGAGAATTTTTCGGCGCCATCTCCGTGCCCTGCGCTATACCCGTTAGCCGTTCTTCGGCCTGTTCGTCTTTAATTGCTTCATATCTGGCCCGGGCGGCTGCAGCGGCCCGAATTTGCGCGGCAGTATTATCATTCTGCTCATTGTTGGACGCAGCAGGCTGTGTTGTTAGGCTTCCTTCACTTGTGCCCCCGCCGCCGTATGCCCTATAAAGCGCCGCCGCCTGCTGCTCGGCAAGCGCCTGCTGCGCTTCCATCAGCGCCTGGTTCTGTGCCGCCTGAATCTGCGCCAGCGTCTGCGCTTTGTTTTGCTCAATCTGTGTCAATCCGCTGGTGTATGTATTGTCGTAATTCAGCAGACGGTCCAGGCTCGCCGCGGCAAGGTCTGCAAGCCGGTCCTGATAGTCCTTGTCATAGGCTGCCTTTGCCTGGTTGTATGCGTCAAGGTCGCTCGCCTTCCCCTCGGCCAGCTGCGCGGCCAGCGTGGCAAGCTGGTCGTTCCTGCTCCGGTCCAGCTCCCCGCGGGCGTTCCCGTATTCGTTCGCAAGGCCCAGCATTGTGCTTTCGCTCGCGCCGCCGCTGCGTCCCATCGCGGCCAGCTGCTGGCCCAGGTTACGGTTTTGCATCTGGTTTGCAATGTATGCCTGCTGCATGGCACGTTCGGTCGCGCTGTTCACGTCTCCCGTGGCCTTGTTGTAACCTTCCTCCCGCAATGCCAGCGCGCTGTCGTAGCTGCCCTTGGCCGCGTCCAGAAGTGAATTGTATCCCGCAAGGGCCGCAGCCTCCTGTTTCGCCCGAGCCTCCGCCTCCGCCGCCTTCTGGCGTTCGTACTGCTGCTGCAAAATTTCCGCCTGCCGCCGCGCCGCTTCTTCTGCCGCTGCCTGCTGCTGGGCATAGAATGCATTCAGCTGCGCCGTTGGGTCATATGTCGTTGTTGGCCTACCGGAGTAACTGCCATTACCGCTTGTGTCGCTTGTGTCGCTTGTGCCGCCGCCCTCGGAAGTGCTCCCGATGTATTGGGGCACGCTCGGTTTCCTTCCAAATTGCGTGCCGCTCATGCCGCCGTTGTTTGCAAGCTGTTTCCGCGCCTGATCTGCTATTTCTTTGTGCGATTGATACCAGGCTTGGTCCTGCTGTGTCCTTTGCGCACCTTTTTCTGTGGCTGCCCCCCATTTATCTTTCCAATTACCTGTTCCTTTCGTGTATGCCATTTTCAAAAGCTCCTTTCCAAAACGGCCCGCCCGCATCACGCCGGGCGGGCCTGTGTTGTATTTATTCCGTTTTTCCGCCCGTCAGGCTTTCCCCCACGTCCTCCGTGCTGTTCTTCACCACAGCGAGGATTTTTTTCAAAAATCCTGGCAGGGGCGCGCCCAGCGCCGCCGCATTTTCGCAGACGCTCCCCAGCTCCGTAACGATGTACCAGCACAACACCAGCGGGCACACAAGCACCGAATATTCAAACGGCAGCTTGATTGCTGTGATATTGTTGATGATGATTCCCAGCAGGCCATCCAGCGCTGCGGCCACCACAACCACGACAAGCATGCCGCCTTTATGCCATAGCCCGGCGCGGGCCGTGGCGCTGGACCAGCCGTCCTTTTTGCTGCCTGCCACGCTCCCGGTAATCCAATCCAGCAGCATGCAGGCTGCAAAGCCGATCACCAGCCAGCCCATCCATCCAAATACAGCCGTAATAGCTCCGGCAATGCCCACTACAGCCAGCTTGATTTTGTTCAGCGTTTCCATCATACTGCACCTCCCAGCGCGGCTTTGGCCGATTCGATTCGCCTCAAATATTCGCCCGCCTGCTCGTTTGCCTTCGCCTCCCCAGCCTCTGCCCGGTCGGCGCGCTGCGTTTCTTCGGCAGCACGCTTGTCCGCTTCCTCCGCGCGGTGGGCCTCGGCATTCGCTCGGGCGTTCGCTGCTTCAAGCTGCGCTTTAAGCTCCTCTGTGCCGCCGCCCGCACCTCCCTGCGCCACGCAGGCCGCGAACGCGTCACCCGGGGAGAGCGTCACAAGCTGGCAGCGGTCGGCCAGCACCACGGCGTAACACTGCACCCCCGCCACGAAGATGCGCACCCAGCTGTATCCGCCGGAGCTGCCCACCTCGGCCTGCACCGGGTAGCATGTCCCCTCGATCAGCTTGCCGCCGTTATAGGACTTGTCCACCGCGTTCACGTCAGGCGCGGTGAACACCTCGCATTTGCCGCTCGTCACTTTTAGAAATTTCATACCGTCGTCCTCCATCCCGTTGATTGCTGTACCATATGTGCCCACGGCGTTGGGGTGCCCGGTGTATGCGGTTGGGTCAAGCCCCGCCCCGGTGGTCGTGGCCCGCACCTCAAAATGGCAGTGTGCAAAGGGCGGGCTTGCCAGCGCCGCGTTGCCCGTGTTGCCCATCACCGCCAGCGCGTCGCCGCTTTTCACCCGCTGGCCCACGGATACCAG
>ERZ781275.1261-NODE-1261-length-18411-cov-3.635650_pt1 | contig 18411 bp, 15 predicted proteins | sample MGYA00375853_ERZ781275 | MGnify/ENA primary metagenome ERZ781275 (study PRJEB29790, sample SAMN03653691) | human gut metagenome | host: Homo sapiens | place: USA: Dallas, Texas | collected 2012-07-23 | study: EMG produced TPA metagenomics assembly of the Gut...
AGAAAGGTTCTTCCCCCCTTCCCCAAACCCCATCCCCCTTTCTCCAAAGACTTTCATCCTTATCGAATCCCTCATGAGGGATATACAGGAGAAGACGAGGCAGGCTTCGGTAAATGGGTCACGCTGAGTAAAACCTGTTGGAAGGCTGAAGGTAATGAGTGGGTAAAACAGGGAAAGTGGGCAATGGTATCTTCGCTGCTAGGGAAAGGGGCGGCCGGGGAAGGCAAGGGAATCGCTTCCAATCGTTTTGCCCTTGGGATACGTTCCCCTCCACACCGGATGCACAAAGGCGTTTTTTCTTTGGAAGAGATGCCTTGTTAGAGGAAGCCCGCGTTTTCGGGAACTCTGGGAACAGAGATGCGAATAATCATCTTTTTAAAAATAAAAAAGATAGCTGTGATACGGTTGGGTTAGCTGGGGGAGGGAAGGCTTTTTCAAAAAATGCCCCTTCCCCAACGCCACCGGAGCATTTCAAAAGCTATTCACCCTACCCCACTGAAAACATTCATATGGAGATGTGCCATGTCCACGTTTACGCCGCCAGCCCTGCACGGCATCATCGGTTATCCTCTCGGGCACAGCATGAGCCCGCTCATGCACAATACGGCCTTCAAGGCATTGAACCTGCCCGGCGTCTATCTTTCATGGCCCATTGAAGCGGGACGGCTTCCCGCCTTTGTGGACGCTGCCCGGCTGCTGAATATCCGGGGCTGCTCCATCACGATTCCCCATAAGATCGACATCATCCCCTTATTGGACAAAACAAGCGAAAACGTAAAGGAGATGGGTGCCTGCAACACCATCTATCGTGACGGCGAAAAAATCTGCGGAGAAAATACCGACGTGATCGGATTCACGGCTCCGCTGCAAAGGCGCTCATTGTCTCCGGAAACCCGCGTGCTCGTGCTCGGTGCGGGAGGCGTTTCGCGGGCGGCCATTGCGGGACTGCGGAGGCTCGGCCTCGCCAATATTACGCTCACCAACCGCCGGAAAGAGCGCGCGGAAGCCCTCTGCAACGAATTCGGTTTGCTGTGCGCTCCGTGGGAAGAGCGCGGAGACGTCCCCGCTGACCTCATCATCAACACGACATCACTCGGCATGACCGGGGCCCAAGAGCATGAAACGCCCTACCCTTCGGCATTTCAAGGTAGCGGCATTGCCTACGATCTGATCTACACGCCGTTCCAGACCCGTTTCTTGCTCGACGCCGCGGCTGCGGGCTGGGAAACCGTCTCAGGCCTCGATATGTTCATCGGGCAGGGGGACGCGCAGTTTCACCTGTGGACGGGACACCATCTTCCAAGAGAAGCCATAACAGCGGTGACTTCCACGCTTTACGGACAATAAAAAAAAACGCCACACACTTCCATTTCCCCATAAATCGGTTCATTTCAAAAAATACGGCGAAAAGATTAAACTTTCCGCCGTATTGCTTTCCAAAAAACTGTTGTCCGGCAGGAACTCCTGCTGGTCAGCCTCCCCACCAGCCGAAAGTCTTTGGGATGGGAAAGGGGAGGTTTGGAGGGGAAGGACCTTCTTCAGAACGCCCTTCCCCCAATCTTTCATTCATCCAACGCCCGCATCACCTGTTCCGGAGTAATGGACTGCATACACGCATGGTTGCGATCACAGTGCTTCTTTCCGTGCAGCGTACAGGGGCGACAATCCAGCTGCGACTCAAGAACCCGATCCTTCGGCCCCGCCGGGAAAAACCCCCATTCTTCCGTCGTGGGCCCAAACAGCGCCAAAACGGGCGTGCCGACCGCCCCCGCAAGATGCATCGGGCCGGAATCTCCCGTGATCAATAGGGAAGAGGACTTCAACAACGCGCATGTCTCACGTAGGGATGTGCGATTGGTAAAATTGCGGGATGCGGGAATCCCTTCCATGCCGCTGCCACGACCAATGACGATCCACGGTATGCCGTGCGACTCGAAAAGCTCCATGAGCTGACGCCAGTATGCCTCTTTCCATGCCTTATCAGGGTGCGTGGCATACGGATGCAAGGCTATGGGAGGAGTGCCCGCCTTATCCGGAAGCTGTTCCAGCAGGCGTTGTCCTTGCCTGATCTCCTCATCGGAAAGCCAAATGTGAGGCAAAAGCGCGGCACGGGGAGGAGGCGTAGCCTCCACGGCAAGGGCATAACGCTGCGGGACGTTCCATAGCCTGAGTTCATTCCGGAACAGCCGCCCTTTGCTCCGCAGGAATAAACGACGCTCAAGGCCAAGTTTGCGATAGCGTTTTACAGGCCCTTTCCACAATAGGGAAAGCAAACGGGTACGCAGGGTACCATGCAGATCGAGCAATCCCTGCCCTGCGTGGGCTTCCGCCAGATCGCGGAAAACGCCAAGCTGACGCGGAAATCTCAAATCCTCCTTGGCGAGCCCAACAATGGAACGCACAGCCGGGTGTCCTTCCAAAACAGGGGCAAATGCCTCACGGGTGATGACCGTGAACGTCCAACCGCGTGTGCGGTGCCAGTATTCGAGAACTCCGGTGGTCAAGGCAACATCGCCGAGGGCGCTCAGGCGGATCACAACCCATTCCGTAGGGGCTGAGGCGTCATGGAAAGATAAAGTTGTCATGCCCGGAAACTATCAGCGGCCATTCCAAAAGAAAAGGATTTCTCTGTGGCCCCATGTGAAGAAGCTCCCCTTGCAGAAGCGGGGACAAGGGATTTTGGTTCAGCCCCTCTTGCTCTTTGTGCCATGATCCGCTAAAGTCTTTCGCTGGACGGAGAGGTAGCGAAGCGGCCGTAACGCGCTCGACTCGAAATCGAGTTACCGGTGATGAGCTGGTACGTGGGTTCGAATCCCACCCTCTCCGCCACTTATGCTAACACGCTGGATTCAGTGCGTTTTTTATTTGGCATGAGCTTTATTCCCTGTGGATACATTTCAGGGATACAGTTTGGAGCTCAACATGCCATCATCTCACAGGGTTTCTCACCCACGTCCCAGCTCACACCTCACTCTCCATCGCGGCATTCTCTATTTCCGCATTCTTGTTCCCAACCATCTGCAATCATTGCTTGGCAAATGTGAGATCAGGCGTTCTCTGAATGGTCTGGACAGTCGAACCGCACGCTCCAAAGCGTTGCGGCTCTCGCTCGTTGCCCAACACTTTTTTGCCTTGTCCGAAGACCTCGTTGAAAAACGGATACATTCCGTGCAGGACAACATTTCACAACAATTTGGTATTACAAAAGAAAATATCAAATCTGTGGGTACATTTCTTTTTGATTCCACACTGAAAAAAGACCTGTCTCCGGCTTCCCTGACCCTCTTGCTCCCTTCTTTCCTGAGGGAGCAAAAGGGAACCCTTTCCGTCAAAATGTTTTCTGAAAAAGCTGTTCCTGTTCGCAAAGAATCCATACAGAACGAATCACCTGCCATTAAAGACGAACACAATCTCCCTACCCGTTCGGCTGAAACAACACGCCGCAGGATCAAACTGGAAGGGAAAAAGGAACTCCCCAATCTCAGGGAGGCGCTGGACGCCTATGTAAAGGCCAAGACACTTACATGGTCAGCCGCAAGCGCCAAGGACATTCCTCGTCAGGTGCGGCAGTTCGTAGAAATAGTGAGGGAACTGGAACATGGTCGGGATATTCGTGTGGATGAGCTTTCCCGTGAGCACATCCGAAGCTACTTTGATACGCTGAAACACCTGCCCTGCCGCCTTTGCGGGCAAGGGCTGGCTTCAGCTTGCCGATATGGGACGCTCCGGGCAGATCGAACGGCTTTTGAGTGTGAAGACGATGGAAGTCCGCCAGACGAACGTGCGGAGTTTTGTCAACTGGTGTGAGCTGGAGTATCGCGGAGCTGTACAGGCCAAGTACGTAAACTCAGGGTTCCCGAAGGTTCTTTCCGACAAGGACATCAGACGAAAAGGAGTGAAGCGTGAGGCGTTCACACAAGATGAACTGAAAGCCCTTTTCGGGGATATGGGGAAGTACGTTCAGGCAACGGAAGGTGTGCCGTCACGCTTCTGGGTTCCGTTGATTGCGCTGTATTCCGGGATGCGGCTGGAAGAAATTTGCCAGCTTCATCTTTCCGATATCGTGAAGGTGGATGGAGTGCTGTGCTTCTCCATCAATGAGGAAAGAGGGGGCTCCGGGTATGTGAAGCACGTCAAGAGCTCTACCGGCATCCGCAAAGTGCCTGTCCATCCCCATTTGTGGGATGAACTCGGACTGAAAAAGTTTGTTGCTTCCAGATGGACGAAAACGCCGGAGGAAAACTACACGTCGACTCTGCTTTTTCCTGATTTACAGGAAAGGGTAAACGCCGTGAACCATGCCACTGTGAAGCTCGGTTCCGCTTTGACGCACTGGTTTACGCGCTATCGTCGTTCCGTGGGAGTGGGTGGACAACATGGTGAGCCGAGCACCAAGGCTTTCCATAGTTTCCGCCATACGGTGATCGAATATCTGCACAAAGAGGCCCGTGTGGACCTTTCCATGCTTCAGGCTGTGGTTGGGCATGAGATGGTGGATATGGGGGTCACTGAAAATTATGCTGGTGACTGGCCTGTGAAGGTGTTGTTGACAGATGTCATTCAAAAATTGAATTGGATTTCATTTCTCCAAAAAAGTGATCAATTATCCAATTAGAATAATAAAGAAAAGTGTCCACAGCAACTGAACACAGGTGCTTGACATTAGACACATCGCACGTTATAAATTAAACATTAAAAACTTCATTTTAATTGTGAGAATCTACATGATGTAGTCGTAATATTCTATTTTTATTATGGAATACCCAAATGCAACTTTAGCTGTTGTTAGGGTTTTCTGAGCCTCAATGAGCAATTTTAAATTGTTCTTTGGGGTTTTTTGTTTTTTTGGGCTAAATGATGTTTATTCTTTTACAGAGGAGCGATGATTATGAATGAAAATTACAACTATGTTTTAATGGCTTATAGAACAAAACAGCTTAACGAAGATCTCGCTGAATATGGTTGTAAAAGTATGGAACCCATTCAATTTAATAGTATTAAGCGTAAGTTTTCTATTAAAAAATTGAATAAAAATAATATCTTTAAAAATTGTGTAAAAATTAATCAGAATTTTTCTGAAAATATGATAACTGCATTGGGGTCTAGTAATACTCAATGTATTTATGATGTTGATGATTCTTTTTATGAAAATTTATTTGCAGGATTGGTTGAATATGAGGCATTGTGTCAACTTCATGATAAAAGTAAATCTACCCTAGGTTGCCTATTACTTTCTTATGATTCTGCTTGTTACAATTTAATGCCTGATAGACTTATATGGACTTTTGATCGTAAAACAATCCATACATCTCTGATAGAGTTTATTCAAAATGCTCTGGATATTAACTGGCTGGATGCTCTTGCTACGCTTGCTGGTATTATTGGTATGGATTATGAAAATATCTTTTACTTTTCGACGGAAGGTTCTGTCCCAGAGGCCGGTGCAGTTTCTCCGAGGATACCGAGCAGCATTAGTCTTCCTTGCCAAAACTCTAGGGCTATATGTACGGAGCTTACTCAGGTTATGAGTCCCTCGGGGAAGGTCATTGGAGGTTTTATTCAATATCGTATTGAAGAGCATACACTTTGTCTTCCTGCAACCACAGTCGATGGCTTTTTGTCGATCGGCAAATGTAAACCACCGGCTTTTTTCCTGAATCAGGATGAAATAGATCGAAATCGGAGTGCTACTGTCATTTTTTGTGCGGATATCCGTACCGCTACAGCGTTGAATAATGCATTGAAAGAATGTCGAAGGGACACAGGAGATTTTGTCGTCACTGGACATCTGGGGTTAGATCTGTCCATTCTGCCGTGGAATTATCTGCACGGTCACCCCGTTGTATTCGTACCTGCTCCCAGCGCGGTGAGCCTTGCGTCTGTAAAAGCCTACCGGGAGTACATTTTGGGGGTATCTGTAGGACGTTTCGCTGTCGCTAGCAATCTTCTCCTTCACGCTGCTCCGCCCTGTGACCTTCAGAGTATGGCAGATGAATTGGATAATGTTGCAGAAGCAGAATTGCTCCGTACGGCAGTTCATATTGATTCCATTGAGCGGCCTTCTGCTTTTTTGCGAAATTTGGTTAATAACGCACGAGGATATGAAGAATTTATTCAGTGGGGTAAGAACGTTGGCATTTTTGCCGTACCGAAGCAGGAACTCTCCTTACCTCCAAAACTAACCGCTGCCATCACGTTCTTCGATCCTGATACGGTCAACGAGAACTCTCAGCCAACGAAACTTGCCGACGTTACCGCAGAACATATCTTTAGCGGAATCACGATGCTTCATGGTCCAAAAAATGTGGGAAAAAGTCATGTTGTGCTTAGTGCTGCCAATAGTTTAATCACGCATAATCCCCTTTGGGGTAAGTTTACTGTAAATGGTGCACTTACAAAAGTTCTTTTCATTGATAGTGAAACCACTCCAGATAATTTCAAGGATCGTCTTAGGAAATACGAATTGCAGAAATCAAACTGCAACTTCTTTCCCATATGTAAACTTGCATCAGATCAAGATGTGAACCTTCTTGATAAGGTGTTCCAAGATACCCTTTTGGATGAAGCAAAAGAAAAAGGTATCAAAACGATATTTTTTGACAATCTTACCTCACTTGTCCCGAATGGCGGTGTTTATAACGCAAGTTCCACAAATGGCATTTTCCGATATCTGGAAGAAATGCAGAAATGTAACATCGTTCCTATACTCGTCCATCATAGTCGTAACTGTCCAGACAACGCTCCCGAGAAGGCAACCATGCGTGGAACCAGCGAGTTTTCTATTCGTGCCCATACTGAGATCGTCATTACCTCACCTGAAAATAAAGGTGAAAGCTCCCTACCCAGCTCGATTCTTGATGCTGTGAATCAAGGTGATTTCATAGTGGGAATTCATTTCAAGGTGTGCAAGGCTGCACGTATTTTGGAAGGGAAAACTTTTTGGCTACAGATGCCTTCCAGTGCGACAGGATTCAAACTCGCTGGGATAATCGATCGGGACGGTCAAGAACTCCCTTTGGACTTCCCTGTTGCTGGCGCCTTTGCGGGGAACGTCATTCCTTCTATGGAAATAGCAGATGAACTTTCTGAGGGGGAGAAGAAGGTACTTCAAGAAGCTGGCAGCCGGGGTAAACTGCGAAATGCCGATGTCCAAAAACTCTTAGAGTGCGGTGATTCAAAGGCAGGGAAAATTCTCGCTGGACTCGTGGATAAAGGGCTGTTGAAAAAACAGGGAGAAGGCCGAGGCTGCCATTACGTCGTAAAGGCGTAGCTCTCCCTATACTTTTTTCAGGATGAAAGGCGTTTTTCCCTGTGGGAGAACGCCTTTTTTTGCGCCTTTGCAATCATTTTTTCACCTTCCAAATTCCTTCAAAACACCTCAAAAAAGCCGTAAAACGGATTTTTGAAAAGGCTTACTATAATAATTTCAAATAGTTAAACTAGTTTTACTCAACCTGTCTTTTAAAATTTTAACGCTGTCCTATAAGAGATACGATAGCAGGGAATTTCGACAGTATTTGTCCATGCGAGGGGACACGGCACAGTATCCCGGAACGAAAGAAGGCAAGGAGAAGACGAGGACAACCTCCAGCCTTTCACGGAGACCTCCTTCAACTCGCTGGAAAGTGGAACGTTTTTTCGCTTGGCTGGACAACTTTCGCCGTCTGGCAACTCGCTTTGAGTGACTCTGTATGATGCATCTTGGTTTTATTCAGCGGTGTTGCGCCATGATCCTATTTAGAAGCGTTTTGAAATGACCTCTAGTGGGGTGAGCAGATAGAATCTGGCAGTTGTGCCGCTTGGCTGCGAATACCGCTACATAATACTCGAAAACTGTGAGACAGGTTACTCCCATCCAGCTTCAAATAGGGGGCTATAGCCCGCGCTCCCGCCAGTTTGCGATATTTTCCGTCGGTTATTTTCTTGAGTTCCTCAGCTGCGTTGGCCACATTGTCTGGTGTGCGGTATGCTTTTTTGTTTTGTTTTTTTATCACGGCTGGCATTTCCAGCGCATCAGCCACAGCCGCCAAATCTCCGAGAAAAAAGCTCTCAAGCTCATGACAGGCAATACGCACGAGACAGGACTCGGCCTTGCCGCTCTGTTGGGTAAGCTCAAGCAGTCGCTGCTTTATGCGGGTACAGTCACCGGAATCCTTGTCACGCAGGACAATAAAGCGAGAGTCCGGTTCACACCATAAACGGATTTTTCTGACCATTTGCCGTTCCAAATCCTGTTTTCCCTCAAAGGTAATATACTGCACGGGGGTATCGGGTAACATTCTTGGCAGGATACCTTGCAGCATATTTTTGGCAGATTCCTCTTCCAGCAGAAAGACCAGTTTGCTCATTGCGGATCCGCCTTACCCAAAAGCCCCTGCTTCCACAGATAGCCCATCTTGTCGCCATCACTCATGTAGTCCACTATCTGCTCGTCGTTTTGCGCACGGCATACTCGGCTGAAACCATTTTCTCCCTTTTCCAGCCAAAACACTTCTTCAACTTCCGTGGCATTGAGGAAATCCGGCGAATGGGTGGATACCATCACTTGCCCCCCTCTTGCGGCATAATCGCGAAATTCTTCAGCCAGCTCCGGCAACAGCCGAGGATAGAGCTGATTTTCCGGTTCCTCCACACAAAGGAATGGGTGTGGTTTCGGATCATGTAACAGCACCAGATAGGCAAACATCTTCAGAGTGCCATCCGAAACGAAGCGATCGATGAAGGGGTCTTTGAAAATACCGTTGCCAAATTGGAGGACAAGACGTCCGTCTACCGTGTCTTGCGTGGTAATTTCACTCACACCGGGAACACTGTCTCGCATGGCATCCAGTATTTTTTGATAGGTAACCGGATGGTTCTCAAAAAGATTACGTGCCACCTGCTGCAGGTTGTCCCCACTGGCGGACAGGTGTTCATATTCGCCAATGGCTTCCTTTGCTCCCCGTGCCGCGCTGATATGAAAATCCGAAACATGCCAACTTTCTATCGTTTGGCGCAAGGCATTGGCAGCCTTGAATTTCTGGAACTGCCCCAATCCCTTGATGGCGAGAATATCAGCCGATCCCAAGTCCTGCTGTTCGCGATTCAGTTCTTCGTCAGTTTTATCGAAGTCTTCCTCGTTAGTAACCGCTGAGCCAACCCCCTTACTGAACTCCAAAAAATGAAAAGGTGAACCGTAGGCCCCTCGCTTATAGCGAAGAAATTCACGTTCGATCACGGGGTGTTTATCGCATAGGGCTATTTCTACATGATAGGTGACAAGACGCTCCTTGTTCGTGATGGGAATGCGGTACTGAATTTCGATTTCTATGCTTTCCTGTGCATGTCCACGCGAAACGACTTCTTGGAATCCGCCACGGACTTGCAGTGCACGGGCCACGTTATAGGTCAGGCAGTCCTTCAAGAAGCCGAACACATCAAAAAGTGTAGATTTTCCGCTACCGTTAGCTCCCACAATGACGCAGAACGACGGCAAATCCTCAATGGTGACATTCTGAAAAATCTTGAAATTTTTCAGGTGGATTTTTTCTATTTTCATGAGAGATTCCTTGTCTGAAGTACATCCTATCCTACAGGGAGTAGGCTTCCGTACTGGTGTGTTCACTCCCTAAAAACTGGTGAAGCCTTGTATCCTGCGTTTGTACTCAATTTCCCGCAAAAAAAGCAAAGGCTGATACAAATATACGCGAAATGGGTTGTGCTGCCAATATGGTGCATTTGGCAGATAGTTGAGAAAATAGGGTATCCGATGGCATTCGGATACCCTGTTGTCGGACTAGCGTGGTTTGGTAAGGAGTTCTTTGATCAGGCTATCAGCCTCGTATCCCTTGAGGTCTTGTAACTGTTTGCCAAAACGGGAAGCAGCAAGCTCTTCGGGATTTTTCCTTTGTTCCTGAGCCTTGTTGCGAATGAGGGAGAGCTGGTTACGGCTGGCAGGCTTGCCTCCTCCTCCCCGGAATCTATTCTTATCACCCTGAGAGGCATTTTGAGAGATGTTTTGATGATTTTGGATATAGGATTCAGCTTTTTGTTTAACAGCGTTTATAACCCTGTTTTTAGCGATTTCAAGAGTGTCTTCGTTTTCAAAAGGAGAACGAGGAGATTCGGAACAAACATCACTTATGACTCTTCCATCCGGCATCACAAGATTTGCAGACACAATTGCAGTTCTACCGTTTTTATCATTGGGAAGTTGAAGAACCTGGACATTAATTACATCGGAAATCTTAAACATAGAAAACTCCTTTTCCTGTAAAATTGTTGATAAAAAGAGCACCATTCAGCTAATCAAAGTCAAAAAGTTCTGAATGGTGTTGAATTGGGCATATAATGGAAAGTGTTTTCTTTTTTTACATCAGGAGCGTCATGTTTCATTTTTCCTCGTAGCCATCTGATAAATGAATCTCTTTCATATCCAATTTTTTTGCCAATCTTAACTTTCACAGCAGGACCAGTCCCAAGAGCATCAGCATTCGACATGCTCTTAGCAGAAAAGATTCTTCCAATCTTCTCAGAAGCAAATTCTCTTGTAAAAACTGGAGGCAGTTCCTTACGCAATTGATCAAAGAATACTTCATCTCCAAACATGAGTTATCTCCTTTTTTTAGCCTCTAGAAAGCCTTGAATATCCATATCGCCATGCATGTTTATCAAGGCCATCTTTACTATATGTTTTAGCAAGATAGCTTCCAGAACGAAACGCTACATCTCTTTTCATAGAGAAATCTTCTTTATTTCTGTCAATGATGATTCCATTGTCGTATTCAGGTTCTCTTTTTTCACTTAAACAGTAATGAACAAGACCCTTTTCATTCGTTTTTAAAATGTTTTTCCATGTTTCATTTGTTATATTGAAAATAGTAAATTTATTCTTTATGGCATTTGCATTAATCCAGAAAAGAAAATGATAATGAGGAAAAGAAGAATCATGAATCTCCCTGACCCAAAGGTACAAAGGATCAACTCTATGAGTTGCTATGACCATTCGCTTTAACCTTCGTGAAAGGTTATAACTGAAATCAGATATATGTTCAGGAGAAGGAAGAATAGAACCATCAGATGGGTAGTGAAGATCAAAACGAATTTGCATGACTTTGCTGTGATTTGCTAAAGCAAATTCCATGAGTTCCTTTTGCTTCTCCAATATGTCGATGAATTTACCTTCAGTGTCGTCTCTTGAAGGAAGGATTTGCAATCCATCAAAAACATATTCAAATGTAATTTCTTTTTTCATGAGAACTCCTTTTATTTAGTTTCATATTCTCATGAGCATATGTTAAAAAGGAAATGTGATCTCGATCTCTATTCATCTCTCCACCTGTGGTGGATCATGATGAGTTATGCTCTTACCCCTCTCACACCTGTGTGGTGTGAGGTTAATGTTCTCTATTTTCTTTATTCTTTTCTCTTTTTCTTTTTGTTATTGTCTTTCTTCTTTATCTTTGTTGTTATCTTTTTAGTAATACAATCAGACCTAGAACGAATATTCAAAAAATGTGATGAAATTTTTCATTGTAAGCATATCCTTATCGTGAAGGATTATGGCAAACTGGGCATATTATATGTTGAAAAACTTGGCGGATTTATTGGGGGTAAAAAAGAAGGCCAACCCCCATAATGAGAGCCAGGCCTTCAGTGATCCATTGAAAAATGAATGTTACTGATAAAGCTTATTACATATCAGCTCAATCCGAAAAATCGTTCAAAGAAGGCACGGAGCTTGTCCAGTACGTTTTGCTTCTTTGCAGCGTGATTATTGTTTTTGCTGAACCGTGAAACAGGCGGAAGTATCTTTGTGATGGCGGTGCCAGTGGCAGGGATAGCCCCGTCGCGGAACGCATTGGCAACAAAAGTTTCCGTTTCGGCAGGGTTGAGTTTTTCCTCGGCAATAATGCGTTCAAGTTCTTCCTGCTTCTTGATTTTGATGTAGGCAAGCCACGCTTCATCGACTTTTTCCGTTATGGAAATAGAGTCCACAAACTGTTCTATGAGGTCTTTCTTGTTGCGCAGGCTGGGACTGGAGTTCACAGCCCGTGCGATGCTGGAACGGATTTCCGTACCCTCTTCGGAACCCTTCTTCTTGAGGTAGGCCTCCACCAGCATCAGGATGTAATCAACATTGATTTCAACTTGTTTGATAAGTTCGATTTCAAAAACAACATCGTCGTTGATGGCTTCTCTTTCCGCTTCAGCTTTACGGCGAAATTCCGCATGTAGGTTGAGATACTGGCTTTGATAGTCCTGAAAGGTCTTTCCGCTGAGGATATTGTTTTCCGTAAAGTCGTCAAAAGCGACAAGAATATTTTTCAGCCGCAGGATGGAGCCAAAGAGCCGGATAAAGTCCTTCTGGGCGGTTTCTCCCGTGATGGGCGTATCAAGCGGGAAGGAGGCCAGCATGCCCTCCACCTGTTTTTTATATTCCGTATAATACTCGGTATAGGACTTCAACAAAGCGATATTCTTGGCGTCCTTGTTTCCAAAAAGAGCCAGAGCGTCGTTGGTTTCCTGTTCGAGGTTGCGGAATGAAACGATGTTGCCGTAAGTCTTGACGGAATTCAGGATACGGTTGGTACGCGAAAAAGCCTGAATCAGGCCATGGGCACGCAGGTTTTTATCCACCCAGAGGGTATTGAGGGTAGTGGCGTCGAACCCTGTCAGGAACATGTTGACGACGATCACCACATCCAGTTCACGGTTTTTCAGCCTAAGAGACAGGTCCTTATAATAGTTTTGAAATTTGTCTGCCGAGGTGTCGAAATTGGTACTGAACATCTGGTTATAGTCTTTGATGACGTTTTCCAGAAAGTCACGGGAGCTGGCGTCCAGCCCTTCGGCGCTGCATTCTTCTTCACTCAGTGCTCCGTCCGCTGTTTCTTCATTGGCGGCAAAGCTGTAGATCAACCCAACCTTGAGACGTCGGGCGGGAGGCAGGTCTTTCTGCTGATTGAAAAATTCAAGGTAATAGCGTTTGGCGGCCTCAATGGAGGCGGTGGCGAACAGGGAATTGAAGCCGGACAGCCGTTTGCCTTTATGACTGTAGAATGTGGTTCGTCTGGTCTTTTGATCGAAATGTTCCCGGATATACGCCACAATCTGCGTAATGCGTTCGGGAGCAAGCAAAGCCTGTTCCGTATCAATGGACGAAACCTGTTTATCCCGGATATGTTCCGACGCCTTGATGGTGTTGATGTAATCCACACGGAACGGCAGAACATTCTTGTCATTGATCGCATCGACGATGGTGTAGGTGTGGAGTTTGTCGCCAAAGGCCTTTTCCGTTGTGCAAAGAAGGGCCTTGCGGCCTCCGGGAGCGTTTTCCGAGAATATAGGTGTCCCGGTAAATCCGAACAGGTGGTAGCGTTTGAAGGCGTTCGTGATGTCCCTATGCATGTCGCCGAACTGGCTTCGGTGGCATTCGTCAAAAATGATGACGACATGGGCATCATAGACGGGATGTTTTGGATTTTTGCCTATGAAGTTTGAGAGTTTTTGAATGGTTGTAATGATGATGCGGGCATTGGGGTTTTCCAGCTGCTTTTTGAGGACGGCGGTGGACGTGTTGGAGTTTGCCGCGCCCTTCTCAAAGCGTTCATACTCCTTCATTGTCTGGTAATCCAAATCCTTGCGGTCGACCACAAACAGCACTTTGTCGATGGCGGGCAGGTCTCGCGCCAGCTGAGCGGTTTTGAAGCTGGTGAGGGTTTTGCCGCTGCCGGTGGTGTGCCAGATATAGCCGCCCGCCGCCGGTGTGCCCAGCCGTCTGGCGTTGGTGCTGGTAATGATGCGTTGCAGAATCTGTTCCGTAGCGACAATCTGATAAGGCCGCATGACCAGCAGCTTGCGATCCACATCGAACACGCAGTAGCGGGTGAGGATGCTGAGAAGGGTATGCTTGGCGAAAAACGTCTTGGTGAAGTCGATAAGGTCCGTAATGGGCTGGTTTCGGGCGTCGGCCCACCAACTGGTGAAGGCAAAGCTGTTGGAGCTTTTCTGTCGGGATTTTTTGCCCTGCTGTTCGGCGAGGTGCCCGCTCCGAACGGTATTGCTGTAATATTTGGTCAGCGTGCCGTTGCTGATGATGAACAGCTGCACATACTCGAACAGGCCGCAGCCCGCCCAAAAGCTGTCCCGCTGATAGCGGTTGATCTGGTTGAAGGCCTCGCGAATGTCCACCCCACGCCGTTTCAGCTCGATATGCACCAGCGGCAGGCCATTGACCAGCACGGTCACATCATAGCGGTTGGCGTAGTTCCCCACCGTTTCATATTGATTGACGACTTGCAGGCTGTTGTTGTGAATGCGTTGCTTGTCGAGCAGATAGATGTTTTTGGTCGAGCCGTCGTCACGCTTGAGGATTTGGATATGGTCTTCCTGAATGCGGGTTGTCTTTTCTATGATGCCGTCATTGTTTCCTGCAATGCAGGTACTGAAAAAGGTATCCCATTCCGCATCGGAAAAGGTCATGCCGTTGAGCTTTTCCAGCTGGCGGCGAAGGTTGGCGACAAGTTCCACCTCGGAAGTAATGGGAAGGTACTCGTAAGCCTGCGCCTGCAACTGCCTGATGAAGGCCTTTTCCAGCGCGGCTTCACTCTGGTAGGCGTTGTCGTCGTCACGTTCCCGCACAAATTCGGCAACAACCGTACTCTCTTCAAACAGAGCAAGAGGTTCGCAGTGCGTGATAGGGCGGGATTGGCTCATTGCGCCTCCTTGAAGGTCAGCAGGCGGTCACGGTAATACTCATACTGCTTGCGGCGAGCGGCGATCTCCGCAGGCAAGCCGCTGGAAAGGTCGTTGACCAGCGCATCGAACTTATCGAGGGTGGTGACGATGCGGGTTTGTTCTTCAAGAGAGGGGACGGGGATAGAAATTTTTTTTATTTGTTCAGAACTCAAATTAGGTTGTGCTCCTCCACCAGCTGAAATTTGATAAAAATAATCTACGTGTGTTCTCAGAATAAAATATAAGAATTTATTTAATAGGTTGTCCTTAGGAATAAATTTACCTACGCGTTGGTTTAGATAATACTTTGTATCCAAATTAGAAATAGCTATTTTCCCTGTCGTAGCCCCAGACATTGCAATTACAATATCTCCTTTTTTTATTTCAAATTGATATAAATTGATTTTATAATCCTTTTCATTAAAATATACTAAATTTTTAGTGTCAATCCTTTCATTTTGGATATTAGATATTCGTAAAATAGGAAGTCCATTTGTCTTGAATAACGAACTTTTAAATGCATATCCATTTTGAATTTTGCAAACTTCCCCCAGCGTCATCCATTGCACATCATCCCGGCCCTCAAAATTGAGCAATTGGTCACGGTAGTAGTGATACTGCCGCCGCCGTGCCTCCAGTTCAGCCTCCAGTTCAGCCTCCAGTTTGGTGAAGGTATCCAGTACCTTCACGATCTCGCGTTGGATTTCGAGTGGAGGGACGGGGATACAGACTTTTTTTATATTTGGAACTGTCAATTGAGGAATACTTCCTCCGCTATGCCCAATTTCTGTAATATCAAGTGCATAGTTAAGGAATTCTGCTGTGATAATTCTATTATCGGGTAATAGTGTGATTAATCTTACTATTGGAGTAAAAAATTTTTTTCTGACGGCATGATAACCAATTGTACCACGAGCGGACACAGTAACCGCATCCTGATCTATTCGATATGTATCGGTAAAACCATACAAAGAATTTTTATTAGATCCATTTGAATATATTGGATATGGAAATCTATCTGTTGGAATTAGTTGTCCCTTTTCATAGTGTTCTGGCAAATCTCCTCCTGCGGAGATTGTACTACAAACTTCTTCTAATGCCTTATACTCCACCCCATTCGGGCACAGCTTGGCAATCAAATTATCAATTCTGCTCATGCTAGCCCTCTAGTTCGGCAACGATGGCATCAATCTGTGTTCTCAAAGCAGCCTGACGCTCGACAATCCTGGCAATTTCCGCATTCAGCCGCACAATATCCACGGCTTCACGCTCGTCCTTCTGGGCAACGTAGGAAGAAACCGCAATGTTGTAGCCGTTTCCGGCAATCTCTTCGGCATCCACAAGCCGGGCAAAATGTTCAATATCCTTACGCTCGGCATAGGCATCGAGAATTTTTTGCTGATTGTCGGCAGTCAGCTTGTTCTTGTTGCCGATACGGATAAACTCGGCGGAAGCATCAATAAACAACACCGCATTGTCGCTTTTGGATTTCTTCAGAATGATAACGCAGGTGGCGATGGTTGTTCCAAAGAACAAGTCAGGCGGCAGCTGGATGACCGCATCAACGTAGTTGTTGTCAATCAGATACTGCCGGATTTTCTGTTCCGCTCCTCCACGGTACAGCACACCGGGAAATTCGACGATGGCCGCCGTGCCGTCCACCGCCAGCCATGAAAGGATGTGCATGGTAAAGGCCAAGTCCGCCTTGCTTTTCGGAGCCAGCACACCCGCTGGGGCAAAGCGCGGATCGTTGATCAGCAGCGGGTTGGCATCCCCTTCCCACCTGATGGAATACGGAGGATTGGAGACAATGGCCTCAAACGGCTCATCATCCCAGTGCGCCGGATCGGTCAGCGTATCCCCGTGAGCGATGTCGAACTTCTCAAAATTGATGTCGTGCAGAAACATGTTGATGCGGCACAGATTGTAGGTGGTCAGATTGATTTCCTGACCGAAAAAGCCCTGCCGCACATTATCCTTGCCCAACACCTTGGCAAATTTCAGCAGTAGAGAACCGGAACCGCAGGCGGGGTCGTATACTTTATTGATCTCGGTCTTGCCCAACACGGTGATGCGCGCCAGCAGCTCGGAAACTTCCTGTGGGGTGTAAAACTCCCCACCGGACTTCCCGGCAGTGGAGGCGTACATCTGCATGAGGTATTCATAGGCATCACCGAACAGGTCAATGGTATTGCTTCCGAAATCCCCGCCGTTCCCCAAGGGCAGATCGCCGATGGCTTCCAGCAGCATCCTTAGCTTTTCATTGCGCTTCTTGATGGCCGTTCCGAGCTTGTTGCTGTTGACGTCCACCTCCGCAAACAACCCCTTGAAGTCGTCTTCGCTGTCCGTCCCGATTGCGGAACCTTCAATGTTGGCAAAAACACGGCTCAGGGTTTCATTGAGGTTGCCGTCCTGCCGGGCCTTGAACCGTACATTATTGAACAACTCGGAAGGCAGGATATAGAACCCTTTTTCTTTGACCGTCTCGGCGCGTCCGTACTCCGCCTCCTCATCACTCAACAATGCGTAATTGAAATCTTCATTCCCTGCGCGGCACTCCTGCGCATTCAGGTAATTGGTCAGATTTTCAGAAAGAAAACGGTAAAACAACATCCCCAGCACATAACTCTTGAAATCCCAGCCATCCACACTGCCACGCAAATCATTGGCAATGTACCAGATGGTTTTGTGCAACTCGGCCCGTTCAATCTCTTTGGTATTGTCCATGGAGTCTTCCTGTCTGGTTATGCTTCCCACCTGCTGCCCCGTGAGGCGGACAAGTGCCGCTCGATTTTTTCCCTAACGAAGAAGCTGACTTCTTCAACACATAGTTATCCCAGGTGCCGTTTCCGGCGTGTTCTTATACTCCCAATTATTATCTTGAAGCAACGCATCCCCATGCAGCGGGATCACGCTGGGTCACCATGAAAGCCTTTTAATCATGAAAGCTTATTATCGTCCTATTGTCCTGGCGGATAAACTCCCGACCTACCAAAAGCAGTATGACTCCTCTGGGGAACAGAATACCTTTCCGTAAAGTCATAATTGGGATTTTCGATAAGGGAATATTCATCATTTGGGGATACTATTCACACTATCTTGCTGCAATAATATCTATTCTTCGTATACGTCATGGGGGCCGCCCTTACCGCATTCCATTACAGCCCCCTTCAACATCTGATATGTGCATGGCCCCTTGCCGCACAATTCGGCAACCCGTGCCAGGCAAATCGTTTTTTGCCCTTTCACCGCCTTATTTAGGCTATATGTGGAGACGGGATAGAAATCCCATTGCTCCAAGTCGAGCGGATTGATGGTATCCTGCTCCTTATGCTTGAGTACGCAAAACACATAAACATCGGCCTGACGCTTTTTCTCCTTGGCATAGGCAATGCCATCCCAATACAGGCTTTCGGCAATCAAATGACCGACAGTCTCCGTGCTTACGCCCGCGTGGAACGCGAGGAAGGCAACTCCTATACCAAGGATCTCGGCGTGTCTGTGGGACTGCGGTATGCATTTTAAACGTATCCAAAGGCTCTTTGAAGAGTAGTCATCGAGTCAGAAAAACAGTGAACTGATGCTGTTTCGCCTAAAACATCAGGCTGTTGTTCTGCTAATGTTATTCGTTGAATTATAAGTATATATTACTCATTTGAAAGAGTACCTTTTTGAGACTCCGTCCCTTCTGGG
>ERZ781275.1264-NODE-1264-length-18351-cov-3.241747_pt1 | contig 18351 bp, 20 predicted proteins | sample MGYA00375853_ERZ781275 | MGnify/ENA primary metagenome ERZ781275 (study PRJEB29790, sample SAMN03653691) | human gut metagenome | host: Homo sapiens | place: USA: Dallas, Texas | collected 2012-07-23 | study: EMG produced TPA metagenomics assembly of the Gut...
GTACGGTTCAATGGGAGGGGCAATAAATCTTGAATTTATTCCTCTACCCCTATTACGCAAAGCTATTCATCACTGTCAGGATTTTATCATGATAATGGAATATGCAGAATCCCTTTTGGCCTGCTTAAATATCCTGCTATTAGAAACATCATATGATGGATACTCATTCCTCTATATATACCCATCTTTTTTAGCACAGCACGGCACGAGATGCTGTCTTTCTGCTTGTCTGCTATGCATACTTAACGCCTGCTTCAAAGGCTGAAAGGCGGCTTGTAATCGTGTGTTTTTATGTTATCTTGTCCGCTGCTCTTGAAATTTCCCTATAATAAGGGTAAACTTATCACATGAAGTTTTTTGTCAAGGCAGGGAATGTGAAATGTTTGGATATGTAGTTGTCAATAAACCGGAGCTAAAAATAAAGGATTTCGATACCTATCAATCCTTTTATTGCGGTCTGTGCAAAGCACTTCATGAGGATTTCGGACGCAGAGGACAGCTGACCTTAAATTTTGATCTCACCTTTCTGGCGATTTTGCTTACGGCATTGTATGAGCCCGAGGATCAGCTCGTTAGTGAGCGATGTGTCGTTCATCCTATGCATCGGCATGTGAAGCGGGAAAATGCCTATCTTCGCTATGCTGCGGATATGACGATTATTCTGACCTATCTGAAGTGTGAGGATGACTGGAAGGATGAGCATCGGCTGCAGGCCAGAAGTATGCTGCGGCTTTTAAAGCGTCCGATGAAGCGGATGGAAGAAGCCTATCCCCAAAAGATACAGGCGATTCGCGAGGCTTTGCAAAAGACAGCGGAGCTGGAGAAGGCGCAAAGTCGTGATCTGGACAGGCTTTCCTCTTTAAGCGGTGTGATGATGGCGGAAATCGTTACCTACCGACAGGATGAATGGTATGATACACTATATCGCCTGGGAGATTATCTGGGAAGATTCATTTACATCATGGATGCCTACGATGATGTGGAAGACGATCGAAGGAAGGGACAGTTCAATCCGTTTCTAGAAAAAAGCGGGCAAAAGGATTTTGATGAGCGTGTCAAGGTCATTCTGGAGCTGATGATTTCCAATAGCGCCGATGCATTTGAAGCACTGCCGATTCTGCGGCATGCGGATATTCTGCGTAATATCCTGTATGCGGGAGTTTGGACAAAATATGAAATGGTAAGAAAGAAAAGAACAGGTGAAAAAGATGGATGATCCGTTTAAGATATTAGGGGTGTCAAGGGATGCCAGTGAGGATGAAATCAAGCGTGCCTATCGCCAGCTTGCGAAGAAATATCATCCCGATGTAAACAAGGAACCCTACGCTGAAGAAAAATTCAAGCAGATACAGAATGCTTATCAGCAGGCACTGGATTATAAAAAGAACGGGGGAGCTTTCGGACAGAATTTCAACGGCTACCAGCAGAATACCTATCAGCAGTCATTTTCCAATGATTATCAGGCAGCTGTAAGCTATATAAACATGGGGCGGTTTCAGGAGGCGATTCAGGTGTTGAACAGCATTCAGAATCGGGATGCATCCTGGTACTACCTGTATGCCATCAGCAATTACAGTATCGGGAACCAGATTGCGGCGATGGAGGCGGCAGAGCGAGCGTGTCAGATGGATCCGTCCAATCAGCAGTACCGGCAGCTATATGCACAGATGCAATCCGGAAGAACCCGCTATCAGAGTATGCAGAGTCCCTTTGGCGGGGGAGGCTCGAATTTCTGCTGTCAGCTGATTTTATGCAATATGTGTCTTGGCGGGGGATGCTGCCCCGGTATTTATCTATGCAGATAGAGCCTGCAATTTGCGTACATGCGGTATCGGAATACCTACACACGCTGAAACAAAGAGGCGAAAAGCCTGCAGATACTTGCGATACGTCAGCTATCCATAAAGATGATGCATTGCGGCAGAACAGGCACTTACCCGTGTACGCCAAAGCAAAAGTAAAGGATCAATTTCATCAGGTTGCACAATGATGAAACTGGTCCTTTTTGTCTTTAACGCTGACATCTTTTAGCTTTACATAAGAATGTGAGCACTCAGTCTTCTATGTTTGCCTATCTTCCCTCAGCCTGATGAAAGGCACCGTTGTGTGTTACCTTTGCTTTGTACAAAGCCTCGTCGGCAGCCTTGATCAGCTCCATATAATTATCATTGCGACAGGCGATAATAGCACCGGAGGATAAGGTGATTGCGGGCATATTTCGTTTCTGTGCTTCCTTTGCCAGCGACAGATTGATATCCTCCATGATTTTTTTTGCTACACTGTAGTCGCACGTATTGGATACAAAGATGGCAAACTCATCTCCATGGAGTCGGGAAGCATAGTCGACTGTACGGATTCGACCAACGATCATCTGTGCTGTCAGACGGATAACCTCATCACCGGCGGAATGTCCATATTGATCATTGACAGCTTTAAAATGATCGCCGTCAATCATAATCAGGATTCCATTCTCATCCACCTCCATTCCCTGAATGTGATGCTTAACCGTACTGCGGAAGGATTTCATATTCATCATACCGGTCAGCTCGTCGATAGCTGCAGCTTTCTGAGCAGCCTGCAATGCGATTTCCAAACGCTTCTGTGTCTGTCCCAGCTCCACATAGGCTCCCTTTAATTCACGGTTTTTCAGCTCTCTGCTGATTTGGCTCAGCACATATATCAAAATGATTTCCAGTATGAGCAGAGGAATCAGCCAGGTCTGCAGCGTTGCGGACAGCATGGAGAATACGGGAATAAGAATAAGATAATTAAATTCCTTCCCCTGCTGGATCAGACCGAAGTATTTCTGATTCTGAACATCAACCAGCTGGATACCGGTGCCCTTCATGAGGTTGGTGAATTCGGTAGAAAAGCTGTTTTGAAAATCATAGAAGGCCTGTGCGTAGGAAGCCTCATCCTCTAGCTTCTTGCGATCCTCCTTTGAAATTGAGGAATCGGCCTGCTTCAGCTTGTTGTTTGCTTCTGTCAGCAGCTGTCTGTTTTCCGTAATGCTCTGCATCAGGTTTCCGCCGAGATAGTCCTCCTCACTGCTTCCGATGATGGTGCCGTTTTTGTCAAAAATGATCAGCTGTTCCTTATCATATGCCTGTAAAGAGGCAATCAGCTTTTGTATGTTTCCCATTTTTATATCGTAGGCAAACACGGTTTTCTGATCCGGCTGCAGCTGTGAAATGGTGGACAGGATATAATGATTGGCATAGCTCATATACGGTGGTGTGAATACGACTTCCCCCTTCGCTTCCAGCGCATTGCGATACCATGGACGTGTTGTGGCATCATATCCGCTTTTTTCATATTGCTCATAGGGCGTATCCCAGCTGTATAAATAGGCATTCCTATAATACATATACAGTCCGTCGAAGGTATCTCCCTCAATCGCTTGCAGCTGCTTATCCAGCTTTTTCAGATACCTCCAGATGGCTGCCGGTTGCGGCTCAGCTTCCACCTCCTTTTCAAGCATGGTGGTAAACAGCTGAAAGGAATGCCGGTAATCATCCATAACACCTTGTACTTCCTCCTGTGACTGCAACGTATGCGCAATCATATCCGCTTGAATTTGCCGGTAGGTATGATTGCCTATGATGATGCAGGCGGCAAGGTTGATGATCAGAAAGCCTGCGACATACCACAGCTGATGCTTTTTAAATAAACTACGTTTCATAGGGGACCTCCTCATTGGCTTTACCACAAAAGTTGAGTTTTAAAAAATATCTGTTATGTTCATTCTATCACAAAAAGACGAGGTGCACATAAGAAAAGAAAATGCAGTATGCATTCTTTTAAAATGACTGAAAAGAATGCTTATAATAACAACAAATGAAAGAATGTTTCATATTGTATTATATTTATTGACGATTTTCAGGAGGCTGCACAAGGGCGGTAAACGCTGCTTTCAGAAGAGCTTGTATGCAAAACGGCAGCCTTTGAGAGGGGATTGTGATGGAAAACTGTTTTCATTTGTGAAAAACTGCACGATAAGCATTGACAAAGTAAAGAATTAGAGTATGATATATATGGATATTAACCGAGGGTAACATTTAGAAAGTTGGTAGTGAATTATGACAACATTGGATAACATAAAACCGGGACAGGGCGGCATCATACGGACGGTCGGCGGACAGGGTGCACTGCGCAGACGGCTGCTGGATATGGGATTGACGCCGCGCACGAATGTGCATGTAAACAAGGTGGCACCGATGGGGGATCCCATGGAGCTGAATCTGAGAGGCTATGTCCTAACGCTGCGTCTGGAGGATGCTGCTAAGATAGAGGTAGATACGGAGGGTGCAAAATGAAGGATGTATTGATTGCACTAGCCGGGAATCAAAATTGCGGCAAGACAACACTCTTCAACCGCCTGACTGGCAGCAACCAGCATGTGGGGAATTTTCCGGGAGTAACCGTGGAAAAGAAAATGGGGCAGATCAAGTCATTTAAGGAAGCTGCTTTGGTCGATCTGCCGGGGATTTATTCCCTGTCTCCTTATACGAGTGAAGAGGTAGTGACAAGGGATTTCATTTTAAAGGATGATCCGGATTTGATCATCAATATCGTGGATGCCACGAATATTGAACGAAACCTCTATTTGTCTTTGCAGCTGATGGAGCTGCAGAAGCCTATGGTGATTGCGCTGAATATGATGGACGAGGTGACAGCCAGCGGAAACAGCATCGATGTGAATAAGCTGAGTGCGCATCTGCGCTGTCCGATCGTGCCTATTTCTGCAAGCAAGAATGAGGGAATCGATGAGCTGATCCGTGTGGTGAAAAAACAGATTCGGGATGGAAAGCAGGCAGTGAATCTGGACTTCTGTAAGGGAGAGGTTCACCGTGCTATTCATTCCATTGCCCACATTATAGAGGATCATGCGAAAAAGGCAAAGGTACCTATGCGCTTTGCTTCCACAAAGCTGGTGGAGGGAGACGAACCGATGCAAAGAGAGCTGCAGCTGCATCAGGATGACATTGATATTATAGAAAAAATCGTAAAAAGCATGGAGGATGCTTTACAGACAGACCGTGAGGCGGCACTGGCAGATATGCGCTACTCCTATATAGAGGAGCTGGTCGCTGACTGTGTTGTGAAACGACATGCATCCTCAGCACAGGTGCGCAGTGAGAAAATTGATGGACTGCTGACACATAAATATTTTGGAATACCGATTTTCATTTTGATTATGCTGTGTATTTTCTATCTGACCTTTGGACCAATCGGCGGCACCTTGCAAACGCTGCTGGAGGATGGGATTGCTGTGGCATGTGATCAAATGGCGCAGCTGCTGGCATCCATGCAGGTCAGTGATTGGCTGCAGGCGCTGATCATAGATGGTATCTGCAACGGTGTGGGAAGCGTGCTGTCCTTTCTGCCTGTTATCGTTACGCTGTTCTTCTTTCTGTCTTTGCTGGAGGACAGCGGGTATATGGCGAGGGTGGCGTTTGTTATGGATAAGCTGCTGCGTAAGATCGGCTTGTCCGGCAGAAGCTTTGTGCCAATGCTGATTGGCTTTGGCTGCAGTGTGCCCGCAATCATGTCCGCCCGTACATTAAGCAGTGAACGTGACCGGAAAATGACCATCGTTGTAACGCCGTTTATGTCCTGCAGTGCCAAGCTGCCGATTTATGGTATGATAACCGCTGCATTTTTTCCTGAGCATACCGCACTGATTCTGATCAGTGTATACCTGATCGGTATCCTTGTGGCGATCCTGTCTGCACTGTTGCTGAAAAGCACAATGTTTAAGGGAGACAGCGTACCCTTTGTAATGGAGCTTCCTTCCTATCGTATACCGAGTGCAAAAAGCGTTGTGCTGCATATGTGGGAGAAGGCTAAGGATTTTCTGCGCAAGGCATTCACAATCATCTTTGTGGCCAGCATCGTTATCTGGTTTTTACAGAGCTATGATTTCTCCTTCACTGCAGTGGCGGATTCCGCAGATTCCATGCTTGCCAGCATCGGTACCTGGATTTCTCATATTTTTGCACCGCTGGGCTTTGAGGACTGGAGAGCGAGTACAGCACTTGTTACCGGAATCACAGCAAAGGAAAGTGTTGTTTCCACGCTGAGCGTACTGACGCAGACAAGCAGCGATGCCGGTTTGAGTGCTGCATTGCAAACGATTTTTACACCGGTTTCTGCCTTTGCATATCTGTGCTTTACGGTCCTGTATATGCCCTGCATTGCTGCCTTCGCCGCAACTAGAAGAGAATTGGGATCCATCCGGCAGGCGCTTGGTGCTGTCGGCTATCAGACGCTGGTTGCCTATCTTGTCGCATTCCTTGTCTTTCAAATCGGAAGTATGTTCTTCTGATTGGACAAAACCTGTATTCCTGCATATACTAAAGGTGAACAGGACGTGAGAATATGAACATTGCAGATGTTATCGTAATAGCGGTACTGCTTGCTATCCTGGCAGTAATCGTTTATGTTACCAGACCGAAAAAAGGGAAAGCCTCCGGCTGCGGCTCCTGTCACAGTGACTGCTCCAGCTGCTCTGCCTTTTCCAGCCTGTATGAAGATTATAAGAAGGATCAGAAACAGGAATGATGCAGAATGAGCGTATGCATGCTTTTACTGAAGGAAGAAGGGAAGCATGGTATATTGTTGAGAAAACAGACATGGTGGGCTCTTATAGCTCAGTAATATTGAATAAAAGAAGATGCAAATTGATTGTTTAAGCAATTTGCATCCTCTTTTTTTTGATGTGACACATGGGTATAGTTCGATGCAGGCTTATTCATGCATGATTGCAGCACTATAGGTATAAGTACAAATTATGAACGCATACAAACGAGTATATATACGTTCAGGTTTATATTCTGCATATGCTGGAGTGCTGAGCTGTAAATACAGTGCTCTTCATCCTTCATAAATATGTATACCTTGTGGTGCCCTCTGGCTATAAGCCGTGCTTATACTGTCCTTTGTTTGATGTCACTTTCATTCCTTTTATGTATCTCACTGGGGAATTCACTTGCTTACTTTGCATAATGCAGGGCAGTTAGAAATACGCAAAGGCAGTGTTGCAGCTTATAAAAGTAAACAAGAGAGCGTATTATTTGTTATTGATTTGTGTTTTATTGAAGGCCTCCCGGTACTGAGAGGCTGTTATCAGCTCCTGCTTTTTAAAACAGCGCATAAAATACTTTTCATCATGAAAGCCGCACAGACTGGCAACCTCCTCGACAGAAATAGAGGAATTTCCCAATAACGACTTTGCACGCTCTATACGCTGCATGCGAATATATTCTGTCAGTGTCATTCCCATTTCTCTGGAAAACATACGGGACAGATAGGCGGGACTGTAATTGAATCTTTCGGCAATGATTTTCAGTGTCAGCTCCTGCTCCAGACTGGCCTTGATCCATTCGGTAATAAAAGAAAGAGCTTTGCTTTCCTTGTGCGATTCTGTGCTTTCCCTCGAGCGAAAAGCCAGCTCTTCAGTAATTTCAATCAGTAGGCTACTCATAAGCAAATCCAGATAAAAACGATTGCTTTCATTACGGTGCATGATATCCAGAAGCTGGTTGCAGAGAATATTGATTCTTGAAAAATCCATATCCTGTGAGTATTTGGGGATAACAAGAGCATGATTGTAGGGATACTCCTCCCTAATTCGCTGTAGTGCATCTGTCTTTGGCTTCATCGACCACGGCTCCGGCAGAAGAAAATGCAGCCAGTAAAAGGAGGTGTTTTCCGGACAAATCATCGTTCCATAATGTAAAACTCCCTGCGGTATCAGAAGCAGGGTGTTTTTCTGTGCTGCATATTCCTGTTCCCCGATCTGAATATGCAGGGTACCGCTCAATACGACTATCAATTCATGAAAATTACTCGTTCTGCGCTTATGCTGCCAGTTGGCGGTGCTCATAAAACGTCCCGCCCATAAAAACGTTGCTTCCTTTTCTATTCTGCTCAGCAGATAAGTACTCATAGCCGTCCCTCCTTTTTCTATAAGTATATAAGGGATGGTGGATTATGTCTACCATGATATGCAAAAAGTTGAAAATGTGAGCCATTACATGATGCATATATACGTTGAAATCGAAACATTTTTAAAACATGGTAAAAATCGTCCACTTTTTGTGAAGCATCTCTACTTACAGTGTGCTGGCTGCATGGTATGATGATAATGCTTACGAGTCGACACGTTAAGTAGTCTGTAAAGTCAGAAGACTGGGAGGTATTTATGGATATTATATTAGGCAGATTAGACAATCGTTTACTACATGGAATTATCGCGACACAATGGGTTCAGCATACGGCATGTGAGCGTCTCATGATTATTGATGACGAGGTTGCATTGGATTCTCAAAAAAAGGATATCATGCGTATCGCCAAGCCCGCCGGAATGCCACTGTCCATCATCACAACACAAACCGCTGTCGACAATTTTAAAAAGGGAAAATACAGCGGGAAACGGGTCTTTGTCGTTGCCAGAAAGCCACAGACCTTTCTGACTTTACAAAAACAGGGCATTACGATCGCTGCACTCAATATCGGAGGCTCTGCAGGGGAGAAGGATGAGACAATTAAATTATACGGACGATATTCCTGCAGTGAAGCAGATCAGAAATGTTTGGAAGCATTAAAGGCTGCCGGTGTGAGAATGTTCATGCAATACGTACCGGCAGATACGAAAATAGAGTATTAAGGAGGAAATTCATATGTTGGAACCAATACAAATTGTACTTGTCACCGTACTGGCGTTTATCATGCAGATGGATGAGATGGGGCCGCAGGGGTTCGGTCTGATCTATCCGGCCATCATCGGTCCGCTTACCGGGCTGCTGTTGAATGATCTGCAATCCGGCTGCATCGTTGGAGGAACACTGCAGCTGATGTCCTTAGGGGTAGCGGCAGTCGGCGGCTCATCAACACCACGATATGGCTGGGCGACAATTATTGCGACCGCTGTTGCTATCAGCACCGGAAAGGGTGTGGAAGCCGGATTGGCGCTGGGTATCCCAGTTGGTATGCTTGGCGTGCAGATGGATATCGTTGTTCGTCTGATCAATGGCGTTATCATTCGCAAATCGGAGCGAATGGTACAGGATGGAAAGGATAAAGCCGGTCAGCGTCTGATGCTGCTTTGCTGGGTTCTGTTCGGTCTGGAGGCTGCGCTTGCCGTTTTGATTTCTGTAACGCTGGGCGCCTCCTTCGTCAATCAGATTTTGGACGCAACACCGCAATGGGTGACAAAGGGACTGTCCCTGGCAGGTGCACTGCTCCCGGTTGTCGGCTTTTCTATGCTGCTGAAATACATGCCAGTGAAAAAATATTTTAATTATGTACTATTGGGATTTGTGATGTCTGCATATCTGAATGTGCCGATTCTGGGAATTGCGATTGTCGGCTTTGCACTGGCATTTGATTTTTATCGCAGAAAAAACGAATTGGTACTGGAACATGTTGAGGAGGCAGATGAAGATGAGTGAACCCGTTTTAACTAAAAAAGATATTACCAGGGCAGCTCTGCGCTGGCAGATGATGTCCTGCTCCACCTTGAATTATGAGATTCTGCAGGGAGGAACATTTGCATATTCGATAGCTCCTGCGTTGCGTAAAATATATGCAAAGGATGAGGAATATAAGGCTGCATTGCTGAGTCACTATCGTTATTTTAATTCCAATCCATGGACGGTCAACGTTATCCTTGGTGCTGTTTTGGCGCTTGAGGATGCACAGGGACTACAGGCAAGAAGTGCCGTTCAGGATTTTAAGACGAGTATGATGGGACCGCTGGCTGGTATTGGCGATACGCTGGTGTTCGTTCTGTTTCCAACCATTATGGGCTCGATTTCCGGCTATATGCTGCTGGATGGGAATCCGGTTATGTCTGTTGTTTGGAGTGCATTATGGGCCGTATTCTTTCTGCTTCGTACACGTCTTGTGCATTTCGGATATTATAAGGGATTGCAAATATTATCAGCGATTGGTACAAAGCTGAATTCTCTGACAGAGGCAGCGTCGGTTCTGGGGCTTGTGGTTGTCGGCGGATTGATTTCCGGTGTTGTGAAAATCAGTGTACCACTCACCTTTACATCCGGCGAGGTTGTGCAGGAAATTCAGCCGCTGATCGATTCTGTTCTGCCGGGGATGCTGCCGGTGATCTTCACCTTTGTTTGCTATCATCTATTGACAAAGAAAAATATCAGTATGTCAAAGCTGATTCTGCTGGTCATCGTATTCGCCATGGCAGCTGCCTATCTGGGCATTTTGAGTGCCTAGTCACAGGTGAGCGGAGATTGCGAACATGAGAAAAATTTTATTGGCGAGTCATCGGAATATGGCAGAAGGAATGCGGGATACACTGGAATTTTTAACCGGCATGCACAACCTTTATGCAATCAGTGCCTACATGGATGAGACATCACTCCAACAGCAGATTGAAGAATTTACAGATATTTTAAAGCCGGAGGACACCCTGTTGATACTGACAGATATGCAAGGGGGAAGTGTGAATCAGATGTTTTGTCCCCTGATGAGCGAACGGGTGCATCTGATCTGCGGTATCAATCTGCCGCTGGCGCTATCGCTTGCACTTATTCCACAGGAACAACAAATTGATGCAGCGCTCATAGAAGCACTGCTGGAAGAATCACGTCAGCAGATTCGCTATATGAACACATTTACGCTGACAGACGACAGTGAGGACGAGGTATGAAACAATACGATATTACAGACTACGGTGTAGAGCGCTACAGTGCTTGTCTGCAGACTGAGAAAATACAGGCAGTTATTGATCTATGTCATCAGGAGGGAGGCGGCGAGATACAGATTCCTGAAGGTATCTACTATATTGGCAGCCTGCGTCTGTACTCTCATATAACGCTCCATCTGCTGAAGGATGCGCATCTTAAGGGAAGTCGCAATTATCAGGATTATACGGATTTCCATGTGCCAAGCACTCTGGGTTATTTACAGGATGCGTATTTTATCAAGGCATGGAATCTGCCGCCGTATTATATTTATGGAATGATCTGTGCATTCTGTGAAGAAAACATCACGATTATCGGAGAAGCAGGGGCAACCATTGACGGACAGGACTGCTTTGATAAGGCCGGTGAGGAAAGATTCCGTGGACCGATGGGCATCATTTTCAATCAATGCAGAAACATCCGTCTGCGTGGCTATACTTTTGAAAACTGTGCCAACTGGTCGCATCAGCTGGACAGCTGTGAAGATATTCACGCTGAGCATGTTTGTATCAAGGCGGGTCATGATGGCTTCAATCTGCATCACTGCAAACATATTCTGATTGAGGATTGTACGATTACAACCGGAGACGATTGTATTGCAGGCTACGACATCGAGCAGCTTATTGTTCGTAACTGCTACATGAATACGGCTTGCAATGTGATGCGGATCGGAGGCTATGATTTGCTTTTTGACCACTGCACAATGGAAGGACCTGCATACTATCCGCATCAAGGCAAAAAGACCTATGATACACATCGTGTATTTAAATATTATTCCATACGACCAGATAGTATACGGCATGTCGGAGAGCGAATCAAAATACGAAATTCAAAAATCAGCGGAATCCCTTCTCTGCTGCAGTACAGCTATGGCGAGGAAGCACTCATGCAGAATAATCTTCCTCTTCGAGAGCTGATACTGGAGAATACGGTTATACAGGGGGTATCCAAGCCATCCGTTATGAGAGGGAATGGAGAAACCTGTCGTTTGATATTGCGAAACTGTGAGATCAGCTTTGCGGATGGTCTAAATGAAAAAAATTATCTGCAGCATGATAAGGATGTACAGGTTATAACAGAAAATGTGACTTTTCGATAACGTGTGGGAATTACAGACTTCCTCCATCATTTGAGATTTGGCAGAACAGGAAAACAGGTGCTGTACAGAATAAGCTGGGGCTTTGGTTAACCCATAAGGGCTATTAAGCATCTGCTATAAAACAACAAAGCGATAAGAGTTCTAATCCGCTTTCAAATATGTAAAATTATAGAAAGGATCAATTTCATGCTCTTGATCCTTTTTCTTCTTGATGAGTATAGCTTCCCCGTTTCCAAGGGAGTGCCATGCGAGGAGCATTTTTTCTGTTGTTTGTAAATTCCTTCCGGATAACGGCGTCTTGTGTGGTATAGTATAGCTGTAAGGAAAGCAGGTGTAGGACATGATTTTACCATACAGAGATAAGCAGCCGCTCATAGAAGAAACTGCCTATGTATCCAGCAATGCAACAGTGATTGGCGATGTGACACTGGAAAAGGGAAGCTCCATCTGGTTTCACAGTGTGGTGCGCGGGGATAAGGATCATATTCATATCGGCGAAGACAGCAATATACAGGATAATTGCACGCTGCATACGGATCCGAAGCATTTGCTGCAAATAGGGAAACGGGTGACTGTGGGCCATAATGCGGTGCTGCATGGCTGTATTGTTGAGGATGAGGTGCTGATTGGCATGGGTGCTGTTGTGTTGAACGGTGCACATATCGGCAGACACAGTATCATCGGTGCAGGGGCTCTTGTGAAGGAAGGACAGCAGATACCGGAAAACAGTCTGGCTGTGGGCAGTCCTGCCCGGATCATTCGCAAATGCAGTGAGGAGCAGGTAAAGGAGATTCTGGAGAATGCGGCGCATTATGCACAGCTTGGCAGTGAATACAAGAAAATAGATGTCTGAAATTCACGTATAAATGAAACACTCCTTCCCATACTAATGGTGACAAAGGAGTGAGAATATGTTTGAACACAAGAAAAAGTTATTACATCCTGTAAAGGTAGAGCGTCCCAATCCGCAGTATGCTGTGCTGATGCAGGAACAGCTGGGAGGCTGCAACGGTGAGGTCAAGGCAGCGATGCAGTATCTGTCACAGAGCTTTCGCGCTAAGGATCCGGTCTTCAAGGATTTGTTTCTGGATATCGGTACCGAAGAGCTGAGCCACATGGAGATGGTGGCAGAAACCATCAATCTGTTAAATGGCGGTGATGTGGACTATAAGAAGGTGGATGCCGGTGAAATTGAAACGATGGTTACCTTTGGTCTGAATCCTGCTCTGGTAAATTCCAGCGGAAATCCATGGACTGCTGATTATGTTACCGTGACAGGTGATCTGGCAGCCGATCTGCTTGCGGATATTGCAAGTGAGCAGCGCGCCAAGGTTGTATACGAATATTTGTATCGTCAGATTGATGACAAATATGTCAAGGAAACCATCATGTTCCTGCTGGAGCGTGAGGAAGCCCACAATGCTCTGTTCTGTGAAGCACTGAATAAAATTACAGATGATGGCAGCAATAAGAGCTTTGGTATGAGTGAAGACAGCCGTTTGTATTTTGATTTATCCAAGCCGGGACGCTACTTTGATGATCCTGATCCGAAGGCACCGAAAATGGCAAATGCCAAGGATTCCAAAAGCACCAAGAGCAAAGCAAAAAAGAAATAAGATGCAACAGCCAAAGGGAAACCTGCGGCTTTTTTTGGGCAGGACGCAAAGGCTCAGCCGTGCACTGCATCCACTTGTATCCTGTGGTTTGTATATGCGGGCTGTTTCATGCGTGAAAAGAAGAATGGCTTTTCTCGACAGCTGGTAGGCTTGAAATGGTTAAGGAATGGATGCTTGTTCATAATTTAAAAAAGAAAGGAATGCGGATTTTACTCGCATTCCTTTTTTTGCTATTTACGTTCATTCTTTCTCAGCTTTTCTTTTAAATCATCATATGTATCACATTCCAGAATAAGGATGACCGCGTCATCTATCTGCTGATCGGATAGGGAATTCACCCAATTATCTTCAATTTTGTACCTATGGATGATTTGTGTCTGTAAGAATGTCCTTTTTCCTTTTTCAAAACCTTTTTCAAGTCCCTTTTCAAGCCCCTTTTCAAGTCCTTCTTCGATGCCCTTTTTAAATCCATTCTCCAGCCCCACTCGCTCAGCTTCTGCAGTTCGTTCCTGCAAATTGGCCTGAACTGCCTGTTCTGCAAACTCCACGGATTCCGCCCAGCTGAATAACGATCCATCTTCTCGCATTTTATTATATTTTTCCATAACTACGTTCACCATCCTTTTCTTCATGTTTAGTATAGCATCATCCGGATTATATGCAAGCACATAGCAGAAGGTTTCAAACTCTGTCAAATTTTCCACTCCTCCAACCTCTTTTACACGCTGCTGAATCATTGGTAAAAACACAATTGCACGATTCAGTGTACCATTGGGCTCCTCTTGATTATCTTCATCCTTAACCTTGTAATGACGAATCATGCGACCTCCATCCTTGGGCTTATCATTCATAAAAATAATCTGATAAAATGGTTTCAGCTCGGTATATTCGTCTCCCTGCTTCAGTTGTCTGCCGACCAAGCGATAGCCATACTGCTGAAAACGCAGCTGTTCCCTCTGCGTATAGCCCGATACCTGCATTTCCAAATCGTAAAAGTGACCGGCTTCATCCTCTAGTACGACATCCAAAACTGCACGTTTTCCAAAAAATGCTTCCGGTAACAGCTCCGGGTTCAGCACCTTCGTTTCATGGACCTTCAACCCGTAAATTTCTTCAATGATTCTGCTTCTCAGCCATGCAGAGTCTGCATCCTCACCGATCAGCATATACTTGAAAAAAACATCATTGTGAAAGGGAATCGGGTAATCCTTTGCATAATCTTTTTTCATAGGTAATATCCTCCTTTTTTTCCTATATACTCTTATATACGTATGGAAGGTGCAAAACTCCTAAATTTTTTTAATGTTTTACAATTTCATGATTGCATTTACATGAGGAGCTGTGTATCGTGGGCATTGCAGTTTTATCATGCGTAAAGGAAAGGGGATTGCATGGTTAGAATACCGGGCTGCAGCTTACACAAAGTTTCATTTCTTTCAGAAAATATAGTCAAACTGTTTCTTTTTTTGCATAAGTATGGGATAATAAAAAGCATAAAAGCGTCATAGTGTCTTTTCCTTATGAAAAGGAATATACTATAGCAGATAAGGAGGTTTGTCGCATGAAAGCATATACTGCAGGAAAATTGTTCTGGAATACGTTCAAATGCGAAAGCGTCCTGCTTCGTGAACGATGTTGTATATCGTATCGTTCATAGAGGATATTAACTGTAAAAAGGAGGACATGAAAGATGAAGGAAACAGTAAAGCTGATTGGAAATACACCCCTGTATCATATAGAGGATACCAATATATATGTAAAGCTGGAAAAATATAACATCGGTGGCAGTATCAAGGACCGCGCGGTGCTGGGAATGCTGGAGGCCGCCAGGAGCAAGGGAGAAATCAGACAGGACACCGTGCTGGTTGAAGCCACCAGCGGTAACACCGGCGTCGCTCTTGCTATGCTTGGAGCTGTTTATCATATTCCGGTGATTATCATCATGCCGGAAACGATGAGCATGGAGCGTCGGCAGCTGGTTAAGGCATATGGGGCGACACTTATTCTGACTTCGGGAAGCAAGGGAATGCAGGGAGCCATGGAGGAGATGGAGCGCCTGATGAAGGAGCATAGCAACTATCGTTCGCTATCACAATTCGACAATCCGGATAACCCCACTACACATTACGAAACAACCGGAAAAGAGATTCTGGATCAGCTGCATGATGTAGATATCTTTGTGGCCTGCATCGGTACGGGAGGTACCTTCAGCGGGGTGGCAAAGCGGCTGAAGGAGCACAATCCCGCTATTTTATGTATGGCTGGTGAACCGGAAAAAAGTGCAGTTTTAAGCGGACGTCAGGCAGGTCCGCACAAAATACAGGGGATCGGTGCAAATTTTGTTCCTGCCAATTTTGATCGGGAGCTGGCGGATGATATTCTGCTGATATCCGATCATGAGGCTGTTTTTGAGACTGTGCGCTTCGCTAAGGAAACCGGTATCCTGGTTGGTATCAGTTCCGGTGCCAACATCGCTTTAGCAAAGCGTTTGGCTCTGCGCTATCCCGGAAAAAACATCGTTACAGTAGCACCGGACGGCGGAGAAAAATATCTCTCCGTACTGGACTTTGACTAATATGTTTCGTGTACTGAAGGACATCAATCACAATCTGAACCGCTCCTTGCAAAATGATCCGGCAGCACATTCCAAGCTGGAAATTCTGTTGCTGTATCCGCATATCCGTGCACTGGCTTTTCATCGGGTTTCTCATTTTCTATATCAGCACCATCTGTTCTTTCTGGCAAGGCTGAATTCCAATATCGCCAGACATTGGACAGGAATTGAAATCCATCCGGGGGCAACGATCGGCAGGGGACTGTTGATTGATCATGGAATGGGAGTTGTAATCGGAGAAACCGCCGTCATTGGGGATGATTGTCAGCTGTATCATGGAGTAACCCTGGGCGGCACCGGGAAACAGCACGCCAAACGGCATCCGACACTGGGAAACCGTGTCATGATTGGAGCAGGCGCAAAATGTCTTGGCAATATCACGATTCATGATGATGCCAAGGTCGGAGCCAATGCGGTTGTGATCAGCGATGTACCGGCAGGCTCTACTTTCATTGGTCTGGCTGCTAAAGATAAACGGGAAAAGCACTGTATATTTTATTAAATGTAAGAAGCTGCGGAAGCTACAGATACGATGCCGCGGCTTTTTTTATTGCCTTGCCCGTATCAACGCGCTTCTTAGCCTGCCGGCTTTTGCGAAACGTGTGTAAGGGAAGAATATCATAATGTTGTACTGCACACTTGCACAATGTTGCGGTATGCTATAAAATAATCCTGTGCACTGTACATAAACGTATACGTTTGTGTACAGCTCTTTTTTGTATGCTTTTGTATGGGATATACATGTGTTTTCGCATATTTTTTAGGAATATGCCAGTATTTCTAATCGTATACCATATGGAATATCTGCACTGGAAAGCGAGGATGAGGAAATGAAGCTGATGCTGGTTGTGCTGCTTTGCCTTGTTGCGGTCTTTCTGCAGTGCTGAAAGGCATGCGGACTGAGGGAGTGCAGTCTCCTGTCTCCATTCTTTGGCAGTTTGATAATCAAAACATATTGACGATTGCTTATTCGCATGGTATATTATATCTGTAATAGATATATCTAAAATGGATATATCTATTATGGAGGTTGAGAATATGTCAAAAAGCAATACGATGGAGAGTGAGCAGCTGACAGATGCCATGTATTACATTTTGCTGTCGCTGATTACGGAGCGCCATGGCTATGCGATCATGAAATATATCGAAGAGCTCAGTAATCAAAGCATTACCATGGGACCGGGAACCCTGTATACCCTGTTGAAGAAGCTGTGCAAGGCGGAATGGATTCTGCAGACCTCTGTTGATGCGGACCGGACAAAAAAATATCAGATTACCGATACTGGCAGACAGGTGCTGCTTCATGAGGTAGCGCGTCGTAGGCGTATGGTAGAGGACGGATTGCGAATATTGGAGGAAAACGGATATGAAGGATAGAAAACGCGTGATGTGCGGTGGTCTTGCCTTTTCCGATTGTGAGGATATGGAAATGCTGCATCAGTATGCAAAGGAAGGCTGGGTATTTGAGGAATTCCGCGGTATGTGCTACATCCTGCAGAAGCAGGAGCCGGTCAATCGCATCTTCAGCTACGATATGCAGAAGCTGAAGGAGGATGAAAAGGAAGCGTACTTTCAGCTGTTTGAGAACAGCGGCTGGCACATTATAAATCCGAAGGGAGAAGATGTTTACTTTTTCTGGGCTGAGGAGGGCTGTGTTCCCTTACACAGTGAGGTGGAAACCAGAATGGAGGGGTATCGTTCGACCCTGCATATATTCGCCGGTGCACTGGTCATCGGCTGCCTCTGTCTGCTGTCCCTGCTGTGGGTTAAAAGCTCTGTAGTGTCGATGATTCTTTTGCTGGCAGGCTCGATTCTGGGGGCTGTCGGTCTGCTGATGGTGGTCGGTATTTTGCTTCGCATGAAGAACATGCGTCTGCGTATCGTGAATCTGACCTTTCGCAAGGGTGCTGTGCTGTTTGTGGCTGGTGTCGGTATGCTGCTTGCAAGCGGGGTTGGCTGGGCAGCGAATATGCATAATCTGCTGTTGATACTCGGGACAGTCTGTACGATTGAGGGCTTTCTGTGGATGTGCTTTCAATATCGTCAGTTTCGGGATAAAAAAGAAGTTCATATAAAAAAGAAAGATGAGGGTGTATTATGATCGAAGTAAAGAATCTGACAAAGCTGTATGGGAAATTCAAGGCTGTGGATGATGTTTCCTTATGCGCGGCGGATGGAGAGGTAACCATTCTGCTGGGACCAAACGGGGCTGGTAAGTCGACAACCATAAAAAGCATAACCAATCTGCTGCAGTACAAGGGAGATATCAAAATCAACGGTGTTGCCAACAGCTCACTGGATGCG
>ERZ781275.1271-NODE-1271-length-18189-cov-4.709000_pt1 | contig 18189 bp, 20 predicted proteins | sample MGYA00375853_ERZ781275 | MGnify/ENA primary metagenome ERZ781275 (study PRJEB29790, sample SAMN03653691) | human gut metagenome | host: Homo sapiens | place: USA: Dallas, Texas | collected 2012-07-23 | study: EMG produced TPA metagenomics assembly of the Gut...
GTTATTTGAAAGGTTCCGGGGCCTTACAAATGGGGTAAACAATACCGCCTACTATCATATCAAAAATAGTAGGCAAAAGCAATAGATTTGAAGCAATTATTTATGAAATAACGATTTCATGTTTTCTTAGTCTTGAATGTCTTGGGCAATACTGAAGAGTCCCAAAGTTCCAGGACCAGTATGGGTAGAAATGACAGGTCCCAGAGGCATAAGGAGAACTTCCTCCACTTGGTCACTTTCCAGCAGCTGGGCTTTTAGACTCTCAGCAACTTCTTTGGCACCTGCATAGGCGATGACCACTCGCGGATCAGCAACTCCCTCCAAAGTCATGCGGACCACTTCGGCCTGCGCCTTCTTCTTGCCGCGAACCTTAGCGACCGAGTCTAGAGTTCCATCTCCCTTGACAGCGATAATCGGCTTGATATTGACCAAGCTCCCCATAAGCGCAGCAGTTTTAGAAATCCGACCGCCCCGCATGAGGTGATTGAGGTCATCAACCAGAAAATAAGTCTTGACCTTAGGCACCAAGCTCTCAATCAAGTCCGCTGTCTGCTCCAAGGTCTGGCCAGCCGCTCTAGCCTCTGCTGCCTTCATGACTAAAAGTCCTTCACCCATAGAAGCCGCCTTGGTATCAATGATGCGAATCAGCGCATCTGGAAAATCTTCCAAGACGATCTCCCGTGCCATGACTGCGCTCTGATAAGTACCCGATAGGGCTGAAGCAAAGGCTACATAGAGAACTGGTGTCCCTTCCTTAGCATAGCTGCGAAAGACATCTTCAAACTGGCCGACATTGATCTGGCTGGTAGTCGGCTTGCTGCCGGACTCCATCTTATCCAGAAGTTCTTGGCTGGTCAGCTTGCCTGCACCAACTGTCTCATAAGTTTGTCCATCCAGCTGAATGGTCAGGCCTAGGACCTGCACATCATTTTCCTGGGTCCAGTTTTCTGGCAGGTCTGCTGTTGAATCGGTTAAAATTTTAAAGGTCATCTTTTTTCTCCATCATTTTTTGTAAATCGCGCAAAGATTGGCTGTCCATCGGTCGCAAGGGCGGTCTTTGCAGGTTGATTTGTCCGCTCAGTTGATTGAGGTCTGATTTGGTAACAGCCACTCGCTTCTCTAGCTCTCTAGCGGAAACTCTCAAAGCCCCTTGGGCAAAGACAGTCCACTGCTCATTGAGATCGCTGGTCGCAACCGACACCTGATTTTTGGGTGTATTAAGTTCAGCTGCCAAGCGCTCGATATAGTCATCCGCCGTTTCCTCCTCCTCGGTGAAAACGACTGTTACATTAAACTCCTCATAGGTCTGCCGAACTCCTGGCATATACTGGGCATCAAAAACGCAGATAACTTCCAGTCCTTCAAAGCTGGCATAATTGCTGAGCTTCTGGAGCAGAATCGTTCGCGCTGCATCTAGCTCTCCGCGGTTAAAATAAGGACGAGTCTCCCGCCAAAAGGCTGTCATATTGTAGCCGTCCACCAGTAAGATTTTTCTTTTCATAGGCGATTGCGAAAGACTTCATACATGAGAATAGCCGCTGCAACACTGGCATTGAGGCTCTGGACATGCCCATTCATGGGAATGGAAATCATCTCGTCCACCTGTTTTTTAATATTGCTGGAGATTCCCTTACCTTCGTTGCCGATAATGAGGGCCAGCTTGCCTGCTGTATTCCACTTATGAGAAGGCGTCCCCTGCATATCCGTACCGAAAATCCAGAAACCAGCTTCCTTGAGCTTATCCAGAGTCTGGCTGAGATTGGTCACACGGGCAATGGGAATATGCTCAATGGCACCCGTTGAAGTCTTGGCCACGACTGGTGTCACACCGACTGCCCGGTGCTTGGGAATGATGACTCCAGCCACATTGGTCGCGTCAGCTGTCCGCAAGATAGAGCCCAGATTGTGCGGGTCAGTCAGCCCGTCCAAAATCAATAGGAGAGGATTGTCTTTCTGCTCTGCTTTTTTCAACAGCACCTCGAAGTCAGTATAGGCGAACTCTGCGACTCGCAGAACAAAGCCCTGGTGAACAGCTCCGTCAGTCATTTCCTGCAAGGTTTTCTTAGGCGTCCAGGAGATCGAAACCTTTTTTTCTGCAGCTAAATCTTTGATTTTATCGACCTTTTTGCCACGCAGGTCGTCTTGAATGTAGAGTTTATTTCCAGTGTTAGCTGCGAGAGCCTCTGTCACCGCATGCACACCGTAGACAATATCGTTTTTTTCCATAGGACTAGTATAACACAAAGGCGAAAAAATGGCGGCGGGATTTACTCGGGCGAGACAGAATTCTGCTCTGATAAAAAGCAATCAGCAGCTTCCAAGATTCCCTACCAGTCGTGCTATAATAGAAAGAAGTCTAAAAAAGGAAACTCTTACTCATGTCTCTCCTACAACGCACCATCAAGCTAGTACTAGCTACCTGTCTCGCTGCTTGGCTGGCTGACTTTTTAGGTCTGGCCTACTCAACTTCAGCCGGAATTATTGCTATCCTCAGCGTGACCGATACCCGCCGTAGCACTGCAAAGCTAGCTGGCAATCGCTTTTTATCTACCCTGCTGGCTCTGGCTATCGGAAGCCTGGCCTTTCACTTTCTAGGTTTCAATCTAGGAGCATTGTCCATCTATATCGCAATCTATGTGCCTCTGGCCTTTCGCCTTGGCTGGGAAATCGGCATTACACCCAGCACCGTCCTGGTCACCCATCTGCTCTTAGAAAAATCCACCTCCTGGTCTCTGCTTGGAAATGAGCTAGCTCTATTTCTTATTGGAACTGGCTTTGCTCTGCTAGCCAATCTCTATATGCCCTCGCGCCAGCAAGAGATTGACAGCTACCATGAGCAAGTGGAAGAACAGCTGAAAAAGATTTTGCTGCGCTTTGAATATTTCTTAAAATCTGGAGACGGCCGAAATGATGCAGCTCTGATCAAGGAGCTGGACAAGATTTTGCAACAGGCCTTGCAGCTGGTCTATCTGGACCACTCCAACCACCTCTTTCACCAGACCAACTACCATATCCACTATTTTGAAATGCGGCAGGCCCAAAACCGTATCCTGCAAGACATGGCTAGCAATATCAACAACTGCCATCTAGCAGCCAGTGAAAGCTTGATTTTAGCCCGCCTCTTCTCCCAGACCGCTAAGCAACTGAGCCAAGAAAATCCCGCCCGAGACCTCTTGGACGAGATTGACAACTATTTAACCGTATTTCGCGAGAGGCCACTCCCTAAGACCCGCCAAGAATTTGAAACCCGCGCCATGCTCCTGCAGCTCCTGCGAGACTTGGAAACCTTTATTAGGATTAAGGTGGAATTTTACGAAAATTATAAAGAAGACTAGCTGTTTTGTTTGGCAAATAAAGTACTAAGATCAAAAAAGAGATAAAGACTTTTAACCATCTTTATCTCCGCATTAAAACAACAAGTTTTCATTTCATGACATTGGCTATATAGCTGATGTCTTTTTAATTAGGTTCCTTAATATCATAAACCTTGTTTCCCTTAAAATAGACGTAATAGTCCTTATCATCCTCGTCCGCCCAAACGAAGCGAGTAAACATACCTGTCACATCCAGTCCACGTGGTTTACCTAGTTTTTTGACAACATCTTGGGCTGACATTCCTTTAGAAATACCGCTTAAACTTTCCACCTGCTTAGAAGAAGTGAATGTAATCAGCTTATTCATGACAACAGAATTTTCATCATAAGCAATAAGGATAGTATAATTATCCGACTCCCACAGGTCACCTCCACTACTTAGCTCTGAAGTTGGCTGACCCAGCTTAGCACGTACTTCATCCTTTTTAGTAGCAACCCGATCAGACTCTTCTTCAAAATAAATGAGATTGATTGATTTAAATTCTTCCCACTTATCAATATCTTGCATATCAGTAAGGGCGTCCAAAGATTGACCAAAGTCATTAAAGAGAGTGTATGGATCATCTTCAATTGCAGAAGACGAACTAGATGAGCGATAGTCATAGTCGTCATCAGAGTATTCTTTTTTCGAAGATGAGCTCTGTTTTCTAGAGTAGCTAGAGATCGATGAGGAAGAAGTATTGCCACTTCGTCTGAAAAGAGGGACAAACATGCAGGCGCTAAGTGTCATTAGACTAAACAAGCAGACTGCAAACAATATAATTTTTTTCATAAGATTCCTTTATTCAATTTAGATACATTATTTTACTGTATCTTGGGTTTATCTGTCGCTTTTTCATACAACATTAAGAGCGTTATTACTAAATATTACTCTTCGATATCAATTCCTTTGGATTCAAATAAATCACGTACTTCTTTAGAAAACGGAAAGATTGTTCCATCGATGGTTTTTAAATTCGAAAACTGTGATAGCTCTTTTTCACTCACATTTTCCAAATCAAATTGATCATCTTCACCATCCCATAAAGGGATTAATTGCGCATAGATATCATTACCTCCATCAAAGAAGAGGCTTTCCACATTCTGCGCATACTCTTTAGGTATTTCCAACTGTTTGAAATAAGTCTCTACTTCAAGAATTGGTGTCTCATCAAAGTCTTCTGGATCTACAGATAATTTCTCAGATTCACAAAAACTGTAAACGTCAAATCGTGGCTTAAGCACGTTTTGTTCATACATTAACTCCTGAATAATAGCCAACTTGAAATTAAAATTATCAAATTGTAAGAAATCACTCATAAATTAGTTCCTTTCAGAATCAGAACGAAGCCTCTATCTTCCTAATACACCAGTCAATCAGTTCTTCCAGTCGCTCAATAGATTCGGTCATATGCAGGTAGCCCATAACCGCTTCAAAGCCGGTAGACATCCGGTAGGTGACGATATCTGTATTCTTAGCTTTGGTGTGGCTGTTGGCATTGCGGCCACGCTTGTAGATATCCTCTTCCTTCTCCGTCAGAATCCCTTCTTCCAACATCAGAAAGATAAGATTGGCCTGAGCCTTGGCAGAAACGTACTTGGTCGCTTCCCTATGCAGCTGATTAGGCTTGGTCAGACCTTGAAAAATCAGGTGCCGCCGGATATACATGGAGTAGACAGCATCTCCCTCAAAGGCGAGGGCAATGCCGTTAATCAGGTTGACATCAGTCACGGGTCCACCTCACTCCGTCCTTAGTATCCAAAAGCTTGATTCCCTGAGCGGCCAATTCATCCCGAATACGGTCTGCAGTCGCAAAGTCTCGATTAGCCCGCGCCACTTGGCGTTCCTCGATCAAGCGCTCAATGTCCGCATCCAAAACTTCTTCTACAAAGACGATACCAAAAACTTCTAAGAGCTCGGCAAAGGCTGCCTTAACTTCAGCAGTGTAGTTGCCAGAGTTGATCCACTTGGCCAGCTCGAAGACAACCGTGATACCGTTAGCCGCATTAAAATCTTCGTCCATGGCGGCAGTGAATTTGTCCAGAAAGGCCTGAAACTGAGCAGAGTCTGCCTGACCCGTGAAAGGCTGCTCATAGGTATTCTTCAAATATTTGAGATTAGTCGCTGCATCATGAACAGCTTTTTCCGTGAAATTAATCGGCTTACGATAATGCTGGGTAGCAAAGAAGAAACGCAGTACCTGACCATCAATGGTCTTGAGGGCATCGTGAACAGTGATGAAATTGCCTAGAGATTTAGACATCTTAACGTCGTCGATGTTGACAAAGCCATTGTGCATCCAGTAGTTGGAAAAAGTCTGACCAGTCTTGGCCTCTGACTGAGCGATTTCATTGGTATGGTGAGGAAACTCTAGGTCTGCCCCGCCACCGTGAATATCAATGGTATCACCCAAAATCTCCGTTGACATGACCGAGCACTCGATGTGCCAGCCCGGACGACCTGCTCCCCAAGGACTGTCCCAGGAAATCTCGCCCGGCTTAGCCGCCTTCCAGAGAGCAAAGTCCACTGGATTTTCCTTGCGGGCGGTCTCCTCATCTGTCCGACCAGAAGCACCCAACTCCAAGTCTGCCAAGGTTTTATTAGCTAATTTGGCATAATTGTGAGATTTTTCGACACGGAAGTAGACATCGCCCTCTGACTCATAGGCGTAGCCCTTGTCCACCAAAGTCCGCACAAAGTCAATAATAGCCTCCATAAAGTCAATCACGCGCGGATGCTGAGTAGCCGGCTTAACACCTAAGGCCGTCACATCCTCACGAAAAGCTGCGATATACTTATCAGCCACTTCTTTTGGTGTGATGCCTTCTTCCTTGGCGCGATGGATAATCTTATCATCTACATCTGTAAAATTGGAAATATAATTGACCTCAAATCCCCGATACTCAAAATAGCGACGAACTGTATCAAAAGCTACTGTTGAGCGGGCATTGCCGACATGGATATAGTTATAAACCGTCGGACCGCAGACATACATGCGAACCTTGCCCTCTTCAATGGGCACAAATTCACGTAGGCTGCGGGTCATGGTGTCGTAAATTTTAATCATGCGGTCCACTCCCTTCTCTATTTCTGACTTTTTCGGCTGAAAACCAGCTCTGCAAAAGGGCCAAATTGTCTGAGGCTATCCAGTTGGTAAAAGCGCTGCCCTTCCTCTTGGGTAAAGAGGGGAACCCCCTTTCCTAGGATAAGGGGTGCTATCTGAATAATGAGGTGGTCGAAAAGATCCGCATCCAAGAGCGGTCCTACCAAGGAATTACCACCAATCACAAAGACATTTTTGCCTTTGTCAATCTGGTGAACAAAGTCCACCACATCCCCAGCTACTGGCTGGTAATTGCTGACAGGCAGGTGCCTATCATGCGTAAAGACATAGTTTTCCGTAGCTTGATAAAAACTTTCTACATCTTGCAAATCTTGGATTTCCTCAAAGGTCCGCTTGCCCATGATGGTGATATCCATTTGCCTGTAAAAGTCATCATAGCCTGTATCCTCTACAGAACCAAGCTGATGCAGCCAGTCTATCCTGTGCTGGCTGTCTGCCAAGTAGCCATCCATGGTGATACAGCCGTAAAAATATACTGCCATTCTTGTAGTTACCTTTCTAGTTCCTTTGCTATTGTCAAAGCGATAGTGAAAAAAGTCATGGCATCAGCTGTCCGCTCTTCATGGCGGGCATCCCAGGTTCGGTTATGATGATCCACATAGTCAGCTGTGTAGAAGAACTGATAGACTTTACTCTTGCGAAATTGACTCCAAGCCATGATAGCCGAAGCTTCCATGTCCACCACTTGGGCTCCAGCAGCCAAGCGACGCTTGACCTTATCAGGCGTTTCCCGATAAAAGGCATCAGTCGTCCAAGACTTGGTGCGGATATGCTCTATATCGTGCTTGTCAAAGATGGCTTCCAGCTCGACCAGCAGAGACTCGTCATAGGCGACTTCGTCACCCGGTGGGGCATAGTGATAGCTAGTTCCTTCATCTCGTAAAGCAGCTGACGGCAAGATAATCTTATCCGCCTCAATTGAGCGATCCAAAACGCCACAGGAACCTAGAATAATGAAATTCTTGAAGCCTCTGGCCGCCAACTCCTCCAGCTGGCCGACTATCATGGGAGCCCCAATCGGAGCCAACATAACTGCCAGCTTGCTAGGTTCTTGGCCATAAATATACCATGGATGCTGGCCGTTTATGCTTTTCAAATAGCCTCCTGGATAGACTTCCTCTGACTCAATCAAATGTTTCAGAATTTCTCCATTAAAGGACAGGATGATGGTTTCGCACACCTCACCCTTGTCATGGACTGGCTTTTCAGTTGGCTCAATGACTGCTGCTACATCTTCAAATTCCTCTAATAGCATAACTTCTCTTTCTTTAAGGCTTCAGCAAATCCACCTTCATCTTTTCTATGCGGCGCAGTTTGGTCTCATCTTTTTTAGCTTCACTGATATAGCGAGCCCATTCGCGCTGGTGGCTAGGTGGCAGTTTAATAAAACGCTCCTTGGCAGGACCGTCCAAGCGCTCTTTCAGTTCAAGGACTACCTGGTTCAAAATAGCATCTGATAAATCTGACATGTCGGTTCCTCCTGTCATACTTCACCTCGATAACTTTGCTACCCTTTCCTAAAGACTTGATGAATGGTGGCTGGCTTCACGGGCATGCTCTAGCTTGTCTAGATAGTATTCCCGTTTCTCCTCTACCTCGTGAATGGTTGGCTCGTCTTTCTCACCGTGAACACGGACAATCTTCGCCGGAACTCCGACCACCGTCACATCACTTGGGACATCGGCTACAACAACTGCACCGGCTCCGACCTTGGCTTTTTCACCAATCTCAATTGGTCCAATAACTTGGGCATGGGCAGAGACCAAGGCGCCCCGACGCACGGTCGGGTGGCGTTTGCCTGTATCCTTGCCCGTACCGCCTAGGGTCACACCGTGGTAAAGCATGGCCCCCTTCTCCACAATGGCTGTCTCACCAATCACTAGGCCACTGCCATGGTCGATGAAGACACCCGACTCAATCTGAGCGCCGGGATGAATCTCAATCTGGGTCCAGAAACGCCAGAATTGACTGTGCATGCGCGCCAGCAGCTTGAAGCCGTGCCGCCACAAAAAATGTGAGAGGCGGTGGGCCGCCAAAGCTTTAATGCCTGGATAGGTTAGCAAGACTTCCAACGACGTTCGTGCCGCCGGGTCATTTTCTTTTACGATATCAATTGATTCCTTCCACCAACCCATGCTAGCCTCCTTCCTTCTATAAACAAGGAGAGACGAGAACTAGGCTCGCCTCTGCCGATTTTGATGAGGTCTACAGGGATGAGCGACCTCTTATTCTTCTGTTTTAGGGCTTTCTTGATGGTCCTTATGACCCTTGTGCTCCTTGTGTGGATGATGTCCCTTGTCATGGTGATGCTTTGGCTTATCAGACTTTGGTGGACGCGGCAGCAATACTTTCATGGAAGCATCTACCCGGCCTTTGGCATCAATCTTGATAACCTTGACATCCACTTCATCACCGATTTGTACGACGTCCTCGACATTATTGGTCCGAGTCCAGGCTAACTCTGAAATATGAACCAGTGCATCCGTCTTATCAAAGAGATTGACAAAGGCACCGAATTTCTCAATCCGAACAACCTTGGCATGGTAAACTTCGTCCACTTTTGCTTCGCGGACCAAGCCAGCAATGATTTCCTTAGCACGATTGATGGCGTCTTGGTCGCTAGAGTAGATGGATACATTTCCTTCTTCATCAATGTCAATCTTAACACCAGTCTCAGCGATGATCTTATCGATGGTTTCCCCGCCTTTACCGATGACAATTTTAATCTTGTCCACATCAATCTTGATGGTGTCGATTTTCGGAGCAGTTGGAGCCAACTCAGGACGCGGAGCCGGAATTGTCGCTTCAATCAAGTCCAGAATTTCAAAGCGGGCTTTCTTAGCCTGAGCCAGAGCTTCTGTCAGGATCTCCGCTGTAATTCCTTCAATCTTGATATCCATCTGCAGGGCGGTAATCCCTTCGCGAGTACCAGCTACCTTAAAGTCCATATCACCAAAATGGTCTTCCAAACCTTGAATGTCCGTCAGAACCGTATAGTTGCTGCCATCTGAAATCAAGCCCATGGCAATACCAGCAACCGGTGCCTTAATCGGCACACCACCGGCCATCAGAGCCAAAGTGCCCGCACAGATAGAGGCCTGTGAGGAAGAACCGTTTGACTCCAAGACTTCTGCTACCAGACGGATAGCGTAAGGAAACTCTTCCAAGCTAGGCAAGACTTGCTCCAAGGCACGTTCCCCAAGAGCACCGTGTCCAATTTCACGACGGCCAGGAGCCCCATAACGGCCTGTCTCGCCGACAGAATATTGCGGAAAATTATAGTGGTGCATGAAGCGTTTCTTGTATTCTGGATCCAAGCCATCCACAATTTGCGTTTCGCCCATTGGTGCCAAGGTCAGGACAGACAAGGCTTGGGTTTGTCCACGAGTAAAGAGACCAGAACCATGCACGCGCGGCAGGTAATCCACTTCCGCATCCAGCGGACGGATTTCATCAACCTTACGACCATCAGGACGGACCTTATCTTCGGTAATCAAACGCCGCACTTCTGCATGCTCCATTTGCTCCAAGATTTCAGCCACATCACGCATGATACGGTCGAATTCTTCATGGTCCGCGTATTTCTCTTCATAAACTGCTGTGACTTGGTCTTTGACAGCCTGAGTTGCGGCTTCACGCGCCAGCTTTTCTTCTACCTGAACAGCCTTTTGCAAGTCGCTATTATAGGCTGCGATAATCTCTACCTGCAGCTCTTCATCAACATGCAGCAATTCTACTTCTGCTTTTTCCTTGCCGACTGCCACAACGATTTCTTCTTGGAAGGCAATCAATTCTTTGACCGCTTCGTGCCCTTTGAGAAGAGCTTCCAGCATGATATCTTCAGAAAGTTCCTTGGCTCCAGACTCTACCATGTTGATAGCCTCTTTGGTACCAGCCACTGTCAGTTCCAAAAGTGAAACTTCTTTTTGTTCCTTGCTAGGATTGATGATAAATTCACCATCTACATAGCCGACCTGAACTCCTGCGATAGGGCCGTTAAAAGGAATATCTGAGATAGAAAGAGCCAGAGAGCTACCGAACATAGCAGCCATTTGAGGCGAAGCATCTTCGTCATAAGAAAGAACTGTATTGATAACCTGAACTTCATTGCGGAAGCCTTCCGCAAACATAGGACGAATCGGACGGTCAATCAAGCGGGCAGTCAAAGTCGCATCTGTTGACGGACGGCCTTCGCGCTTGTTAAAGCCACCAGGATATTTCCCAGCTGCATACATTTTTTCCTCATAGTTGACCTGCAATGGGAAAAAGTCACCAGTAGCCATCTTTTTGGACATGGTTGCCGCAGTTAAAACGGTACTTTCTCCATATCGGACAACGGCGCTGCCATTTGCCTGTTTTGCAACCTGACCAGTTTCAACTACCAGCTCACGACCTGCAAAAACGGTTTTAAAAACTTGTTTTGTCATAAAGACTCCTTGCCGAGCACATGCTCAAATTTTTTCATACGCCTTGGCTACAAAGATCAAGATACTAAGACCGTCAAAAGCAAAGTAAAAATAGGAAACTGACAAAGTCTTCGATGAAGACAAGACAGTTTATCTTTTTTACACAGCTTTTAGATTGTGTTCAGTTCATCAAGATATTAAGCCCTTAAGCAACCCATAGGACGTGTTCAGTTAGCACTTTGACTTTAATATCATGGCCTTAGTAGCTTATTATATCCTCATCTTTGTATCAAGCACGTACAGACCTTATTTTACCACAATTTCAGGCAAAAGAAAAAGGCTGGAAATGGCTTTTTTCTATAAAAGTACTGAAAATCTATTTTTCTTTTCTATAGCTGATTATAGCTGGCTGGCTGAGTTCGTTTTTCCCTTTCGATTCGTAAAATAAGATGGCGGTATAGCCACTATTCACTTTTCAAAGAGGATTTCTTGCTTTATAATAAAGACAGTGACTCATTTCAAACATGTAAAGGAGACAATCGTGCCAAATCATCAAACAGTTGAAAAGAAAGATTTTTTCTCGCTCCTTGCGACAGCCTTAGTCTGCTTTGCAGGCATCTTATCTGAAACCAGTATGAATGTAACCTTCCCGCATCTAAGTAAGGTCTTTGGCTTAGGATTGGGAACGCTACAATGGATTACAACAGGATATTTGTTAGCAGTGGCCATTACGATTACTTTAGGAGCAACCTTAGCCCACAATTGGAAAGAGAGAACCATCCTCTTTACTGCTTTGGCCAATTTTTGCTTGGGCACACTGATTGCCATGTTGGCTCCAAGCTTTCCTATCTTGATGATAGGGAGAGTCCTACAAGGAGGAGCTACTGGATTAGCCATTCCTTTGCTCTTTAACTTGATTGTTGAGCGTGTTCCTAAGCAAAAAATTGGAACCTACATGGGCTTATCTGGGATGGTGGTCAGCCTAGCACCAGCAGTTGGGCCGACTTACGGTGGTTTTATGATTAGTCGTTTTGACTGGCATATGATTTATACCTTTATTCTTCCTGTCCCAATCATTTCTTTTATTCTTGGCTTTTTCTTTTTAAGCAATTCCGAACAGTCGAGGAAACGCGCCTTTGACCTCCTCTCATTTCTCCTCTTAGCAGGCTCACTCGTCTTTGCCATTGTAGCTATCTCCAGCTTAGAAGAAGGACATATCGATTGGCTCTATCTTGTTCTCTGCATACTGCCACTAGCTTGCTTTATCTATCGGAGCTTGAAGATTGACCATCCATTCCTAGATATTCGTATCTTAAAGCAACCAACAGTCTTATTGGCTATTTTACCCTTCTTCATTTTTCAGTTTATCAACCTATCAGCTAATTTTCTGATTCCCAACTTCCTAGTCATAGAAAAAAACATTTCAACTGCTCAGGCAGGCTTCGCACTTCTTCCAGGAACCATGCTCGGAGCCTTCCTATCTCCTCTCTTTGGCAAACTCTATGATAGAAATGGTCCTAAACCAACCCTTTTTACAGGAAATTCTCTTCTTTTCCTTGCTGTATTCTTGCTCCTTATCTTTACAAAAGAACTTACCTTAACAGCTGTTATTGCGATTTATATTTGCTTTACCTTGGGGCGAAACATGGCCTTCAATAACACACTTGCTCTAGCCACGACTCAAGTTGATAAAGGAAAGACTGCAGATACGACTGCGCTCTTTCAGCTGGCCCAGACCTTTGCGGGCGCTATAGGTACTGCAGTTACAGCTGTCATCGCCAACCAAGCTCCCAATATGACAAAAGGAACTCAAAACGTCTTCACCCTGCTATTAGGTTTGGTTATCTTCGTATTCTTGTCTTATCTACTGCTTTTTAAAAGGATTGCAGCAAAGAAACATTGACTTTTATCCTTAAGTGATAGACATCTAAAAAATACTGACTTATCCTTCTCCCCCAAAGACATTTTGGGGGATTTTTTGCTATACTATTTCTATATACGACAAAAGGAGTAGACTATGGAACAAAAACATCGTTCTGAATTTCCGGAAAATGAACTCTGGGACCTAACAGCCCTTTACCAAGACCAAGAGGACTTCCTCCGGGCCATCGAAAAGGCTAAAGAGGACATCCAAAAATTCGTCCGTGATTATCAAGGCAAGCTTAGCACTTTCGAAGATTTTGAGCGGGCATTTGCTGAGTTAGAGCAGATTTATATCCAAATCAGCCACATCGGTAACTACGGTTTTATGCCACAGACCACTGACTATGGCGACGAGAACTTTGCGCAGATTGCCCAAGCAGCTATGGAGTTTGAGACCGAGGCCAATGTCGCACTCAGCTTCTTTGACGACGCCCTAGTCGGCGCAGACGAGGCTGTCTTGGAGAAACTAGGCCAAGAGCCCCATCTGACCTCAGCCATCCGCCAGGCTAAAATCAAAAAAGCCCACTATTTGGGTGCAGATGTCGAAAAAGCCTTGACCAACCTAGGTGAAGTCTTTTACAGTCCACAGGATATTTACACCAAGATGCGAGCTGGCGACTTTGCTATGGCTGACTTTGAAGTAGACGGCAAAGTTTACAAAAACAGCTTTGTCACCTATGAGAATTTCTATCAAAACCATGAAAATGCAGAAATCCGCGAAAAATCTTTCCGTTCTTTCTCTGAAGGCCTTCGCAAGCACCAAAATGCCGCTGCAGCTGCCTATCTGGCTCAGGTCAAGTCTGAAAAACTACTGGCTGACATGAAGGGCTATGACTCTGTCTTTGACTACTTGCTAGCTGAGCAAGAAGTTGATCGCTCTATGTTTGACCGGCAGATCGACTTGATCATGAGCGAATTTGCCCCAGTAGCTCAGAAATACCTCAAACATGTCGCTAAGGTAAACGGACTTGAAAAAATGACCTTTGCCGACTGGAAGCTGGACTTGGACAGCGAGCTCAATCCCGAAGTCAGCATTGATGATGCCTACGACCTCGTCATGAAGTCAGTTGAGCCACTCGGACAAGAGTATTGTCAAGAAGTTGCCCGCTATAAGGAAGAACGTTGGGTCGACTTTGCGGCCAATGCCGGGAAAGACTCTGGAGGCTATGCTGCTGATCCTTATCGGGTCCACCCTTATGTCCTCATGAGCTGGACTGGCCGTATGAGTGATGTCTATACTCTGATTCACGAGATTGGCCACTCTGGTCAATTTATCTTCTCTGACAATCACCAAAGCTACTTTAACGCCCACATGTCTACCTACTACGTGGAAGCACCGTCTACCTTTAATGAGCTCCTACTCAGTGATTATCTGGAACGCCAGTTTGATAACCCACGCCAGAAACGCTTTGCCCTGGCTCACCGTCTGACGGATACCTACTTCCACAACTTCATCACTCACTTGCTGGAAGCTGCCTTCCAACGCAAGGTCTATACTTTGATTGAAGAAGGCGGAACCTTCGGCGCAAGCAAACTCAACGCTATCATGAAAGAAGTCTTGACGGACTTCTGGGGCGATGCCGTTGAAATCGACGACGATGCTGCCTTGACTTGGATGCGCCAAGCTCACTACTACATGGGGCTTTACAGCTATACTTACTCCGCAGGCTTGGTCATTTCTACCGCCGGCTACCTACATCTGAAAAATGACGAAAATGGTGCCCGTGACTGGCTTAAGCTACTCAAATCTGGCGGCAGCAAGACTCCGCTTGAATCAGCTATGATTATCGGAGCAGATATTTCGACGGATAAACCACTCCGTGATACCATCCAATTCTTGTCTGACACAGTTGACCAGATTATTGCTTATAGCGAGGAGTTGGGGGAATAAAAAATAAACAAAAACAGCTTGAAGATTTGCTTCAAGCTGTTTTTTAAATAGTTCAATAAAAATAAAGCGATCCAAAAAAGCGGAGATAAAGTAAAATATAGGCACTAAAACAAACGATAAATAAGAACCATCTTATCCAGTACTGTGACTTAGTATAACTCTTCATTCGCAACAGCCCGATGAAAAACCAGATCAAACTCCAAAACACGAGGCCTAATATCTGAGGGGCAAAATACGAAATTAAAAGCAAAACAGGGATCAACAAGGCTAATACTAGTATGATTCTTTTTTGCGTGATCTGCTCTCTAGGAATCATCCAACCTACAAAGAAACACAAAACTGCTGGAGCAACAAATGGTGTAAAAATCATAAAAACAAATAAAAGATGTTTTAGCAACTCAATCATAAACATTACTTCATTCCCATCATGTTTTAAATAACCCAGCTCCCTAACGGGACCCATTGGAAAAAATACTTCTACTTATTATACCTTAAAAAGTGAATTTTCAAACAAAAATTTTAAATTGACTTCTTATTGTTACAATCGCAATAAAAAAGACCACTCTATAACCAGAGCAGTCTCATTTTAAAACAGGCCTATATAACCGTCATCTTACTTTATCCCAACTCCGCCACAATGGCTTTAATCTGCTGGGCAGTATGAACACCCGCTACCTGCTGGACGACTTGACCGTCTTTTTTAAAGAGCAAAGTCGGGATAGACATGATGCCAAAGGCGCGTGCTGTAGCTGGATTTTCATCCACATCCATCTTGACAATCTTGAGCTCCTCTTCGGAAAGTTCCTCTGAGAGCTTGTCAAGGATTGGCCCCTGCATCCGACAAGGTCCGCACCAAGTGGCCCAAAAGTCAATGAGTACTAATCCGTCTTTTGTTTCTTGCTCAAATGTTGCATCTGTGATTGCTTTTACCATTATTTTTCTCCTTTATTCTTAGTCAAACTTTGTCAAATCCTGCTTCATCAGGAAAAAGAAGACGTCCCCATAAGTGCCCTGGTAGTTCAAATCATGACCTTTATAAGTCAATTTTTTAACTGGGTAATAATCCGCCACTCCAATCAAGCAGGCCTGCTGGGACTGCTCAAACTCCTGATAAGACTCAAAGGTCATCTTCCGCTCCTGCTTGACAGCATCCAAATATGTAATTTCAATCATAACTTCTCCTTTTCAAATTACTCTTGTAATTTTTATTTTATGATTACATTGTAATCTCTTTTGTTACATCTGTCAAATAAAACGACTTGGAGAAATCAATTCACTTTTTAAGCCACTCACTGATTGCCTGACAAACAAAAAGCCTCCCTACGGAAGACTTTCCCATATAAATAAGAAAAAGCAGGCTCAATGCCCCTTGTGCTTTTCCAATCGTTTTTGCTGTTTGAGTTCGAATTTCCTTTGCTTAGCCAGTTCTTTCTGCTGCTTGCGCTTGACTCGAGCGATTTTCTTTTGCTCTTCTAATTGCAGACTCAGCGCTTCCTGAGACTTTGAAGAACGTGAAGCCATCTGCTCCTTTTTAGCCTGTCTCTGCAGGCGTTTAGGACTGACCGACTTAGTCTTCTCCTTCACTCTGATGCTAGGACTAAACTGCAACCGATGATAATAACGGTTTAGAAAGTCCAACAATTCCTGCGTGCTAGGCTCTGCACCAAAGGTGACTCGGCAAACTCTAAAAGACTGAGCATGTTCCTGTTCGAAAAGACCATGCCAAAATCCCTCTTCAAAATAAACTGTCAGCGTCATTGAAATCTTATCCATGACAGCACCTCCTTTAAAAAATCCCTAAGAATGGACAACCAAGGAGGAAGGTTACTGACAAAAAATGGATTTTTTGCGTCTGGACTACCAACCAGAACTGTGTTTTTATCTTAGTAGCTACAGTCTAGCAAGATTTTCTAAAAAATTCAAGGTTATCGAAATCTCGCTTAGATAAGTGAATTGGATTTTCTTGTATGAGATCCAGAAAAATCAAAAACAAGAAATCTCTCTTCTTGTAAAATAAATTCATTTCCGATATAATACTAAAAATACTGAAAGGAGAGAACTATGAAGTATATTTGGGCTTTCTTAGCTGCCTTGTGCTTTGCTGGACTGGTTCTTTTCTTCTGGCACTCCCAAACCAAATCAAATCCTACCCCTCCTAAGCCAGAAACCACACAGACAGCTTCTAGCGAGAAAATCGACAATCAACCGACTCCGACAGAAGACATCGTGTCCGAAGAGTACAGTGTTTCATACGAGGACAAGCAGCTCTACGGAAAGATTACTGCTCCTTCTGACTACAAGAGTAAAAAAATGCCGACTATTGTTATCGCACATGGATTGAACAACACCCTTGAGCAATATGAAATGTATAGCCAGCTGTTGGCAAAGCAAGGTTATCTGGTTTACAGCTTTGATTTCTACGGCGGCAGCCGCCAATCGAAAAGCGGTGGACAGGATATGCTGAATATGTCGGTCAAGACCGAACTGACAGACTTGACCCAAGTCATGGAAAAGCTTCGTTCTGAGGCCTTTGTAGATAAAAGCAAAATGAGCTTATTCGGTGCCAGTCAAGGCGGCGTTGTTGCCAGTCTTTATGCTGCTGCTTATCCGGACCGCGTGCACAAACTTATGCTCATCTTTCCAGCTTTCGTTCTTTTCGATGATGCCAAAGAGACCTATCGTGAGCTAGGGAGTCCTGACTTCGACCAACTTCCTGATAGCTTGACACACCACAATGCTGCTCTGGGCAAGATTTATCTAATCGATGCCTTAGACATTGATATCCAAGCAGAACAGACCAAAATCACAGCTCCTACCCTCATTATCCACGGCACTGATGATGCAGTCGTGCCCTACCAGTATGCTGTTCAAGCGAGTCAGACCATTCCAAATGCAGAGCTGGTCACTGTAGAAGGCGGGGAGCATCATATTGACGAAAGATTTGCTATCACTGCCGCTCCTGCTATCCAAAAATTCTTGAAAGAGTAAAGTTGCTGATAGAAAAAGTTCTTCTAAAGAAATAGAAGGACTTTTTATTTGGAAAAATTAGAAGAATTAGACTAGGAAATGATATTTGAAGAGCTTACAACGAATTAAGAGGAGTGATGAATAAAAAAACTTCTGAAATCAGAGAACTAATTTGAGACCGGGCTAAAATCCTAGAGAAAAAGAAAAACTACTCTTTAGTAGAACAGCTTCAACTTTGTGTATTCAATTGAACACGGCCTAAGTGAGTTGATAAAACAAAAAAGCTCCCTGAAATCAGAGAACTAATTTGAGCTCGAACTAAAATTCTCGTGAAAAAGATGAAACTCCTTGTGTTCATCGAACACGATGTCGTTTCCCTATTTTCATACGGATTTTTGACGCCCTTAGCATCATGATTCTTGCTGGATAAAACGTTTATAAACTAGGCGACGAGGCGAAGATTGTACTAATGGTACATCGAGGCGAAGTCAACGAAGTATAGAAACGTTTTAGACGCAAGATTA
>ERZ781275.1273-NODE-1273-length-18139-cov-3.625470_pt1 | contig 18139 bp, 15 predicted proteins | sample MGYA00375853_ERZ781275 | MGnify/ENA primary metagenome ERZ781275 (study PRJEB29790, sample SAMN03653691) | human gut metagenome | host: Homo sapiens | place: USA: Dallas, Texas | collected 2012-07-23 | study: EMG produced TPA metagenomics assembly of the Gut...
ATATAATGTAATATTCTTTTCTTCCATTATTTTTTTAATCTTCTCTATATTCATTTTTTCTCTCCATATTTAAACACATTTGATTGCTGTTAATTTTTACACTATAATTTAATTGATCTTTATTTTGAGGAGGATACTTGTGTTTCAGTTTTTTAAAAAAATTTATTATATAATTAACATTTACGCCAATCGAATTGTAGAAGCAATAGACAAATCAGCAACTCAAATAAATAAAATTAGAAATCATCTGAATTCTAAAGACAGACTATCACAATTTTTAGTAATAAACCTTTTTAGCGCTATAGTAATTTTTATCATGTTTAAAAATTCGACTGCAGCTCTTTGCTATTTGATTATCTCTATGCTTGTACTACTCTATGAAGATGCTCTATCGTTCTTGATTTCTGCTTTAAAACTGATAAACAAGTTAATTTTAAAATTTCCGAGTTTTTTCAAAGTTTTATCTATCGTTATTGCCACATTGGTTTTCTTCATTTTATTCTCATTAGCATCATTTGTAGTTGCAGTAATTTTTACTGACAGTTTTATTTCAGAAAATGATTTTTTTGCCTATATACTCACCTGTTTATTTTCTAGTTTATTTGCTATGATGTTATTATCATTATTATATAATTATGTGTTTTATAAAAATTCAAACAGTGATTTAGCATTCTATACAGTTAATACACTTCTTTATTTTATAATCGGTATCTGTTTTACAGCACTTTTCGGCCTTAAAGATGCAATTATTAATTATGCAGAGTGGTATATAACTGTCGAAAACAGCAAGGAACTTGCCAAGCTTTTTTACAGTACTTACCATTTTACTATAGCAGATGCTGTAACTATTTTAATGTATTGGATTTTTGCCTTGTCATTATGCTTTCAGACAACACACAAAGTAGCAAAAAAAGCCGTTACAAACCAAAATAACTCCAAATCTATAAACGAAGATGAATCAGATTTAGAATAAATTAATAATGAAATACTTTCGAATATTGTAATCACCATCCATACAAAACAATGACAAAACATGAATGAGACAACACTATGGAACAAAGGATATTTTGTCATCAGCTCAACCAGAGGTATAAATAAACAAGGTAAGCTAAATGTTATAACCAATAACACCGGCAGATAGATCATACATATAATAAATGCGATAGGTAAGTATATACTTTCTAGTATGCTTTTGTCTAAATCAGTTTCACTTCTGCCCTTTAAATAGCAAATTCTGATTGCAAAGAGCAAAATACTCAATAAAATTAAAGATTCTAACTTTGTATAAAAATTTGGAATAAACCAATTTAAAGCATCATTTATCCATTCATTTATCCATTCATTTATCATCCAGAATCATCCCCTTACCCTTTAAAAATCCATCAGTATATCGACCTTTCCAAAACGTACCAGTCACTGGTACATTTATTATTTAAGCCAGTAACATTTTATTTCATTGAACACCTGCGTTTTAAAGTGCCCTAACGCTCTTTCTCTAAAATAAAAAACGAACAAGTAACCCACTAATTCCTGTACAACAGCATCTATAGAATTCCAGGAACATCCTATTTTTGTAGTTCCTATTCTTAATATTTCTGTTTGCCCTTTATCGCTAACAATATAATCATAATCTTCTATTCCAAATGCCTCACATATCGGCTTAATTTTTTTTAATACTTCCGCACGTTTTTCTTGAAGATATTTCAAGTAATCACTCATTTTTCGTTCACCCCGCCCTTTTCTGTCTCAAACCAATATTCAACATCCTCATCAGTATGTTCCTCACAGTATCTTTCTGCTTCACTTTTTGTATAAAATACAATATCTGTTTCTATTGGCTCCGATATTGCAACCTTCTTTTCACATGGGATTTCATAATAATCAGTCATATCAGGATTATAGACAGTTTTAGTCCCTATATATGTACCATAACATTGATACCAGATTATATAGTTGTTTTTCACAACACCTATTCCATTTTTTTCTAAATATTCTTCATAGTCTGAATTAAATTTATCCATTTCCTCTCCTCCCCTCAAAAACTTTTCTCTTTCTGCAGTACAGTGAATACAGACCATTATTTTTTACTTTTAAGACACTGTATCCGCTCCCCTTTAATTCTTCATATAGAATCCGCACCCGTTCTTCGGTCAAATCACGTTGATAAAGAAAATATTTCCTTTTTATAAGACTATCCGTTGGCTTGCCACCTGAAGCTTCTTTTGGTTCGCTAAATGTACCAGTCACTGGTACATTTAGCTCCTCAGAGTAATAGTTTCCTTCTTCTTTCTCTTCAAATACAAGTTCCGTAAATTTTTCTCCGCGCTGATATTTAAGTAAAATAGGTAATATATCAGCCATTACTTCCTTATTATCTGCATCTAGATAACCTCCGACAACTGACCTGCAGATTATTGCGCCATCGTTATCAGCAATTACAGTGCTGTACTGATAATTCTGTATAATGAATTTTGTGATATTCTCTGCCGTACCTTTAAAATAATATTTTTTATCCTGGAACTCAGTGATGTGCCCCAGATACACACGTTCTTCTCTCATGCTTTATCCTCGCCTTCATACACTTCGACGTTCAGTAAAAGAGCCATATTAAACAGTGCATTTGAAGCTACTCTTTCGCGCGAGCGTGAGCTTCTACCCATTATTTCATCAATTTCAAAATTTCTTAAAAACTTCACATATTTATAATAGATATATTCAAGCTCATCTTTATCACTCAGCTTGGATATCGCTTTAAGAACTTTTTGAATATATTCAAGCTGACGGTCCCGCCTGTCTATTTTATTAATTTCCTTTGCATCATAATTCAGACAGTTTATAATGCTTATAATAGAATCATTGCCTGTACCGTTGCCTATTTCATAATTATCTTTGAATTCGTGCAGTTTATACAGATCACTGAAATGCTCCATTTCATGCCTGGCAGCCTGAATACTTTTATTTTTATCCAAAAGATCTATATAACTCATTACAATCCCCCCTCTACTATATCTTTTCTATTTATACACCTGCTGATTCTTTAAGCTCTGTTATTAGTTTTATCATTTCCTCAAGCATGATCTGTTCTTTTTTCCACTCAACACCGTTTATCTTATTTTTCAGCAGATATAGGTTTGTTTGGATTTCAATAACTAATTCTGACACTGAATAATGAGTAACACTTTTATCAGTTTTCTCCGGCTTGCTATACGGTTCGTCGATATCATCGTCATCATCATCTGTATCGTCAAAATCGTCACAATTAATATCATCTTCACCGTACTCTTCGTAATCTTCATTTTCACCTTCATCTGAAGTATCTTCTTCTAAAGACAGTGTTTCTTTATAATCTTTTATAGTTGTTAAAGATATATCGCCCGCATTATCTTCAACAAACTTCATCTGATTTTCATCATCCATTTCCGAAATTTCCAGTGCTTCATTTAAAGTAATTTCATCATTCTTTACAAGTTCCTTTACCGGTTCAACTGCATTGTTGATAATTTTTTCATAATTACCGACCTGTGTCTTTCCCAGACCAGTATCTCTGGCAATTAATTCCTGTACTCTCCCCGGCATTTTTTCACCGCGTTCTTTTTTTATACGGTAGACTTCCTTAAGGTCTTCTATTGCAGTAAGCATTTCGCCTGGTGTATAAGGCTTCCCGTTTATATTGTTCAAGTGAAGACGTCTCACGGCATCCACATCATCATAGCTTTTTACTTTTGCGGGAATGTATTCATATGTAGAATCACCCTTATTAATGTTATGACAAATTGCCAGATACCGTCTGTGTCCTGCAACTATTTCATACTTATGATCCTCATCGTCGATTTTTCTTAATACCAGATTATGATCTAAGCCGTCTTCAGCAATATCTTCTGCAAGTTCTTCAATATCACCAGTATCCCTGTTTTTTGGTGCAGATCTTATATCTTTGTAATAAATATACTGAATATCATCTTTGTTCTTCTTTTTAGTTTTTACTCCTTCAAATGCTCCTAAAATACTGCTTGCCATATTAATCTGCCTCCCTTACAATTTCATTGGCCAGTTTTTCATAATCCCTGGTTACCGAAGCTCTGCGATATCTTTTGGCCAGTGGCTGCTGCTTCATTCTTGCCCTCTTCACCGCATATCGATGAAATCTTATTTTTGTATCGAACACAAGATCATCCAGATTATCATCGAGTACTTTTACATCATCTGCTGTACTTTTTAGATCATTGACCTGTGTAAATAAGATCTTGTATTTTATGTCATAATCACAGAGTTCTTCAAGTTCATTTATCGTTGTTGACATCCCGTCAAGGGAATCCGGTTCAACCACAGTTGGAATTACTGCCATATCTGTGGCAAATAGAATTTCTGCGGTCAGTTTATTAAAATAAGGTGATGTATCATTAATAATAAAATCATAATCTCTTAAAATCAGATTCATCTGATCTGTTATCACATGATCTGCTATTTCTTCAGATGCCAGAAACTGATTGCCGGGCAGTATATCCATATCATACCGTGTCTTATAGATGCATCTTCTTACATCAGTTCCTCTCATCATATCAATAACTGTTTTCCTGTAATTTCGTTTGGACAGTCCTTTTGTAGTATTGCACTGCGGATCATAATCTACTAACAGCACTTTATAACCTTTTTTAGCAAGTGAGTAGCCAAGGTTTTTTGTAGTTGTTGTTTTCCCGCATCCGCCTTTGCGGTTAACGATTGTAATAATTTTTGCCATTTTTTATTTCCTCCATTTTGTACCAGTCACTGGTACATTTTTATTTCATTATTTTTTTGATAAGATATACATTCACTGTAGATGCAAACGAAATTATCAGGGCATATGTTGTTATATTTTCAAGATTTGCAGCATTCCCGCTTATTGCATACGCTGCAATAGATACTGCAATCATTGCTGTATCTATAATCAGTGCTGCTGTTAAAATAAACAGAAATATATATGCCGGGAAATTGGAATTAATTATTTTTCTAATGTACTCTCCTGTTTTTTTCACTTTTCTACCTCCATGTATTTTCCTTCAGTTCCAATCCAAAAGTTCTGATCATAAATTCATTGACAGCGTCTTTCACACTATCTATCGCTTTTTCAATCTTTTCTTTAGAAAGCAGATTGAAATTCAGATATCTAAGATCATCAGAACTGCACCCTCTGCTCCTTAGTCTCATATAGTCTAATCTTAGATCCCTTATGTTTTTCCCCTGACAGAAGTAGTACTTAAAATAAAGTTTTAGGATTTCCTCTGAAGTTAGATCATCATTGGCCAGTCGCAGCAGGAAATCTGCACTGATTAATCTTCCTGATTCATTCATTTTCTCACCCCTTTTCCTGTGTCTATATGCCTCTGTTCTGCAGTTTCAGAACAGATAAAAGCCCAATAATCACCGGCTCCTTGTTCTCGGCATTTATAACTGCAGCCAGTCTGTTCCTGATATTCTGCTGATTATATCTAAATACTTTTTTCTCTTTTTTATAGGCTTTTAATCTGCTCACTGAATTTTCAACTGCCTGTATCATATTGTCCGAAATTTGATAATTTTTGAGGTGTGTCAGGTTTCTGATCAGCCATGTAATATTGTCAGAAATCATACTGTTGCTCTTTGAATCAGTCCGTTTCTCTATACGCCTGCAGCTGTATATAAATTCTACAGCATACCAGTGCTGTATCTTTGCCATACACGCATCCTTGAACAGTTTCACGGTTTCTTTATATTTTTCTGTATTCTGGTTGATCGATGCAGTTGGCGAAAGATTGATCTTGTAACTGTTTTTTGTATTTGCTTTCATCGTCTTATAGCTGTTTATGTGATCAAGACTGTACCATATGCTGTCGAATCGCTTCTGAGCCTCTTCCTTATCAAGCACTGCCCCTCTTAAAGCTAATATCTGCTGTATTTTCCAGAGTTCGCTATTAATATCACTGATTGCATCGTTATACATCTGTGTATTAACTGTTCGCACATCGCTGAAACCATAGCTTCTTTTTGCATACTTTAATGTACGTATATTCCGGTATCCGCTGAAAATCTTAGAAAGAGCCGTTGATGCCTTAAAGCAGAGACGAAGTCTGAAATTATTAAAGTTGGCTTTTTTCACTGCTGCATCATCACTGCTGTTATAATTGAAATATCTTGTTTTCTTGGGAGATATCAGAATTTTTTTCTTTACCGGACATCCGTTTTCATCGGTTCTGACTGCCCCCTTTTTGCATCTGCAGACTGCCTCAGGATCATCTTTACTGCATGTTCTGCCGGTGATTTTATTTATAAACATAGTACGGGCATAGACTTCTTCAATTTCCCGTTCACGTATGTAAAGCTCACGTTCAAAAGCAATAACATCCACGTAGTGTCCTTTACCTCTTCTTACAAACTTATAAGCAAACAGCAGTCTTTTATAATGTAGACTTATTTCAAACATGAATTTTTTTATAAACTCATGCTGATCATTTTTTGACAGATCCTTTGGATACATCACCTGTAAATAAACACAGTAGTTTTTACTTCTGGTAACAGTATCTTCATAAGCCACAAGTCTGTTGACTGCAGCTTCAAGATTAGAAGAATTTGAATAACAGTCTTCTTTTATAAATGTATAAATAAACTTTTTATCTTTGATCGTGGTGTATTTAACGAACTTGCCGTTGTTGTATAGTTTTTCATGGTTTAGCATTTTCTCTGCATTGGGCATAGCTGACCTCCTCGTCTAAATTAACATTAAAGGGACTTTAATGATTTTTATTTTATCTATTTGCCGGTTTTGACTTGAAAACGCGGCCAAAAATTGATAGAATTTTTTTAGAAACAGACAGGGTGTGTGTGCTGGCTGCTACACTGGTGGTATCGTCAGTGAGTGCGTGGATGCATCCTGATAATTCATGTAATCTCTCTCCTTGTGGTGAGTAATTACTGATTATGATCTCGTTAATATTTCACTGCTGCACTTAAGTGACATCTGGGAATATTGATGGATTTTATCTGTTTTGACTTATCACTTTGCCGAGTGGGTAAGATCTAAATAGCCGAGAGGCTATTTTTTCTTTTTGTCAAAATCAATAATGTAATCCATCAGTTCTCCAGGTGACATTTCAAACGCCGTAGAGAGTTTTATTAACGTCTTCATTTTTATATTTTGTGATGCTGTATTTTTAACACCTTGATACCATCTGCTTCTGCATTCATTCTCCTGGTGATACAAGTTATCGAGATAAGCAGAACTGTATCTGAACTTTTCCTGCAGTTCGATCAGTGCAGGTATTAGATTTTTTTGAAAAGACTTCGTAATGTTGTCACAGCTTATTTTTATTGCTTCATCGCGTGTGAACCCTAAGTTATTTTGTAAATTTTTAATTCCCTGACTGATTTTCGATTTAGCCACCATTTTAATCTCACCTCCCTTCAAAACATGTTTAATATAACAAAAAAAGCGACTAACAGAATACAGTTTGTCGCTTCGTATATATTCATTCATAACCTTTCCAAATAATCAGACAGAGTTATTGAAATAAAATTATGGTGCCGGCAACTGGATTTGAACCAGCAACCTATCCATTACGAGTGGATTGCTCTACCGTTAGAGCTATACCGGCATAAGTAACCGCATTCATATTATAACACTTTATTCCTTGTCATAAAATATCTTTTTTTATTTATCTTTTTTTAATGTTATCTATTTGGTAATCATTAAAATAATGATATAATATTCTATCGGAGGGAAAGAACATGTATATTAAAGATGATGAAATAAATAGGATATTTAATGAAAAAAACTGGAAAATTGCTCACAGTTATTATAAAGATAATGTAATCACAAACATGTCCGTTCTAAAACAGGGAAATGAGTACCACATTGATGGTACTGTTGAAATATATGGTCGTAGTAGTACTTGTCATATCGTCGTAGATACTGGAGGAAAAATAAATAATTTTGAATGTGATTGCCCTTATTGCCATAATGATGAATTAGCATGTGGTCATATTGGGGTACTATTATTAAAATTTTATAGTTTAGAAATGTCTGAAATTCCTTTTCAGTTTAATCAAAAAATTGATTACAAAGCAAAAATTGAAGCCTTTGAACGCGTTCGTGAAGAAAAATTAATTCAAACAAAACTCGAAGAATCAAAAAAATTAATTACCGACTACACTAATCAGCAAGATCCTCAACTAACAAATGATTCATTGATTGATTTAATTCCTAATATTAATTATTCATTTAATCGAATCTTGATCAGTTATCGAATTGGTCAAAATAAAACTTACTTAATAAAAAATCTTAAAGAATTCATATATAACTATCGTTATCACAATGTATATACTTACGGTAGTCAGTTAACAACTGATTACAATCGTAAATCATTTAGTTCAGAAGCATTAAAACAAATTGATTTTATTCGGGATAATAGCGAATTTATTGATGATATTGAAAGATATCGTTCTATTGATATTAACAAATATAATATTGATGAATTTTTTGAAACATATCTCACAAATCTTAACATCAATATGTTTTTTACCACTATTGATCTAAATAATTTAACAATCAACATCGAAGATAAAGAAGATTACTTTGAAATATCACTTTTGCCATTAGGCGGCCAATTAATTATTGGTAACCAATATTTATATTATTTAGACAAAAACATTTTAAATCGTTACAGTCTTAAAATGTCTAAAATTACTAAAAAACTGATTTCTAAATTAGATAAAGAAAATCTCATTGTCGCAAAAGAAGATTTTGGTTATTTTGGCAAATATATCATTGATCAAATCTTACCTTATATTGCCATTACAGGAGCTAATATCGACGATTATATGCCTAGTGTGATCACTTTACTTACTTACGTTGATTTGAATAACTTTGGTGATTTAACAATCAATCTTGAATATCGTGATGATGAAGGTAATATATTATTTGACGGTAAATATATTGACAGTTATGAAACCAAGCTGCCACTCAACGTTGATACAGCACTAGCAATGATTGAAGATTACGCGCAATATGATGAACTAACGAATATGTATTTAATCACCAATAACGATGAAGATATATACTATTTTATAAAAAATATTTTGCCTAAATTAAATAGATATTGTGATGTATTTGTCAGTGAAGACATTAAAAATATTAATAAACCTAAAAACATTTCTTTAAACATTGGTATCCGTTTAAAAAATGATCTATTAGAGATTGATTTAGACAGTATTAATGTTTCAAAAGATGAAATCCGAGATATTTTAGAATCATACCAAAAACACAAAGCCTATCATCGTTTAAAAAATGGTGAATTTGTGAATTTAGAAGATCAAACTTTAAATGAAGCCTATAATTTAATTCAAGATTTAAATCTTGAAAACAAAAATATTCAAGATGGCGCTATCATAGTCGATAAAGCCAAAGCATTATTCTTAAACGAATTAATACAAGATAGCGAAACAATTAATTTTAACCGTAACCAACAATTCCAAGAACTCATCAACCATCTAACTAACTGCAATATCAATAATTATCCTGTTCCTGAACCATTCAGTGATATTTTAAGAGATTACCAATGTACTGGTTATAAATGGATCAAAACAATGAGCGATTATGGATTCGGAGGAATTCTTGCTGATGATATGGGATTAGGAAAAACCTTACAAATGATTACTGTATTAGAAGACGCTAAAAAGAATCACAAAGCTAGTATTGTAATAACCCCAGCAACCCTAATATTAAACTGGCAGGATGAAATAAAAAAATTCTCAAACGATCTCAATGTCCTATGTATTAGTGGAACATTATCCGTTCGTAAAAAGATGATTGAACAAATAAACAACTACGATGTTATCATTACATCATATGATTATATAAGAAGGGATTTTGAATTATATAAACCATTTAAATTTGAATATATTGTTCTCGATGAAGCTCAATACATTAAAAACCAAGCAACAAAAAATGCCAGAGCAGTAAAAGAGTTACATGGTACTCATCGTTTTGCACTAACAGGTACTCCAATTGAAAACTCACTTGCAGAGTTATGGTCAATTTTTGATTTTTTGATGCCTAACTATTTATATAATTACAATTATTTTAGAGAACATTTTGAGCGTCCAATCGTTCGCGATGAAGATAAAGATGCTCAAATTCGTTTAAAGAAAATGGTTGAACCATTTATTTTAAGAAGAACAAAACAAGAAGTTTTAGAAGAATTACCTGATAAGATTGAGAATAACATTAAGATTGCTTTTAATAAAGAAGAAGAAAATCTGTATATAGCTAATTTAAGTCAAATTAATAGCGAACTTAAGACAGCATTAGACGTTGAACGAATTGATAAAATTCAAATTCTAGCAATGATGACACGATTACGTCAAATCTGCTGCGATGCTAGAATTCTATATAATGAAATTATTGGTCCTAGTTCAAAAATGAAAGCTTGTCTAGATATAATAAAGAAAGCTAAAGAAAACAATCAAAAAGTTCTATTATTTTCATCATTTACCAGCTCTTTAGATTTATTAGAAAAAGAACTTCGTAAAGAGGATATATCATATTACGTTTTAACCGGGGCAACCAATAAAATCAAACGTCATCAATTAGTTAACGCTTTTCAAAATGACAATACAGATGTTTTCTTAATTTCTTTAAAGGCCGGAGGAACCGGTCTAAATCTAACCGCAGCATCGATTGTTATTCACTTTGACCCATGGTGGAATATGTCGGCTCAAAACCAGGCAACTGACCGTGCTTATCGCATTGGTCAAACCAATAACGTACAAGTTTATAAATTAATCATGAAAAACAGTATTGAAGAAAAAATCCAAGAACTTCAAGCTCAGAAACAAGATTTATCAAATATTTTTATTGAAAATAATGACGGGAGTATTACTAAGATGTCAACAGCTGATATCATATCTTTATTTTCAATCGATCAAGAAGGCTAAAATGCCTTCTTTTTGTTACATCTAATGTAACTATTTTCAACAATCATTCCACCTATATTATTTACCTTTTAATTATGATATTTTAATATCATAAAACAAGAGGGGGAAAGGTAATGATATTTGATGAACTATTGAAAGGTCAATTGTTGACAAATGACTGCAATAACTATTTAATCGCTACAAATACTGGAGAAATAATCGAATCCTGTTATCGATGCCTGCATCGCCGTGAAAAAAAGGCATTAGAGCTCTACAAAAAAGATATCAGTATTATAAATACTAAAATAATTGATAATAATTTTGAAAGAACTCTTTGCATAATCGTTGATTTATAAACAATATTCAAACAATAGTAAATACTGTTTTTATTTTCACAAAAAAGGAAGTGGCCTTCACTTCCCTTTTAACATCTTGAACTACTTGTATTTAATTTGATAAATTTCAATGAGGAGAGGTTTTTTATCAAGTAGTCAATTATATACATAATATCTTTATTTATTATATTTTTTTTGCATCATTACAATTGCCGCCATTACTCCAATCAAACCTAGGACATAACCTTGAATTGCAAAATTATCGCCGGTTTTAACACTATTAATTGAAGTGGTTTGGTCTTCTTTTTCCATTGGATCAATTACTTTTTTCCACTTAGTATAAATCGTCACATCTTCTAACAATGGCTTAGCAAAATCAAACTCTTTAGTACACGCTTCATCACTGTACCACCCTGCAAAAGTATACCCATTTTTTATTGGCATATCTGGCCTTGATAAAACTGTACCACTTTCAATCAGCACTTTATTATTATCAACCGAAACCGTTACCAATTTTACCCATTTTGAATAAATTGCAATATCGCCTCTAATTGGCTCATTGAAATCAAATTTATTATTATATTCTGAATCACTATACCATCCCTTAAATACATAACCATCTTTAACAGAAGGAAGAGGCTTAACCGCTGTATTGCCATCAATTACTTTATTATCTATACCATCAATTGTTACTGTGTGCATCTTAAGCCATTTTGGATAAATTGTGACATTATCAGTGACAATACTATCAAAATCATATTCTTTAGTACACGCCTCATCACTATACCACCCGCTAAATACATATCCATCTTTAACAGGCGTATCGATTTTATCAAATTTACTACCCAATACCACGTTTTCACTTCGACCATTAATCATGACATTAACATAATCATCAACATATTCATCTTCAATAGACGGTTCTATTTCCCCCATTAAGTTCGGCAATATATAACCTTCCGGATTACCAAGATTACGATAATCATTTCCTAAAGTTGTTAATGTCCCAATTTTTAACATGCTATTTTTATCATGATCTGCTTTAGTATTAAATAATCCTGAATCACCACCATAACGATCTAGTGCATCAAATGAAAACCAGGCATATCGCTCAACAAATTCTAAATCATTTAGTCCTACATTATTATCGAACCCATTAATAACGTAATTCAAAAACTTTCTCACTTCAGCTTTATTCGCTTCGTTAGCACCATTATAACCATCCCAATATGGATCCCAATTAGCTACCGCAAATTCTGTAACCCAAATCGGTTTATTAAATTTATTATGTGTTTCATTAATAAAATTTAAAAAACTTTTAGCATTGTCTTTAATTTCTTTATCAGTAACTCCAATATTACCAGGATAATTATGAACAGGTATAAAATCAATATCATCTGTATTAATTCCCTGCCAATACTCATTAAACCATTCAGAATTAGGAGCCTGAATAGCCGTTGCCGGTGCCCCAATTCTCATACCACTATTTGTAAAATAATGTTGATTTGCAATCGCTGTAGCTACTGGAACATTCGATTGATCTACAAAATCCGGTTCATTATAACCCAATACTGTTTTATATCCCGCATTTTTAATTATTGTTAATTGCTCGTTTGAACCATTATAGGCACCCCAGATCATAGGAACAAAATCTATCTTTTGATTTGGACAAGTACCAGCATACGTTGGTGCCGTTCCCCAATTGTAATACCAAGACAATCCCATATTTTGTGCATCTTGAATTGCACTGTAGCCGTTACCACTATAAAAACCCATACCTTTTTTAGATATGTAAAAATTTCTAGCACTAGTTGAAATCTTAGTATTATTGCTCAATTGAGCTAATATTTTAACTTGATGCTGTGCCACTTTAGTTGTATAAACTTCACAACTAAAAATATCACCTTCATCAATAATTGTTGAATTTTGAAGAACATTATCAAGATATACCTCATAACCAATTACTTCATGACTATCAATACTTAATCTATCCCAGGTTATTGTAATTGGTCCCGCTGGAACTAACTGCCCATTATTAGGATAATTAATCGCTGAAGTTTTCCAATCATTATATGGATTACTTGAAATAGCTCCTACATTATTTAATGTGAGCAATACCGCACTAAATAGTGCGAGTATTGCTACCTTTATAATTTTACTTTTTTTCATAATTCTTCTCCACTAGCTAGTATGATGTCTTTTTAACATCATTAAACCACCCAGTGCAAGGAGAGTAACAATTCCATAACCATAAATCATTTGATCATCGCCTGTTTTAGCACTACTGCTATCACCTGGTTTTGTTGATTGACCAGGCTCATTTGGTTTTACAATTTGCCCCGGTTCTTCAGTTTTTAATGTTAAACCTTTAATCGCAGTATCTAATGCCTTTACTACTTCATCAACCATACCTTGATCAATAATTGTTAAATTATCAGCAAGACTACTTAACACTTCATAAGCTTCATCAAACAATGCTTTCGATTCTTCTGTATAGTGACCTTTAGTATAATTATCACTTATCAAAACTTTTTCAGCTTCCTTTTTAACTACATCTAATTTACTATAATCGGCACCTTTTAATGTTAAACCATTAATTGCTTCAGTCAATAATTCAATTGCATCATCAACTTTATTCTGTTCTAAAATCGTTAAATCATCAGCAAGATCATTTAATGCTTTATTAGCTTTATCAAATGTCGCTCTTGTTGCCTCTGTGTAATAATCTTTAGTATAGTTATCACTTGCTAAAACTTTTTCAGCTTCAGCCTTGATACTATCAACTTTACTATAATCAGCACCAACTAATACTAAATTATCAATAGCATCATTCAATACATCTTTTGCACTATCAAAATCTTTTTGATATGCATATTTTAAATCAGCATTCAATTGTTTACCAGCATCATCTAACGCTTTCACAAATACCTTCCAGCTATCAACTGTATAATTATTTTCATTTTTATCCTTATTCACATTATATAGATCACTCAATGTTTTTGTATCAATATTATCATCACCTAATGCTTTTATGTTTTCTTCAGTTACTGTTCCAATAAATTTTCCTTTTTGATCAGCAGCTGGCATCTTACCATAAACAGCAGTTCCATCACAATAATTTAATAAGAATTTTCTTGACCAGCCTTCACCTTTAATAGCAAAATCATCTTTATCAGTTCCACTGCTTACACCAGGACCAACATCATTAATAATGTGATTAAATTTTTGTAATACTTTATTTTCATCAGCAAATGTTTGTAAACATGCATTTTCAATAATTACACCTTTGCTATTTGGTACTTCAATTGCACTATCCATTTGAATTTGCACTTTTGAAGAATCATAATCTTCACCAGTATAAATAAATACATTATAAATTCCCAATCCAACTGCATAATGCTCCTTAACATCATTAGCTACTTTATAAGCAGCATATCCATTTACTGTTCCATTATGTGACATCCAAGCCTCTTGACTAATAGGATCATAACATTTTTCATTTTGATAAAAATATGTTGCACCATTTTCACCGTTCCATAATGTATCATATTTATTGAAATGCTCATTGAATAATGCATAACATGTTACATTATCACCATTAACAATCAAACCATGATCAGCAGCATTACCACTCCAGCTTACACCATTACCATGGTCAGCACGCCAAATCCAGAAATGATCAGTAATTACATCGTTGCTATTAATTTCTAATGCATTTTTTGCACGTGTTGGATTAGCTGTAGTTCCACCAACTCTAAAGAATAAATCTTGTAGTATAGTTGGATTAGCAGAATGATCTTTATCACTATTAGCAGGTCCAACTTTTAACAAATAATTTGAATCCTTTTCACCAGCATCAAAAATCAAGCCAGCTACTTTAATACCATCTACATCAGCAATTTCCATTGCTGCTTCATCATTATCAGGAATAATTGAAGTCATACCTGTACCTATTAAAATCGTATTTGCTTTATTAACCTTAATTGATTCTTCAGCATGATATGTTCCAGGTGTGAAATAAATATTTTTACCTTTATCTAATTGTTCATTAATTGTTTTAGCCGAATCACTTGGCTTAGCTATATAGAATTCACTTAAAGATAAACTTTTCCCTTTACCCATATCACCATCTTTAGTCCAGCTTGTACCAGATGTATCTTTTTGTAAGTCAGGAACAAAGATCTTATATTCACCATTATCTAAATATAGGAATGGCTTTTCACTAAGTTTCTTTGTTTTTTCAACATTTGTGAATACTTGCTGTTCCCCATTCGCAGCTTCTTTACCCCAATTTGAATATCCATTGCCATTAGCTAAAGCATCACCATCTTTTTCAGTTGGTAAATTAGGAGCATCAACACCTTGGAAGAAATTATTTAAAGTAGTTCCATATCCGCCTCCTGTCAATTTACTATTTCTAGTATAGAATTGTTGTCCACTATATGTTCCAGCTGATAATTGATTTCCTTGATCTTCAAATACACCTTCAAACATACAATCTGCTACGTATCCACCACTAGCCCATCCATAATTCCAGTCATATCCAACCGGACGACTTGAATATACTCTACGAAGCGGTGCAGCTTGAGCTACTGCCCAGTTAAAATATTCTGGTCGGGCAAGATTACAATCGAAGCCAGCCTTTCCTTGTTCATTCCCAGTATTTATAACAGCTAGATTCTCTGCAGAACGCCAGAAATTACAAGTAGCATTATTACCATCTAGATAAGATGGAATTGCGATATTATTTAACTTAACATCCATTGGTGTTTTTCCCAAACCATTAAATGATGTATAGAACCCTAAATACATACATGTAGTTTCAGTATAATCACCTGGTTTGAAATAAACTTGGTATTGTTGCCCTTTAAATTGAGCATCTGCTCCTCTATCATTTTGTTGATTGAATAAATCTAATAATATTTTATCAAGTTGTGCTACATCATCTTTGGGTGAGAAGAACAACGTATGTTCTCCAAATATATTCTTTTCTAGAGATACATACTCAGAACGTTCCGAAATTTCAGCATTTGATAAATCATCATCATTATTTTGTCCATTATTTAGAGCAATGATGCGATAATAATTCTCGTATTTATCACCTATAGGTGCAACAGTAACAGAAGTACTATCTCTAGTTACAGTCTCTACGACATTATATTCTCCAAGCATACTATCTGCTCTTAACAATTGATAGTGTGTTGCATTTTCAGCAGCTCCCCAGCTAATTGTGAACTCACCATCTTTTTCAACTAATTTAACATCTGCTGGTGTCGCTGGTTTTGCTCCTGCTCTTGTACTAACTTTCAATTCAGCACTTTCATTTTTCGGATTATTAATATCTGATAAATTTCCATTTCCATTTACATATTCTAATTTAAAACTATATTGCATCCCCGCTTTCAAATCAGTTACTTGATAGCTGTTTTTTCCAGTTACATCAGCAACTTTATCAAACACTACTTCATTTGAAGCTTTTTTAAATAAGGTTACATCAGTATATAAACTATTCGGATTTGTCCAAGTAAGATCAATTGTGGTTTCAGTTCTTGAGCTATCATCAGCTTTTAAATCTGTGACATCAGCAATATCAATAGCATTATGGATAATAAATTTTTCTCGATCAGTTAATTCCCCTTCATAACCACCTTCTAGAACTTCATCATTATTTGCAGTAACCAATTTTCCTGTAGCTGCATCCTTTAATACAAACAATCCATTTCCAATCGGTTCAACTGCGATAGCTTCCCAGCCACCACCCACTTTTTTATATGACCCAATGGTAGGTACAGCGCCATCTACCCACTTAGCTGATGCAATTTGATAACCTGGTTTACTAACCGATTCAAATGAAATTACATTTTTAATCCCATTGTCATTAGTGTGAAAAGTAACTTTAAACTTTTCAGTATCACCTATATTACCAGCATCTCCAGTTACCTTAATTGCAGAAAAGTTTTCATCTGGCTGATCAGCAAATGTTACTAACTTTCCTGTAGCCACATTTTCAATCCAAGCGATATTACTGATAATTCCAGGATTTTTGACAAAATTAAATTTTTCAGCCAAATCTCTATCACTTGTATAGACTAATTTTCCTTTACTATCAATTGAAAGATATTCATTAGTTCTTTTCATACTTTCAATAATACCTTGGTTATCGGCCGTTTTAGTTATTTTATACTTAGCTGTGGTATCTTCATTTCTAGTATCAGCCCATACATATGTTTGCCCAGACTCTGTTCTTAAGTAATAATCTTGCCCATCATTTATACCAGTATACTTAATTGTTACTGAACCATCATTTTCATTAATAAACATAAATTGTGATGAGTTACTTATTTTATTTGTCTTAGCATTATATTCACCATCTGCTTCTGCAGGTGATGTCCAGCTAGCTGTTTTAATATTTAATGCTTTTCCAGTTGTAGTTGAAACAATTGCATAAATTGAATCCTGATCAAAATTCAAGTATTCGTCATTCGCTGCAACATTTACAGGTGCTATCATACCAATTGCCATCGCAAAGGTCAGAATAGCTGCAAAAAAATTCTTGTTTAATCTTTTTATCATTTTCCATTTCCCCTTCTTAATATATTTCGTATATAAGCAATATTTGAATTGTATCAAAGCGGCCTACTTCAATACAATCCATAACAATTAGAATATCAAATACTATAAGCGCTTAATGATTATTTGATATTCAATGCAATGTGCTTAACATTACACCTATAAAATAACATAATTAATAATAAGAAGGAATGAACGCAAGAGGTTATGTAACGGGTTACATTAAATGTAACAAGTTTGCTTATTTTTTTATAAAAAAACTTACTAAATTTCTGATTATCTTTTCATAAGTTGGTAAATGCCGATAT
>ERZ781275.1274-NODE-1274-length-18129-cov-4.189775_pt1 | contig 18129 bp, 17 predicted proteins | sample MGYA00375853_ERZ781275 | MGnify/ENA primary metagenome ERZ781275 (study PRJEB29790, sample SAMN03653691) | human gut metagenome | host: Homo sapiens | place: USA: Dallas, Texas | collected 2012-07-23 | study: EMG produced TPA metagenomics assembly of the Gut...
TGATGATGATGAATATGTATATTCCGCATTGAAATATGGAGCCAGTGGCTATCTGTTAAAGGGGGTATCCCTCGATGAGCTTTCCAATGCGATAAAAACCGTGCTGCAGGGAGGGGCAATCTTCAATCCCAATGTCGCAAGCAAGGCGATTCGTATTTTTTCACAGATGGCGAAGAATAATGTGGTTACTGAGAAATTTCAAAGTCAGGATGACCTCCCAACGCTGAGCAATACGGAGTGGAAAATCATTCAGCAGGTGGCACAGGGGCTGTCCAACAAGGAAATCGCGGAGATTCTGAAGTTTACAGAGGGAACGATACGAAATTATCTGAGTGTCATTCTGGATAAGCTGGAGCTGCGCGACCGTACGCAGCTGGCCATCTGGTATATACACCGGGAAAAAGCGGAACAGGATGAGAACGGATGAAGCGGCGGCTGTTGATTACCCTGGTGTTGCTGTTGCTGTGTATCGGCGGTATCGGATGGTTCTCCTATATGCAGCAGAAAACAGTAGTCCTGAAATTCGGCATGTTTGCCGGAAGCAACTGGGATGTTCCCAACGGCGACAGCTATAAAATTATCGATCAGGCCATTGAACGCTTTGAAAAGGCACATCCGAATGTGCGGGTGGAATATGTGAGCGGTCTGCAAAAGGCGGACTACTCCGAATGGCTTTCTCAGCAGGCATTGGAAGGTGATTTGCCGGATGTATACATGGTACTGTCTGACGATCTGTATACCTTTGCGGATATCGGAATGCTGGAGGAGCTGGACTCCTACATACAGCGCGATGAAGAGCTTACAGTGAAAAACTATTTTACACCGGCATTGAAAAGCGGACAGATGGATGGAAAGCAGTATGCCCTGCCATATGAAAGTGTTCCAACCATGATGTATGTGAATAAGACGCTGCTGGATAAGTTCGGTATTGCTTTGCCGGATAATAACTGGACATGGGATGATTTCTATGCAATCTGTGAAAAGGTAACGCTGGATTCGGACCATGACGGTTCTCTGGATACCTTTGGTGTTTACGGCTATGGATGGCAGAATGCGCTTGCCTCCAATGATGCGACAATTTTCAATGCCAGTGGAACAAGTGCAACCCTTGCCAACAACAAGGTGTATGAGGCTGTGGAGTTTACGAGAAAGCTGGAGGAGCTGAATAAGGGGCAGAGTGTGAACAGTGCCATGTTTGATAAGGGGATGGTTGCCTTTTGTCCAATGAAATTCAGCGAATACAGAACCTACAAGCCGTATCCATGGCGTGTGAAGAAATATACAAATTTTGAATGGGACTGCATACCGATGCCTGCGGGACCAAAGGGGGATAACGTGTCACAGCTGGATACGCTGAGTATGGGGATCAGTGCAAGCAGCTCGCATAAGAAGCTGGCATGGGAATTCCTGAAATCACTGTGTTATGATACGACGGCACAGAAGGATATTTTTAAATATTCACAGGGCGTTTCTGTTTTAAAGGATATCACGGGCTCAAAACAGGTAATGGAGTATTTATTAAAGGATGCCCCGGGAGATTCCACCTTCAATATGGATTTCTTTAATGATACGATGGAGCATGCAATTCCGAATACCAAGTTTACCGATTATGATCAGGTGATCTCCGTTGCGGATAGTGAGATACGAAGACTGCTGGGGACAGATGAGGATATCAAGACAAGCATCAATACCCTGCAGACAAAGATTGATCTGATTCTGAAAAAATAAAGGCTAGGATAGAGGTTAGGGCCTTAAAACAAACGAGTGTTGAAGTGTTTTATAGCTTTGATACTCATTTTTATGGCTTATGAGACACATATACCTTGGCGATCTTGTTGAAAAAGATTGTACAATACCTCTGTCTATGTGAATGATTCCTGCATCATCTTTGACCTTCGGGTTTAAGGCATCGTAAGCTGTGCGTGTAGGTTCACTGGATGACGTATCGGTATGCAGGATTTTTTCAAATCGGTGTTTATATCCTGTTGTATAGGCATCTCAAGCACTCGCTGTCGGTAATCCATTTTTACGCTATATAAGCTGCGTCGGACTTTTTTAAGAATGGTTCATCAAGGAACATAAGCCTCTTTGCTAAACAGCAGGAGGAAGGTAGGTAAAGCATGGTTATATTGTAATAGGGCGGTATCTATAGGGAATATGGCTATGCTTGCTTGTAATAAAAAAGGGAATCCGGCGATTGATGAGTACGATCGCTTTGGAAATCCCTATTTTTTTATCTTCATAACTAGCTTCGCTTTGATAATTCTTTCGTGTGCGTTTAATATTTGCGGAACCGATAGCCGCTTCCCCATACGGTTTCGATAAACTTTGGATTGGCGCTGTCCTTTTCAATTTTCTCACGGATCCGATTGATGTGTACGGTAACGGTAGAGATTTCACCGATAGCATCCAGACCCCATATTTTCTCAAACAGCTGATCCTTGCTGAAAACGATATTCGGATTCTTCGCCAGGAATACAAGCAGCTCAAATTCTTTGTTTGGAAGAACGAGAGACTCACCGTCCAAAAAAACCTCATGGGAGTTTAAATCAATCATCAGATTTTCGATTTGCAGCAGATTCTCTTTCTTCTGTGCTCCCTGTGTCAGCCGTTCATAGTTGGCGATTTGTGATTTCACTCTTGCAATCAATTCGCTTGGATTGAACGGCTTTACGATGTAATCATTGGCACCAAGACCCAAACCTCGGATTTTATCCATATCCTCACGCTTGGCTGATACCAGAATGATCGGTACATTTTTTGATGCTCTCAGATTGCGGCATACCTGAAAGCCGTCCTCCTTCGGCAGCATGACATCCAGCAGAATCAAAGCAAAATCCTCCTGCAACGCGCGTTTCAATCCGCTTTCTCCATCCTCGCAGATTTCAACCTCATAGTCATTCGCTTCCAGATAATCCCGTTCCAGCTCTGCAATCGCTCTGTCATCCTCTATAATCAATATTCGTTTCATAGCGTTGTTCCTCCTTGTAAAAGCGGTAGTCTAATCGTGATACAAAGACCCTTGTTCAATTCTCCGCTGGCGCTTATATCACCCTTCATCTGGGTTATGATTTGTTTGGTAATGGAAAGACCCAGTCCGTTTCCCTTCACCTTGGAGCTTCTTGCAGGATCGCTGCGATAGAAGCTGTCAAACAATCTTGGTGCCTGAGATGGGTCGATTCCGATTCCATTGTCCTGAAATGTGAGAATGCATTCCTGCTTATCGCATTCCAGTGTGACATCAATGTGCACCGGATCCGCACTTCTATATTTTATACTATTCTGACACAGATTGTCTAATACTCTAATGAAATGTGTGCGATCCATTAAAACCTGTACCATATGAGGGGCATTGTTATGAAAGTTCACAACTGCATGGTCATAGCGGGAAGCACATTCCTGATACCAGTCCTGTAAAAAGTCTGATAGATTTACACATTCATCATGAAACGGCACCTGTCCCAGATCCAGCTTGGATAAGAGAAAGAGACTTTCCACCAGCGCATTCATCGCATTTGTCTTCTCTTGTATGATATGCAGATAGTGCTGTTGTTTTTCCGGAGTATCCGCAATTCCATCCAATAGACCGTTCACGTACCCCTGCATGGAGGTAAGCGGTGTGGAAAGGTCGTGGGAGATGCCGGCGATCAGCTCCTTGCGATTCAAATCATATTGGGACCGCAGCTGTTCCGATTCGATGAGCTGCTTGCGCATCGCTTCAAAATTAGAGCACAGCTCACCGATTTCATCCTCTTTTTCAACCATTATCTCCTGCTGCAGATTGCCGCTTCGTATTTCACTGGTTGCCTGATTCAGGTCATACAGTGGAATCAGGATATGCTGTGCCAGCTTTCTGGTTAAAACGGCACCCAGCGCTACAATGAATAATACCATGAATACACCGGTTGCGACAATCATGATTTTAATCATCAGCTTGGTATGCTCCCAGGATTCATAGGAATCCTCAGGAAAGCTCAAATCCTTGCCGGAAAATGTAATACGCAGGGTTTTATCCGCAGCATTTTTCAGCTCTGCCTGATATGCCATGCCGTTTGCATTCCATATAATATAAGGAAGCTCGTACTGCTTCACAGCGGCTATGCTTTCAAATTCGCGCTGCATGGTATCGCGGTTACTGCCGGCGCTGTGGTATAGGATTTCATCTTTTTTATCATCGATTTCTTCCACAAAAATATGAAGACCTGACTTTTCGAGCTGTGCGAGAATACGCTCGGCTTCCTCCGTGATATGCTCACTGCCTGCCAGCTCGTCATTCATTGTTTTGATCAGCAGTGTAGGTCCGTAGTTTGAGGTGTTTAACAGGACATTGCGAATCAGTGCAGCCGGGGAGTGCGTCACAAAGGAAAATCCCAGCAGCAGGGAAAACAGGATGAAGCATACAAAAATGATGGGAATGAGAACCATCAGAAAATTGGAAAGCAGTATTTTTTTACGTATGGATATATCTCTATATCGCATGTTACCACCCCTTTGCATGTTCATTATGTAGGAATTCATCATGAAAAGCAAGGGAAAACGACAGTGTTAATAGAAAGTATAGAATCTTGCAGGTCTGTAGTATTATGTATGCATGCACCAGGCATTGCTTCAACTGCTGATCAGTTCTATACAAACAGACAATCCCATGAAGAGTGGACAATCGCTGTTCCCTATGTTACGATACACATAGACAAGAACGGAGGGGTTCCGTATGAAAAAAATACTGCTTCTATGTCTTGCGTTTCTCTGTCTGGGCAGCTTCACCGGATGCAGGAAGGCCGAGAATAAAGCAATCGCTGCTGATCAGGAACAAATTCTGGAGGAAAGTGAATTTTCAAAGCTGTTGAAGGATGACAAAATATTGAAGGTTTCATCAATGGATACGGATATTACTGTAAAGCTTGCATCTGTTCCTGAGGACCTGATTGTTATGGGAGAGCTTTTGAATGCAGCAGGTGAGCCGCAGTATGATCAAGCTGTGAAGATTTCATTTCAGAAAAAAGATGGAGATATTGTCTTTCAAAGTGAAGCACTTCTTTTGAGTGCTGTAAGCAGTGATTCGGACATTTTGAAAAAGAGTCTGCTTGCCTATCGTATTCATAGTGATAGCGAGAACATCGACTGGCATCTTCTTGTGCAACTGCAGGATGTATAAAGCTTAATCATAAGAAAAGCTTATCCTATATGAAAACGGTCCTTACTCGATTTCGGGCGAATAAAAAATTTCAAATCTACTGTATTCTTCAATAGATCTGAAATCTTTTTTATACATCTACCCTAAAGTAGAAAGAACCTATGAAAACATGGATAAGCTTTTTTTCTATTTTAAGAGCCTGCCTTTTGCAGCTTTTTCTTTGCTTTTTTATCCTTGATCTTATTCACGAGATGCTTCCAGTTCGGCATGTATTCCCCTTCCTGCTGTTCCTTCTGTTTGCGAACCTTACGCTTTTGCTGGATATCCTTATTCTGTATCCAGCTTTTGACGAAACGCAGGTATTCTCTTGGATTGCCCATACTGAAATCCCCGTGTGTATAATTCATCAGCATGAAAATCTGTGCGTTGCTCAGTGCCTCCTTCAGAAGATCGGCACTTTTTTTCATACTCTTCTTTTCCCGCTGACCTACAAGAATGGCTGTTTTGCAGGTGACCTGATCCAGATTCTCAGGCAGCTGAAAGGAGCTGACTGCGTCCAGTATACGCTTCAGGTTTTCCTTCGTCATTGCCTGATAATTACGATAATAATCATCAAAGGCATAATCATCATTGAACACCGTGTAGTACATGAATTTATTGAACCATTTTTTTCTTGCAAGCGGATTGGCGTAAATACCGGCATAGGCACTCCAGCTCTGCAGCTTCACCGGCTGCATCATTGCGCTTTCAATCATGGCATATGCGCATAGATCCGGCTTCATGGACAGCATGGTAACGGCAATCTGCGCGCCCAGTGAAAATCCGGATAAAACCTGAATATGTCCGTCGTAGGTATCCTGAATGTAGGCAAGAAGCTCTGTTGCACACTGCTGTATGCTGATAAAAGGCTTATGTGCTTCACTGCCATGGCCATCCAGTATCGGGATAACCAGCGTATAGTCTTTTTTTAGTTCCCGTATTTCCTCCTGAAAGCTGAAGGCGGACAGACATTCTCCGTGAATATACATGTAGACCGGCTTGTTCTTCTGAACATAGGTTTTAAATTGCATGATGATCGACCTCACTTTATGCTTCCATTATACGACAGGAAAGGGCTGTCAGCGGATCAACTTCTTGCGGAGTCTTTTGCAGAAAATTAACCTTTGCTTTTTACAATATTTTCTATATGATATATGGTGAGGTAGATAGCTTATGAACAAACGTGCAAGAGAAATCATTTTCTGGATCATGGAAAAGCGGGATTATCAGGAAACCTGTACCATTAATGATCTGATTGAAAAATTCAAGGTATCGGAACGAACGATTCGCTATGATCTGGAGGGAATCACGGATTTTCTTCTGGAAAACAAGCAGAAGCCGATTCAGCTTTGTGAGCATGGAATCATCGAGTTGCAAAAGGATACCGATGCCATCCGCTCCCTGCTGGGACAGAATGATTTTTATTCCTTCAAGCTGAGCAAGGAGGAGCGCATGCATATGATTCTGTATCTGATTGCGAATACGAGTGAGCATGTGACGCTGCAGCAGCTTGCGGATATTCTTTTCGTATCCCGTTCCACTGTGATTCATGATGTGGATGAGGTTCGTAAAAGCTTACAGAAGCATGATCTGGAAATTGTATCTCTGCGCAGGGGCTTGCGTATTCAGGGCAGGGAGAGCAGCCGCAGAATTTTATTGATGCATCTGCTGCGTATGCCATATGTACAGCAGTTTCGCTCAACAGAATATAAGAATATGATGTCTTTGCAGGATTTGGAAAGTCTGAAGCGTATGATTAAGGATGCAGAATTATCAAGCAGCCGATTTTTAACAGACGGTTCCTTTGAAGACCTGCGCCAGTATCTGATGCTTACGATTGAGCGCTATCATAAACACCGGTTTGTGGAAATCGATTACGTCTCCCAGCATGTATCCACGCAGAAAATGGCAAACCATCTAATGAACAAGATGGAGGATTATTTCGGTATGGAGCATCGACTGCAGGAGGAATATTTACTGGCGGATATTCTGTATAATATGCATTATCTCAAACGCAATGATGCAGATGAGAAGATTATGCAGATCCAGGTCATTTCCAAGCAGTTTATTGATGCTGTTGCCAGCGATTTAAATATTGACCTGCGCAATGATTTTCAGTTTTATCAGAATCTGACCAATCATCTGCAATCTACATTTAAGGATCTGGATATGGGCTATGACAGTGACAATGAGCTTTTGTATGAAATCGTGAAGAAGAATCCGGAGGTTGTCGCAGCAATCGAGAAAAATCTACAGCCGCTGGAGGCTTTTGTACAAAGAGCAATCACCAGTGAGGAAATTGCCTATATTACGATACATGTATGTGCGGCAATGGAGCGCAACCGTTATCAGGGCTCGCAATTCACGATTCTACTTGTATGTAATTCCGGAGTGGGTACCTCACAGCTGCTGTTAAGTCGGTTAAAAAAATACTTTCAGTTTTATGTGGCAGATGTTTTGCCGGTACATGCGCTTGCTAATTATGATGTTACAGGAATCGACTTGATTATTTCGACCGTACCGCTGAAGGAGGAGCGCTGTGAAACCATCATCCTGCATCCATATCTGAGTGATGAGGATTGTATTTTGTTAGGAGAAAAGCTGGAAACGTTAAAAAGCGATATGCATCGCGTGAATTCCAACCCAAACTTTCAGCGTTTACAGACATTGATTGCGAATTCCATCGCCATCAGTCCGCTGGATAAGGATGAAATCTATAAGAATATTATTCGGGATCTGCAGTCGCATTTCTTTCCCATCGCCCCTAGTGACAAGGCAACACTTCGCGAGCTGCTTGCCGGACATATCGAGGTGGATGTGGAATGTGCAGACTGGAAGGAGGCTGTCAGAAGAAGTGCGCAGCCCTTGCTGGAACAGGACTATCTGAGTGAACAGTATATTACGCAAATGATTCGCAATATTGAAACAATGGGACCGTATATCGTACTGGCACAGGGCTTTGCCTTACCGCATGAATCGCCGGATGTCGGTGGAAAGAAGCTGGGGATGCAGCTGATTCGGCTGAAGCATCCGGTACCGTTTCACTCGCAGTTCTATGATCCGGTGGATTTTGTATGCTGCCTGTCTACGATAGATAAGGACTCGCATTTGAAGGCTATGTTTCATTTAATGAATCTGTTATCGAAAGCGGATTTCTGTGAGAATATCAGAAAGGCGAAAACCGCAGAGGAAGTATACCAGATATTTTATGAATATGAATCCATTTTATAAACAGCTCTTTGCAGGAAACGGTAGGAACGTACTGCCATGCGTAAAAGGGCTCATGAATAAAGTATCATACACAATATAAAAAGCTTTCAGAGGAGCTGGTATACGCATCTGAAAGTTTTTTTAACTATAATGAAAATAAAATCATTATATAAATTGCAGGGCTTATGGTTTGGTAAAAGAAGAATAATAGAGCTGTTAAAAAACAGCATAAAAAAAGTGAAATCCCTACGGATATCAGTATGGCTTCAACGAAAAAAACACCAGCTTTCGCTGGTGGATATTTATTTTATTCTGCCAGCAGAACTCCTGTATAGGTCGCAGCCATCGTATCCCCCGTTATATCCATACGGTTTATTTCGATACATTGCAGCTGACCATGCAGGGATAAGGAGCCGCTGTTTTCCTGAAATTGCAGTGTTTCCGGAAATTCTATAAGCTCTCCCGATTTTTTGGTTATGGTAACACTGCGAAAGTGGAAAGGTGCAGGAATCAGTTTCCCAACCTTTTTGTAAAGTGAATTTTCTGTCAGTTGAACCTTTGTGTCCTTTGTCACATATGCACTATCCAGCTTTACGGATACGGTTTTACCGATATCAAAGCGCTTATCAATTCCGGTTTCCTTAATTACATGTTCTTCCGATTGTGACATGGTATTGCTCCATGGCTCCGGATTTTCTTTTGCACCGATCGGCATGGATACGGCAAGACAGGCTGTCATAAGTGCAGCACATGGTAAAAGCTTTTTTTTCATAACATCATTTCCTCCCTATTTTCTGTTCAGTGATTAGAACTATATCTAGTATTATATCATGAAAAAACGGGTTCTCCTCATTTTTCAGGCTAATTGTAAAATTATGCATAACAATAAAATCTGCGTTTATAAAATTAAATTTGTGGCGCAGCTTTCACCACGCGGATACCATTTTGCCGATAAGCCTCCAGCAGACTTTCATCCGCGTCCTGATCTGTGATAAGCGTATAGCTCTGTTCATGAGATATTGCAATGAAATCACGGCTGTTCAGCTTACTGGAATCACAGAGGACATAGACCTCCTCCACAATAGAGAACAGTGTTTCCAGCAGACCGCTTTCCACCACACTGTCAGTATACAGGTTTCCCTTTTCATCTATCGCATTCACACTTAAAAAAGCTTTTGACAGCTGAAATTGCTTCAGATTTGCCTGTGCTATCGGACCGGTCAGCGTGAGGGAATTGCTGCGCAGCTCACCACCGAGCATAAAAATGGTTAATCTGGAATCCTGATACAATTCATATGCCACATTCACAGCATCAGTTACGATTGTTAATGGCAGATTGTGCAGAAGGGCAGAAGCGAATATATCCATTGTAGAACCGCTGGCAAGAAAAATACGATCATGCTCCTTCAGAAAGCCTTTCGCAATACGGGCAATCTCCTGCTTTTGCTTTGTATGCAGCTTACGGCGCTTTGCAAACGGTGTCTGTGCGTCAAAGGTTTTCTTCTCCTTTGCGATGGCACCGCCATGTGTCCGAATCAAAGCTCCCTTCTGCTCCAGCTCCATGAGATCACGTCGTGCAGTCATGGCTACGATGTGGAAGCTTCGGCATATCGTATGTACATGAAGCTCTCCCTTATCCTGTAAAAGTGCAAGTATCGCTTTCTGCCGTTCCTGTTTTGTCATTGTTATCACCTATTCTCACTATATCATAAAATGTTCGTTTCAAACAATAAAAATAAAAAATAATTGAAAAATAAACATTGAGCTTGAATAGTATTTCTGTTTTTTCACTTTTGTACTATGATGAATGTGCGAAACGAACAATTAAGGAGGAATGTATATGAAATGTGTTGCTGTTGGAGATATGTTTCTGTCAGAGGAGGCATTCACAAAGGTACTGAAGAATCACGCACTGTTTTGTTCCTATCAGGGCTTTTCATGGAAGGCGGATTTGGATCGGGTTTCTACCCGTACGCTGATTCGCAATATTGAAACAAAGGGAAGTGAAGCATACAAAATAGAAGGGAAATTGAAGGATGCTATGCTGGATGCGGATGTGATCTTCGTTCATATGTGTCCGGTGGGAAAAGAAATCATTGAACAGGCATCGCACTTGAAGTATATCGTTACGGCAAGGGGAGGTGTGGAAAACATCGCGGTGGAAAGTGCGAAGAAAAAAGGAATCAGAGTTATTCACTGTCCCATGCACAACGCCTTTGCCGTTGCTGAGCTGACGGTTGGGTTAATGATTTGTGAAACACGGAATGTGACAAGAGCAGACAGGTCCTTACGCGAGGGAGTCTGGAGAGAATCCTATCCGAATACCGGATCAATACGGGAGCTTAGAAGTATGACGGTTGGTTTAATTGGCTTTGGTGCAATCGGTCAGCTGGTCGCACAGCGCCTGCAGCCGTTTGGATGCAGCATCATGGTACATGATCCTTATCTGGATGCTTCTGTGATTGAGCAGCTGGGCTGTATCGCGGTTGATAAGAAAACCCTGTTAGAGGAAAGTGATATCGTTTCCCTTCACGGGCGTATCGGACCCAACGATCCACCGATTATCGGGCGTGAGGAATTAAGGCTTATGAAACCAGTCAGCTATCTGATCAATACGGCAAGAGCGGTACTGGTGGATATGCAGGCACTAGAAGAGGCTCTGCAAAACGGCATCATCATGGGGGCAGCGATTGATGTATTCCCAAAGGAGCCGTTAACGAAAGAGGATGCAATCATTCAGCTGGATAACTGCACGCTTACCAATCATCGTGGGGGGGATACGCTGGATTCTTATGAACGCAGTCCAGAACTATTGTTAAAACAGCTTAAAGAAGCCGTAGATACTGGTTATACAAAGTACATGATATAAAGATTTATGGGGCGAGAACATTTTGTATAAGGGCTTGTAGTGTGGGGATGAATATTGATTGATATCCTGAGGGAGACGAGGAGAAACTATATGAAAGTAGAAGAAACAACATTTTTAAATGATTACATTGCGATGGCAGATTACGGAGACAAACTGGGCTGGCATGAACGCAATGGCGGGAATTTCACGTATTGGATGAAGCCGAAGGATGTTGCAGATGTAAAAGATGAATTGCACGAAGATGGTAAATGGCTTCTAATTGGTACCACTGTGGATAATCTTGCAAATGAATATTTTCTAATCAGCGGCACGGGAAAGTATTTTCACAATATGAAAAAGGATCCGCATAATACGATTGGAATCATACAGGTTGATTCTACCGGTACGAAGTATCGGATATGCTGGGGTCTTGAACATGGAGGCCGTCCTACCAGTGAGTTGCCTACTCATCTTATGAATATGGCAGTCAAGGCAAAGCTTACCAACAATGAAAACCGTGTGATTTATCACTGTCACTGTCCCAATGTGATTGCACTCACCTTTCTGCTTCCGCTGAAGTCGGAAATCATCACAAGAGAGATTTGGGAAATGATGACGGAGTGCCCGATTATCTTTCCCGAGGGGATTGGTGTTGTAGAATGGATGGTACCGGGGGGCCGCGAGATTGCGGTTGTCACAAGCAAACTGATGGAAACCTATAATGCGGTCATATGGGCGCATCACGGCATGTTCTGCAGTGGCGTGGATTTTGATTCCACCTTTGGGTTAATGCATACGATTGAAAAGAGTGCCGAAATGTGGATCAAGGTACATTCCTGTCGGCAGGAAAAGCTGCAGACAATTCCTGTGGAGGGCTTTCGTGATTTGCAGGAAGCGTTCCATGTAACACTGGATGAGCGTTATTTATACAAAAAATAATTACAAATTTAGAAGCCTCTGATAAATAAAACAGAGGTTTCTTTTTGTTGTATAACATAGGGATAAAGAGGAAAAATGACCGTTCAATACCTAATATGACCGCTTGCATGATATTCTATGTACAAATTTCAAATTTATAGTATGATGAATGTGCAAATATTTGTTACAGCATTGCAGCTGCATAAAGAAATCTTAATTGATTATGACAGAGGTGAATATGAAAAAGGTAAATTTGATATGGCTCATCTTTTCGATAGCATTGAGCATAGAATTATTGTATAAAATCATAACAGCAAAAGGCTTAGATTTTTTCGATATATTGACACCGATTTTATTGGTTCTATCAATTAAGGCTATAATTGATGAAAAAAGAAATAGCTATTAAAAAGGAATATGTCTTATATTCTATAAACAATTAGGAGGAATATATATGAAAAAAATATTATTGATTTTATCTATGATTGCAATATGTGTTACTGGTTTTAATCCCTTTTTAACAGCATATGCGCAGGAAAATCAAAATACTGTAGAGGTAAGCAATACAGAATTAGAAATGTTTATCAATGTATTGGATGAAACAGATCCTGTATTTGATAGAAAAAATATAATTGAAGCAAGTGATGAAAATGGTATAAAAACAGTGGTTATAGATGATGGGAAAGATGGCTTTATTCTTTATGAAACCCCCACGAACGATGAAGAACTAAACGGGGATTTTAATCCTCAGACAAAAGGTGTTATTCGAACGATTATAGGGATCATTAGCGCGGTGTATCGTGGTGGAAAACTTGTATGTACAGTTGTGAAGAATATTCAAGGTAGCGATATTTGTGGTGCTATAAGCAAGCAAATTCTTGCTAGTTTGGCAGTAGGAAAAAAATATAAAGCAACAGCTTACTTATATAAAAATCCGAATTGCCAACCAATGCATTCCCAGCAATGCAACATGTATCCAAATGTATATTGGAAAACAACAGTTGTTCCCGCATAAATAAAACTATTTTACGTTACTTTACAGTTAATCAATAATATAGCAAAAGGATAATAGTTCGATCAGTTATTTTCCGTTTTCTTACTATGATGTTGATTGAATTTCACACTATCTTGTGTTGGCTGTGAATAGTAACTATTATATCTATTAGAAAGATGTGTAAAAATTCATTATGTTTCAGTAGATTGAGTGGTGAATAGAAATCCTGAGTTCTCTATAAATTAATTGTTTTAATAATCAAAACGATAGAAAAAAGCAATTACTGAGTAAGAATAGCTAATATAATAGATTTTGGGTTTAAGAAAGGGGACCATAGATGAAGCCAAATCATAAAGAGTTTTATCTCATATGTTCTGTTATATTTCTTTGTTTCAGTATATTCACGTTAGTCTATCTGGATATTCAGCATAGAGGGTACCAAGAGATACAACTGCTTGCACCTATATGTCTGATTATCTTTGCGCTAATATCTTATATATGTTATCGGAAAAAGGATATATAAAAAAATTCGCTTAACAAGTTATATCAAAAAAGGATTTGATTCTATTATTCAGAATGAAATCCCTTTTTTTAATTGGATGAACTATATATTTATGTTCTATTGCTATTATAGTTTATATAATTGGTAGAACTTATCTTATAATCTATTTCATTTTTTTCTAGTCAGAATCAGCAAAATGCATGAAAGTGAAGCAAGAAATGAGATAAGGAGCAGAAGCCAGTACAGCATCCCATAGGAATCAAAATATTCTGTGACACTGATCATCTCATCCAAAGCGATTCCACCGGTCCAAAGAAATACCATAGAAATAGCCAGTGTTCCAAGTGAGCAGAGAAGCAGTAAAGGCAATACTAATTTTTTAAAACTTGACATAAAGATCCTCCGTTTCTATTTATATAAGCTTTCTAAGCTTTCGCATGCCTGCTACGCAACTAATTGGATTCAGCATTGAACATCATCAGGTACGCAGATAGCTGCAAATAGGAAAATGATTTGATTTGCAGAAGGGGAAAACCACTGCCTTATCATATACTTCCCTATGTTTATTTTACATGGAATATGAAGAATGTAAATACATATAGGGATAAGCGGTATCTATCTGGGATGGAACGGTCAATTTGTTTCCAGAATAGGGGGAAATCTATTCTGTTTTCTTAAAATTTTACCGTTTCATCCCTAAAGCGACCGCTTGTCCCAAATCTGTTTACTTTTATAATCATTATGTTTATGATGAAGACGATGATAGGTGGAGGAAGAGACAAATGAGAACATATACCTTATTGATTGTGGATGATCAGGCGAATGCGGCAGAGCAACTGCGAAGTGGTATCGAAGGTATAAGTCCCGGTGTATTTGATATAGCGGTGATGAATGATGTACAGGCGATACAACAGATTTATGAGGAAAGCTATGATGCCTATTTCCTTGATATTGAAATGCCCAGCTGCAGCGGATTTCAGCTTGCAAGCAGAATTAAGGAGCGAGATAAAGATGCACTGATCATCTTTCAGACAACCCATGAGGATTATTCCGTATGGGGATATGATTATGCAGTGTTTCGATTTATCAGCAAGTATAAATTGATGCAGATGCTTCCCGGCGCAATTCAGGCATTAAAAGAAGAGCTTGCTCGCAGAAATGTATATATGGAAGCATATAACAGCGAAAAGAAAGCGGTACAGCTTGCAGTGCATGCAATCCACTGTGCGTACATGGAGCATGGAATGCTGACACTGGTTACAGAAGGTGGTACGTTCACTGCTCGTTGCGGCATACATGAGCTTATGTCTGCATACCCTATGATTCCCTTTGCAATTCCGCAGAAAGGTTATATAGTAAATCTGGAGTGGATTGGTTATTTGGATTATGAAAATAATATGATATATATGAAGCAGGGCGGCTGTGTAAAAATAAGCAGAAGGAAGCGAATGGAATTCTATCAGAGATATTCCGAAGGATATTGAGGAAAAGGTACAGAATCACCTGAAAATCTGATATAGTTATAGTAACTATAAGAGGTGATATAATGAAGCCGTATTCCATTTTGATTGTGGATGATCATCTTGATTCTGCACAGCTGGTTAAGGAGGATATCCAAAATCTGTATCCGGATCTGTTTGCCATAACGATCATGAATGATGAACAAATTAAGAAGGATATCCTCACCGTGCAGTATGATCTTTATATTTTGGACATAGAAATGCCTGCTATCAGTGGATTTGATGTCGCAAAGATCCTGCATAATCGTCAGGAAGAAGCACTTATTGTTTTTCTAACAACACATCAGGAGCTATGTATAGATGGTTACGAATATCGCGCATTCCGATTTCTTGTGAAAGAAAACTATCAGAACTTTCTAAAGAGAACAATGGATGCTGTACTTGAAGAATTGCGAAAACGCACTACTTATATAGAGGTGAAGAATGAAGCATTTGTTCCGGTGCGTATTTTAGTGAACGATATCATATGTGCCTATACAGAAAAGAATTATGTGATTCTTAAAACAGAACGCGGAATGTTTCAGGTCAGAACGACATTGGTTGAATTTGAAGCAGCATATGGAGCGTTTCCCTTTGCATGCCCCTCCAAGGGTATGCTGGTGAATCTGTCTTACATCGATCATATTGATTATGACAGGGCAGTTATTTATTTAAAAAAAGGATGTGGCAATATCCCTGTAAGCAGAAGAAAAAGAAAGGAATTCTTCAATCAATATGCCAGAGGAATTTAGTGATTACAGATAACTTAATATTTGTAATCACTTTTTTACCGTTTCCTACCTGAGACATACCGTTCATCCCAGAATTCTTTCATTTACTACTTTTTTTGTTTATGATGTATCTGCAAATATTTGTAAGTATTTATGAATTTCACACAAGTGAAAAAAACAGGAGGATGGAAAGGGTATGAAAAAATTATTAACAGTTTTATTTGCAGGCTTTTTAATGCTAACATGCATGACAGGAAATGTATATGCAGAAGAATCCGCATTGGATTACAACGAGGAAATCAAAATGTTTCAGGATTTTTATGAGCATCCGGATACATATATATTTCAGGATGTGGAAGGAAATGATGTAACAGCGTTTGTATTGGAACATAAGGAAAGCTTTTACAGGGATTCCTATCATACAACGGATATGCTGATGGATACTGTTAAGAGTGTACAGGAAGAACCACTTCCTGTATTGACAAGAGCTGCTTCTAAAAGCAAGACTTGGAGTAATCTTAAGGTCTATTATCAAAAGAACAGATACTGCATCTATAGTGTTACTGGGACATATAGTGTATCCGGTGGAAAGATAACAAATGGAAAGGCTGTGCCGAAAATAGTAGATCGAAAGAATCTCAGCTATAATATATCCTACATAGGAAAGGCAATTTCTAAAAATGGGAAGACGATTACGTATTCTATAAAACATATAATGATAGCAAATTCAAAGGTTACTGCGACCACAAAACATACAATCTCCATTTAAAATACCAAGTTATATGTTATTATTAAAATGGTGATAGAAAATGAATGATTTAACAGGCTATAATGAGATTATATACGCATTTTTTACATATTTGTTTATCTACAGAATTACGAAATGTCAAATTACGCTATCTAATATAAAAAAAATCATGTTTTTAATATTATGTGCTTTTATTTTAGTTATCGATGTTGTTTTGTTTACGTGGTTCCCGATGGAAACAGAGTATGGTATTTCTCAACATCTTCCAGGTGTTTTTGAATATATAACAGTGATTATATTTCTTATCGCAGTAGCAGGAAAAGAATTGGCAAAAATGCTGTATTATTGTGTTTTTGGATATACAATCGTTTTGGGAATAAATTTATGTATGTCTGTAAGCAGAATATGGATAAATTGGTTTAATCATGAATCTACATACTTAATATTGAAAATACTATTATTAATCATATCCGATATTGGTTTTAGATATCTGCTTCATAAACCTGCCAATTATAAGAAAAAGGATTGGTATATCTTTTCGTTACTTGCGATCATTGCATGCTTTTATGTATATTTTATATTAGAAATTCTTCCAGAAATGGATTTTGCGGACGGAGTATCCATTGATTATTTGAGTATATACATGATGTTGTTTTTGATAACTATATATATGGTTTTTTATAAATATCTTACGGTTCTAGGAAACCGCAACCAAAGCCTTGATGAAGCAGAATATCGGCTGGATAATCAAAGACAGCAGAAACAACTGCTGGAGGAATTGAAAAAAGCAAATCAGGAAAATAGAAAGCTGCGTCATGATTTAAAGCATCATTTTCATTCACTGGAATATATGATGGATACAGATCCTGAGAAAGCCAAAAGCTATCTGCATGAACTAAGTGAACATGTGGAAGCCGTCAAGGTTCTCACAACAAAAAATCAGGTCCTGGATTATATCATAAATTCCAAAATGGTAGTTTGCAGAACGAAGGGCATAGCGTTTACTTATGAGGTACAGGACGACTTAAAGCAAATGCAGGATTTTGATCTGATTTCATTATTATCCAATGCTTTGGATAATGCAATCGAAGCACAGGATTATGTGGACAACAAATTTATAAGCTGTAAAATCCTGGATGGAAAAACAGCAACGAAAATTTTAATTGAAAATGCATGTGATACAGTTAGACTTCAAAAATCAGAAGATACTTATCTAACAATAAAACAAAATAAAGGGCAGCACGGTATCGGAATGGGAAGAATAAAGACAATAGCGGAAAGCTACCATGGATATATGAAGGTCATAGTGCAAGGTTCATTTCTTTTAGAAATCAGTATTCCTAAGAAAAAATGCGAATAAGTTGAGAAAAGTGGATGATAATTCACTTTTTTTGACCGTTCAATACCTAAAACGACCGCTTGCATATATAGCTGTTTACTTTCATGGTAAATTAAGTAGGCTAAGTACCCAGCGCCTTGCCGCATTGCTGCGGTAGGTTTCCGGACACT